>SXGU01120965.1_pt1 | contig 24729 bp, 22 predicted proteins | sample 3174531 | NCBI WGS metagenome assembly SXGU01 (sample SAMN11356863, study PRJNA531348) | freshwater metagenome | isolation source: freshwater sample F1-140 | place: China: Fuxian Lake, Yuxi | collected 2017-12-25
TATAATTTTACTTACTAAAGATTATCAAATTAATTTTTATTTGAAAAATATATTACTCCTTTCTTTTTGCGATAATTTCAAGAATAGCCCATCCATTTGGATAATTAAAAACTTTATGCTGAATTGGATTAAGATAAGAAGTTTTTAATTCTAAAAGGATATCTTCAGGTAGCCCAAAATATCGTCCAGCAATACCATCATGTATTTGGCATCTTGATTTTGGATCCCAAGTTTTCATTATTTCTAACGGCGCATTTGCTGGGGGATCACCACAATGTGTTCGTGTAATAAATATCCCATCTTGGTTTAAGTTCGAGTATATATGATCTAATAATTTTTTTCGATCTTCACCTATTATACAATGCAAACAATGATCATCTATGATAACATCAAATTTTCCAATGTCTAAAAAATCTGTTACTAAATTACACTCAAGAAAAGTACATTTAATATTTCGCTGTTGTTGTACATGAAAGAATCCCTGATGGAAAAAATCAAATTAAACTTGAACATATTATTATAAGTTTAGTGAGAAAACCACGAGCTATGATTAAATGGGCTCACAAAGAACTTTTATTCACCCATCCGATTTTAAAAAAATATTACGAACAATTAAAAAAACAGAACTTACTAGGGAGTCCAGAAAAGGAGTTTTTAAGAACACTCAATCTTATTCATTTTGTACCACTTAAAGAAATTATTTTAGCCATAGAACTTGTTTTACAAACATATACTAAAAATAATTTATTTGAAGAATCAAAGTCACTTCTTCTGATAGAAAGAAGACCTGATAATATTATTAACTTAGCTGAAAAGCACAATTAAAAACCAATACAACTAAACCTTAAAGACTATGATGTCCTTATGCCGACAGGAGGATAAATGACTCATCAAGAGTTGAATGAAAATTTAAAACTAAATGAAATGGCTAAACAATTTATAGAAGTAGCCACTCTAGCAAATCAAAAAAATTTAACCTATGAGAAATATTTAGGCCTGCTTTCAAAAGTTGAACTCGATGCAAGACATAAAAGGAAAGTTGAGAATTTAATAAAGCAAGCGCATCTACCTCTTAATAAATCTATAGTTGGTTTTAATTTTCATCGTATCAGTGGAATTACTGCAAAAGAATTTAACAAGCTTTCAGAGGGGGATTTTATTAAAGAACCACTCAATATTGTATTTTATGGAGGGGTAGGAGTTGGAAAAACACATTTAGCCATTGCTCTTATTAAAGAGCTAAGTCAAAAAGGATTTAAGTGTTATTTTGCAACTCTATCTAGTCTTATTCAAAATTTAATTGATGCAAAACTAGAAAATAAGCTCTCTGATTTAAATAAACGATTAGATAAATTTGAACTTATAGTTTGTGATGAGTTAGGTTATTTGGCTCAAACATATGATGGTGCCGATTTATTTTTCCAATTAATTTCTCAACGCTATGAACGAAAGAGTTTATTAATTACAACAAATCTTACTTATTCAGAATGGGACAAAGTATTTTTAAATCCTCTAAATACAGCTGTAGCTGTTGAACGAGTAGTACACAATTGCATAACCTATAACATAAGTGGTCCTAGTAAAAGAACAGAAGAAGCTATTGCTAAACAAAAGCAAAGAGAAAAAATAGATGAAAATATAAATGCATAAAAAATATTGCCATCCCTGGCATAAGGGGCTCTTGGCCGCCCCTTAAAATCCCGCCCTTCTCCGTCATCCAAGACGGAGAAGTTTGCTTCAAAATAAGAAGTAAAAATTATCAAGAAAAGAATAGTAATAAAAAATGAATAGATAAAAAAGTATTATTTTGGTACAAATTTGCATCAAACAACTGGCACATTTTCAATTGCGCCGACATTAAAATCTGGCTAAATTTCAATTGCGCGCGACATTTTTCTATTGGCAGATCAAAATAAATCCCTCCTCCAATTGAACGAATGCCGAACGGGTCCCATTGCGCCCCTTTGCCCAAAAGCTCCGGGCCTTAATTCTGGCAAATCAGAAAAATGGATCTTTCGTGACACCACTTTATTGCTGTCTCTCAGAAACTGATATTGGTGTGAGAAAACCAGGATGAGTACTTTCTGATGTAAAGTTTACAGATTCTCCATGCTTCAAGTTTCGAATAAAATCTGCGTCTTTCTTTAAAGTTTTTTGAATCTGTGCTGAGCATTGGGCAGTCACATCGCAAACACTGTAAAGCGTAGTGATGGCACTCACTGCGTGGCCGACGTAAGGGATACTTTGATAAACTCCGACTGCTCGGGAAACATTTGGTAGTATTTTAATTCCTTTTTCAATGGATTGAACCACAGCCAATGAAGTTACTTTTTCGCTGACTTTAACCATTTGAAATTTTAATTTTTGAGACTCTTCCATTAAGTCAAACCAACCCTCTGACAGCTCGCGAGTTCTTACTGATTGGTTGTATAAAGAATGAAAATGTTTTGGAAACAAACTTTCGATATAATCAAGATCCATAAGTTTATTTAATTGAGGCAAAATAGGTAAATTTCTGCGGCAGTTTTTCATAAATAAATCGAGTGCCTTATCTTCAGTTTTTAAAAGTTTCTGCGTCAATTTGTCAATATTTTGAAATAATTTTGTATTTTTAATCTGATTCCATGCTTCATCTAGCATATCGTCAATTTGTTCAAGTTGGTCTTCAGTAAATCCCCTGTGTTTCCCTCCTATTTTAAACTTTCGAATTCCAATATATCTGCTATAGGCGCCGTTAGTTTTTTTGTCTAATAAGTTTTCGAGCCTGGACATATTGTTTAGGTCATTTTCGTATTGATCTACATAGGGAGAAAGAGATTTAATAACAAGGTCCTTAAGAGGAGATTCAAAATCATTTTTAGGGATAAACTCTCCACTTACGGTCTTTGGTGTGTTATGTTTCACTATTTGATTTGAGACTCCATGAACAATTGGTGAACTTAAACAAAAGGCAATAAAAAAAGAAATTTTTATGTCTGATCTTTTGAACATTTGTACCTCACATGTGATCAAGATGCAAAACTGAGGATAAAAATTTCGATTTCCTTACCAATGGCAAATTCGAATAGTTATAACATGACGAAATTTATGTATATTTTATGTCTCGAATTGAGAAGGAGATATCATAAAATCTAATTATCAATTTGATAAATTACAAAAGAGAATTGGCACTGGTGTGTCAATATTATTGATACCGAACTAAATGTATAAGAGAATCAAAAGTGATTTTTATAAAAAGTGAGTTTAGACCTAATTTCTAGTAAATCGCCTGCGGCGATGGAGCTGCGCTTAACTTTTTTAATTTAAAATAAACCTTTGTCTCTATCTAAACAGTTTGTGGAATTTGTGAAAACTATTTTAGTTAAATATTCAGATAATTGTAAAATTAATCATCAATAAAAAGAAAAACCCTCCCGATAGTTAGGTATCTAACAAACCAACAAGGAGGGTTTATATGTACGAGAAATTTCTCGACACATTAGTATTAGAACTTGAATTAAGAGGTCGATCAAGTAAAAAGTTGAATCAACTTTACTACAAAAATCAAAAGACACATCGTAAACAGGAATGATTGAACTTAATAAAAAATAAATAAATAGAAGTGAGTTAAACACTAATGGAGTCTATTACTTTAAACTAAGTAAAAAAACATAGAGTATTAGACGAAGGTTTTAGGAAAATAATTATGAGTATTTTAAGGTTAAAAAAATTAACTAAAGTACAGAGTATTTTGATATACAATTTAAATAAAAATGGAAGTTTTAGAATTAAAAGATAAAATTGTTCCAATTTTGAACCACAAAGGCCGCAGGTGAATTACAAGAATAAAGCGCCTTAAAATATTAAACAAAAACTTTAAAAAGTAAAATGGTTTAGTGCAATAGCCTAGGTAATTAAATTGGAAGAAATATTTTTATGCGCCTAAATCTTATACCTAGATCGAGCCAAATTAAACTTAAAAAGTCCTAGACGTTGAACCAATTGAGTTATTGCAACTATACACCGATAGCGCCCAAGTATGGTTATAGATGATTTATCAACACCAAATTTAAAGAACACTGTATCAGTCACAAATATTACTAACAAGGGTGATGGTGAATGTGTAAAGCAGATTGCTTCAGCGAAAGTATCTGATCGCTTGTTAGCCTGTTTCTTAGATATTGTACTTCATGTTCCAGTACTTTCTTTGGTTGTAGCAAGTCTCATGTATCGTCTGCAAATTTTAAGCTGGGTTACAGAAAGTGAAAGTGAAACTTTTTATGTAACTATGCAAATGGTTTTTACGACGGTTCTTAGTATTCTTGTTCTTCAAACAATTTATTTTAAATTACTCAATTTTACTCCTGGAATGTATTTCTTAAAATTAAGAGTAAAATCATTTAACCATGATAAATTAACATGGGGACAATGTTTTTTACGTTCGCTTTTTTGGATCTTTGGAATTGCTTTAGTTGGAATACCACTTGTTGAAGCTTTTTCCCATAGTAAAAAAAGGCTACTCCATGATCGAGTATCAGAAACTGAAGTCGTAACTTTAAAATTTAATCAAAGAGAAGAAGTTCCATTACCTATTGAATCTTCTATGGTCAGATTTTTTTTACTAGCAATTGGATTTGCACTCGTCTCTTGGGTTTTTGCTTTTTTTCAGTGGAACTTAAAACAAATTGAATCTGGAAAACTTGCGTTAACTGAGTTTGTTGATCGAGGATTCTTGTGCGAAGACGTTGATGAATATGCGGCAAGATCGCAAAATAGTATTGAATCAAGCAGTGCTCGCCTCGATTTTGCCATGAGCTTATTTGTGTTAGGTCAACTAGATAAAAAATGTTTACAATTAGAAACTGATTTTGTTTTTCTAAAAAAATTTGAAAATAAAAACAAATATTGGGCACGCGCCTTGTTGTCAGCTCCGAACTCAGAAAATCGTAAAGAGTATATAGAAAAAGCATGCAGTGAAAATAATTTTTGGTGCAGTGGTGATATATTATTTACTGAAATGAATACTATGCCAAAATCAGAAGTGAAGTCTAATTTAGAGAAAATCACTAAAGTCAATTGGATAGATGCTCCCCTAAGCTTTAAATCTAGTTTGATGGTAGTAATGAATCGCTTTGGAAAAAATGAGTTAGTTAGCAATTTGATTTCTATATTACAAGATAATGGCATTCAGTCGACTGGTTTAATTGAAGAACAACTTCTTATTTATCAACGTGAAAATAAAACTACCGAACTGAAATCACTTTTGAGCGGTGTGAAATCTGTTGTTACAGAAAAAGATATGACACGATTATATGCTCAATCTTGTTTGCAAGAATTAAATCAAAGTTGTCAAAAAACTTATAACCAATGTAAAATCTTTAATAATTATTTTTCAAAAAATAAAGAAATGGCATCAGAGCCATTAATTGGTAGAACAATAGTAAAGTCACAGTTTTGTAACCCTCAACATGATTTAGATGGTGTGTATTTATCAATTTTAGATTATCAGGATCTAGAAAAACTTTTTTTAATTCAACAGTCAATAAAACTCCAAGAGAAATCACAACAAGGAGCCTTGGCACAACTTCGAAATTATATAAAAGACGATTCTATAAATGGAGAATTGCGATGGGACGCTCTGCAAACCCTGTTGCTATCTTCAAATTTTGAGGGTGATTGGCTAGAAGCAGAGAATTTTTATATTCATTGGAGTCCATTTTCGAAATCGTACTTAACGGGCGTAGATTGGCTCTATCGAACTTCGATTCAGAAAAATAAAAAAAATATGGTTTCATTATTAGAAAAAGAAGGTGAGAAAAATCTTTTAGGTCATCCTATCAACGAACAAAATCTTGGAAATAATGAAGAAAATAGACTGCCAGCCTCTAAAGAAAAAGAACATTCTTTAAAACAAGGAGAGTAACTTGATTTTTCCATGGTGGGTAAAATATGAAGATTTTTTCAAAGCTCCAGTCACTATGGCCTTATTTTTTATTTCGTTATTCTTTTTAATGATTTTACCCCCTGTCTCAAAAAATGTTATTTCTCAACTTGAATCCCAAATGGCAGATGAAACATTTTTAATGGTTCAAAGTATTCAGTATCAAAAATATTTAAAAAGTAAAAATCCAGATGAGTATCAAAAGAGTATTCAAAGTTGGACAGGTCGTAATTATGATGCAAATAAAGTACATCTTTATTGGTCTCAACAATCATTTCGTGATGATGGTTTTATTTTAGATTATAAGAATATTAAACCCTATTCTGATGAGGTTCTTTATAACAACTGGTTAAAAGTTTGGGATAGATTTTTACTCACTCAAAAGTTTCAATGGACTACCTTTTATGGTGTTTCAATTTTGAATCATAAATGGACGAGTTATATTACTTATCAATTTGTACATAGTGGGTTATTACATTTTATCTCAAATATGATGTTATTAATTTTTTTTGGTATTGCCCTTGAAAAAATGGTGGGTGGTTTTGTTGTAGCTATAGTTTATTTAATATGTGGAGTGCTAGGGGCTCTAGTATACGAACTGTCTCATGGTATGAATGCGGCAGCATTAGTAGGCGCAAGTGCTTCTGTAAGTGGAGTAATGGCATTTTACTTTTTAGTTGAAACTAAACGAAATTTAAAATTCTTTTATTTTTTTGCACCACAGGAGAGTTTTTTTGGGGATATTTATTTAAGAAAAGAGTGGTTAATTACATTATTTTTTCTAAATGATATCGTGGCCGTCTATTCTACACCCTCTTGGCAACTTGGTGTTGCTCATGCTGCGCACTTGGGAGCAGTTGTAGTAGGATTTATTTTAGCATTTGTATATAATTTTTATGACTCACTTTCTAAGTTATCTTTTAAACTTAAACTTTAAATCAAGATTATTTTCTATGTTTATGTGTTAAGGTGATAAGTAATTCTCTAAAATAATTTGAGTTTTTGATTTCTGAGTTGAACATAATTGAATATTGGCTCTTTTTAAATAATTAAGCCATTTTAAGTAAGTTTGTTCACTTTTATCATTACTAGTTTTCAAAGATAATTGAATCAAATTTTCATCAGGAGAATTTTGATCTAATCTAGTAATTTCTAAATCAAAACTATTATCTTTATCGTAAACTAATGAGAAGTTTTCTTGTCTAATTTGTCCAGTGCCCCTTAAGAGATCAAAATTATTAAAATAAGGTAGTTTTAATTTTAAAATCCTCATTTGCTCTTCATTTAGGGCTTCATAAATATTCAGTGGATAATTATTTTTATTTTCTTGAGAGCTATAAGAGCAATTTAAAACTTTTATGTCACCAATTTTATCATACTCACACTTAGAGTCTTCTTTTGAATTTAAAATATAATTATTATCAATATTGAAATTTAACGGTTGTTTAATTTTTAATGTTGATTCCCAACTATCATTCTCTTTTCTAATTCGGACAGAAATACCATTCTGTAAAAAATTTAACTCAATTGGAATATCAATGTACTCAACCGTTCTTAAGCTGCTTTTAGAAAGTTTGAAATTTAATTTTTGAATTATAGTACTTTCAGATGAATGATCACAAATATTCCAATGTAATTCAACTTTTGGGTTGCTTGCAAAAGACTGAAATCCTATAGCTATAAATAAAATATTAAATGTAAATATGTTTAGGTAAAGTGAACGGACTAATCTCATAGATAATATTAAATAATCTTGTATTAATTAAAACAATCTGCTGTATGTTAAGATTATGTTAATATTTTGCTAAGATAATTTTATAAAATAAAAAATAAATAAGAATTGTGACAAAAATTGTATTTCATTTTGTATATTTTCCTTTTCGGTAAATATTCTTTATAAAAAAATGTTAAAAATGCACTATATAAAATAATATAAATTACAAAATCATATTAATAAAGGATTCTATGGAGAAAACTCTTAAAATTAATAAACTAATCAAATTAATAAATATTATTTATTTAATGAATATATTTTTATTTATTTTTCTATTAAAGATTGAAGAGTGAATTTATGAATATTAATGATATTTATATAATTATAAAAAATCAAATCGTTTCAATTTTATTTATTCTTATTTCTTGTTTTAGCTTTAATACGCAATCGCAAAATCTTAAGCAATTAAGTTACAGAGAGGCTGCTAAATTATATATTTCAAATTCATACCAAGAATTATATGAGCATTTGAATAAATCAGTGTATAACGAAATTTTGCCCCATGAAGTTAAGGCACCTGTGGATTTGCGAAAATTAATTGTTAAATCTAGGGATATGATTGATTTATTTATATATAGTTTTTCAATTGAGTCTAATGGATCTAAAACTCAAAAAAATAATAAAAATATTGTTCGCGATATTAGAAAGCAATTAGATGAGGGATATGAGTTGTTCGGTTTATTCAAAGATATTTATGACCGACAGCAAATTGAAGATATAACATTAGTTAAGTATGAACAAAAAGAAGTTTCAAAAAAAAGAGAAAATTTATTAGTCTGGGTCAATAAATTTAATAATCAATATAAAAAATTCTACTCATTTTTAAAAGAAAATGAATACTCTGGATACGACTGGAATAAAAAGGATCTTTCTCAATTTTACTGGGGAAAAATAGATTTGGTTCCAAATATAGATGAAAATGCTTTTAATGTAGTTAATGTTTTTATATTGAACTTAATTGAATCAACAAAGAAACAATATTCAAAAACAAAAAATATTAAAAGTCCAATTGAAAATGACAAAACTATTGAAGCATATCATGATATGAGAAAATATATGCGAACGATTAAAAAGCTTTTTTCGTATTTTACTGAATTGGATGAAAAAGTATCAGCCAAAAGTAAATTATTTTTAACTGAATTTACTGATTTGTATGGCAAAATAAGTGATAATATTGCTCAACTTGAATCTTTAAATGACGAGATAAAAAGTATTGAAAAAGATAAAACTAATAAAGACGAAAGAAAGTTAAAAAAATTATATCAAAAATTAAAATTAGTTAAAAATACAATAGAAAATTCTTGGGTAGAAGTTATAAACTTTGAAAAAAGATTTGATGTTAAAAGTAATTTAAATTTAATTGTATCGCAAATTTATCCTTAAGGACATGAAATGAATAATATTTTAAGTAATTTAAGAACTGTGATATTTATATTCGGATCTATTGTAATGAATTGCTGTACAACTATTAAAAAATCTAATATTCAAAAATCAGAAGATAATGTTCAAGTAACTAAATATTTATTTTCCTCTGAGTATTTAGTTTCTAATAATAATGAAAATAAAATTCATTTGGGTGGTTATTCAGGGCTACATTTTAAGGGTATAAATCCAATTAATAAGTCATTTCAGTTTATTACTCACACAGATAGAGGACCAAATTTAGAAGCCATTGAGAAAAATGGAAAGTTCTATCGGCCCTTTTTGGATTCAAATTTTCAACCTATGATTGTTGAGTTTGAAGTCTCAAGTCCTGAAGAAGGAAGTCCTAAAATAGAATTAAAAGCTACATATTCGTTATTTGGAAAATCTAACAACAAATTAACTGGTTTGCCTCGAAGTTCTAAAATTGATGAGATTCCAATCGATCAAAATAATAGAAAACTCATGTATGACAAAAATGGACTTGATTTAGAATCGTTAGCCTTTTTACCCAATAATACTTTTTGGATGGGCGATGAATATGGACCATCACTTGTCCATTTCGATTCCAAGTTTAAGGAAATTGAGCGATTAAATCCAAGTCTAATTTATGATAAGAGCGGAGTAGGGCTTCCAAACTATTATTCTGAACGTAAAATGAATCGTGGGTTTGAAGGAATAGCAATTTGTGAAAATAAGCTTTATGCTTTTTTGCAAAGTCCCCTTCCAAATGAATCAACTCTTGGTGTAATGCGTATATTAGAATTAGATTTAAAATCACAAAGAGTGACTGGTGAGTATTTGTATCAGCTCGAAAATAAGTTAGTTGATAAATTAGGGGATGCCGCTTGTATTCGTAGTGGTGAGTTTTTGATTATCGAGCAAAATTCAAAAGTTGGTAAATCGAGTAGTCATAAATTATTTAAAATTGATATTAAAACTGCAACAAATTTATTATCATTTAAAAATAAAAATGTTCAAAATGATAAAAAAATAGATTCATTGTTATCTGATTCCAATTTTGAGTTAGCTTCACATACTGAATGGCTCAATTTAGTTGATATTGGAATTGATGATATTGAAAAGATCGAAGGTCTTGCAATTTTAAATCAAAATACTGTTGCCATTATCGAAGATAATGATTTTGGTGTGACTGTAAACTCTAAAAAAAATCAGTCGCAATTTATTATTATTAAGAATTTTAAAAGAGATTTGTAATCGAATTCATTTAGATTTTAAATCTTAACGAATTATTAATAGAATAGTTTTCAAAACTACTTTATAAATTAACTAAAGTTAGAGTATAACATGACTTAACTTCACTTAAGGAATCGTGAAGTTTATTTTTTTAAGGAATTCAAGGAAATGAAGTTAATATATCATATAAGTATTATTATATCAGTTTTTTTATTTAATTTATCTTTCGTTCATGCTAAACTTACTTGTTCGAATCTTTTCGTTAATAATGAAAATAGTTTTCAACTGGAACCTAGTGTTTTAAGTTATGTCATATCAAAAAATAGAAAGAATCTGACAAATTATAATTTTAACTTTGTTTTAGAATCTATTAAAAATTATCAATCTATCAATCCTGATTCTTTTAATAAAATAAGTACTGATAAAGATGAAACAGAGTTGATCAGAGATATTGCTGATATTATATTTGATAATTATTTTTCTAAAAAATATTTTAATTGGAACAAAATAGGAAGAAACGAAATAGATAGTAATGATCATTTTCAAAATATAAATCAAAATAAAATTGAATTTAATTACATAATTAGTTCCTATAGGTATTTATTTTCTAACTTATTTATCAATGAATTCACTGCAGGTGAATTCCAAAGTAACCATAGTAAATTTCAAAAAAAAATATGGTACATGAAATTAAATATCTCAAGCGATATTGGAGAACTTAAATCTTTTAATAGACCGGACCTTTATTATTCATTGTTAGAGCATAATCTATTGCAGAATAACACCGAAATTAACTTTAGATTATTTTTAGACTGGATTTCTATAGCAATGAATGAAGATATAGGTGAATTTGGTTTAAATTTTAATGTAATGGATCCTGAAAGAAAAAATAATATACAACTTCAAAGTTATAAAAAATGGATGACCAAACTGAAGTAACTGCTCGTGATTAAATCTTATTGCTTCGCAATTTTATCAGACATAATCATGATCTGTTATTTTCTTGTCTGTTGGGGGCGATTTTCAATTACCTCGAATTATGAAAATCCAAACTAAAGTTTGTATTTTAAAAATTACTACTTAATGAAAAGGCTTGAACATGATAGTGGTAAATTTCTTTCTTTTTTATTTATTTGTGAAGTTAATTTATCAAAGTGTGATTGTATAATATTTAAATTGTTAAGATCCACGAAGTTTTGAAAATTATCTTTAGTAAATTTAAGTACTTTTCCGTCGGCGTCCGTTATTTGGAAATTGAACTCTTTAAACTTATTTTTAGATTCAATTACTTCAGGTAAGTTTAATACTTTATTTTTAATTTGTGAAATCAATATTGAGCCAAAAAGAAGTGGAGCAAATCCAAGTCCGCACCAATAGGGTTCTCCTTCAACATGACTTTGCATAAGTACTGCCGCAAAAACCGAAAATATAGATGCCAATACGTTGAGGCCATTACCAACTGCATTACTAAATTCTTTAGAAAATCGTCCTGATTTTTCCATAGCACGTTCAAGACGAGTGGCTTGATTGTCCCATAAAAATTGCGTGCCCTCGGAAAGAATTAATGCCCATTTATTATTTTCATCTAAGTAAAAATCTGTAAAGTCTAGTGGGGTGGGTTGAGCTGGTATGGTACCTAATTGCCATTTTGCAATTTTTAAAACTCCTAGAAAAGCAAAACCAATTAATGCATAATTCATTAAAAAAGAAGCTTCTTTTGCGGTATTAATAAATGGATTTCGTTCAATTCGATTAAGCTTTGTTGATAACTTCTGTATTGAGTGTTCGAATGGGTCGATCTCTGCTTCACTTTTATATTTAAGACGTTCTTGTTCTAGTAAATTAATTCGATCTTTGATTTTATTCTTATTTTTCTCAAGCTTAACATTATAATTATCTATGAAGTTGTAAAGTCCTTTTCTGTAATAAAAAAATGCTCCAGTAATAATACCTGCCAATGAACCAATGACTAATGATGAGATTACTCTATAATGATTAATAAAAAATAAACTTGAAGATACGAAAATTGTATTAAAACCTCCTCGAACGACTGTTAATAAATTAGTATTATTTAGAACTTTTGTGAGCCATATTATTCGGGCTTTCTTTTTAGGATCAGTAATTGAGTTGAGAAAGTGATCCGATATTGGATCATTTTTAATTGTTTCATATTTATTTTTATTTAACTCTTCAGTATTAATTAAAATAGAAGTGCTAAAGTTTTCTGATTTTATATCACCATTATCATTTAGTTCTTGGGTCCATTTCCAAGATGCAATTTCATAACACTTACTGCTTCCACAACTTACAATTGGAAAAATAAATTTTTCTGGAGTATTGCTTTGATCATTAATAAAATCACTAAGTGGTCCTCCGTTTTCAAAAGTTCCCATAATATGCCGTGAATAATTATTTTTTTCTGATTCAGTTAACTTTGTATATGAATTGAAAAACATTTCTTCAGCCAAAATTTGCTGATAGGTAATATCATCAGAATCTGCTGGTCCAGCGAGAGCAAGTGATGTGTTAATAGTTGTTCCATAGAAACTAAAATTTGTAACAAAAATAATAGTTAAAATAATTTTAAAAAATGAAATACCCTTCATATTAATAAACTTTCCTGACGAAGTTATTTACACTTTGGCTCATGAGAGTCTCTAAAACTTTGTAATAATTGAGATAAAAAATATTTAGATTGAATTTAAAAATAGCAAAAACCGATGTATCATTATGATATATTTGATTTATAACCAAGTTAATTTTCTTAAAACTCATTTCACTAATTAACTCGAGTTGTTCAATTTTCCTATTTACAACGAAGAAATGTACCATAGTCGATATTAAGTTCAAAAACTATACCACGCCAAAGGCATTGAAACATTCAAATCAGCTTTTCAAATGTAATACATAAGTATAATTTATGATTAATTATTATGGTGATGGAAATACAAATACAAGTTTGTGTTTTTATAATAAGGGATGGTTTAAAAAATAGGTATAATTATAAACCATGATGGTTTATTAGGGGGGCAGGATGCTTCGTTGGATTTTGCAAGAACATGATAGTTTGTCATTATTTAAATTTTATACAACCGATGAAATCGCACTTCATGCTCAAATTGGACATTGTGGAGTGGATCAAACCTTTTGGTTTGCAGTAACGGATTCAGCTTTACGCCAGTTTTTTTCTAAAATTAATTTTAGATTTGAGATTTTACAAGTTGAACAATTAGAAGCATTTAAAAAAAATATTCAAAGATCAGCTTTACCTAGTGAACTCGTTCAACAAGTTCGAAAAGTGATTGCAGATGAGGGTATGAATGCTTCGAAATTTTCTATTAAATTAATGATAAAACCTAAAGTTGAAAATCCAAGTTTAAGTAGTTTAAATAATTATTGTGAAATGAGCGCTAAGGGAACTGAAGGGGTCCTTCAGGCTATAAAAGGATGTTGGGCATCCATATTAGAGCGAAAATTTATGAATAAAATTTGGGAAGCTGATTTAAATCTGAGTGATTTACAGTTGAGTTTATTTATATCAGCACTGGTTGAAGTTAAAGAGGCTGGAGAAATTTATAGCGTAAGCCCTTCTAATTTATTAGATCATCGAAATCTATATGCAACTAAAAAGACTACTGATATGTCTGTAGCAAATTCTGAAGTATTCCAAGCATACACAATTGAAAGAGATTCTTTCGCTGTCACCAATTGTGATAGAAGTTCGATTTCTAAAACGTCTAATCGTGAACTAGACTTACAAAACATAGACCTCATCAAAAAGATTTCAAAAATATTTTTAAATGTAGAAAAAAATATTGTTTCTCCTCTAAAAGCAGATTGGATTGAAGATGTTCACGGTAAAATATATATCCAAAATTGGACTTACTTTAAGTCAGCGCCATCGAGTAGTTATTTTCAAAGTCATTTAAATACTCAGGCTAGACACTTTTGGTTAAAATTATCGAACTTCGATAGTCAAGAATTTTGTCAACCGTATTGGTTTTCTTTTATAGTTAGAAATTTTAGACCTATTTTGATTGAAGAATTGGGGCAATTAAAATTAAAAAAACATTTTACAACTGAATATGATAAAGTAATTCGACATTTTTTTGGAATTTTAAAAGGACGTCTATATCTTAATTTAGGTGCTCTACATAGATTAGCTAGTCTTCTTCCTTTTGATTATATATCTAGTGAATTAGAACTAAATATGAATCAATGGCAAAGGCGATCAGACAAAGAAATGAGAGTTTATTGGGAAGATTTATGGCCAGAAATTAAAAAACAAAGCATGAGTGAGATTAAAAAAACTAGAAAAATCTTTTCTAGTTATAAAAAAACTTTACTTAAAAAAAGAAATGATTTTGATTCTCAATTTGAAAAAGAAATACAGAATTTATATGATTTTAAATGGGATATGAAAAATATTTCAGAAGTATTAATTGAAATGAAAAAGATTGAAAATCGAATTTGCAAATTTGCAGCTCCAATAATTTTTACCGAAATAGAATACTGGTCGTATAAATCTTATATCCATTCTAAAAACTCTTTATCTGGTGAATTATCTTTTTTTGAAAATGATGAAAAGGTGAATTTAAAAGAGGAAGGATCTTATTTTAATAGATTAAAAATTCGTAAAAAACAAGAAAAGTGGCAAAAAATAAAAGAAGATCGTGCAAAAAATATTCAACAAGTTGATAAACTTTTTCAACTTATTTCTAGAAAAGTAAACTTTATTGGAAGTAAATTTGTTTCCTTAGGTATTTTACAAAAACCATCAGATATTTTTAATTTAACTCAAGAAGAGTTAATATCTTTTGAAGAAGGTCGTTTAACATCGGTTAATTTGCAACAATTAGCAAACCAACGTTCGCAAGAATATCAATTCTATAAACAAGATAAAAAGACACCTGAAGTATGGTTTACAGTTGGTTTAGTTGGGTTGGCGCAAAAATATCCTAATTTGATTCCAATTGATAAAGCTGCCAAAAATCTTATTCAAAGAGTAAATCCATTTTTATCAACATCGTCAACTTCTGAATTACCAACAACAGTGGCTTTGGATCTTGAAAATTCGGATGAAGACTTTGTGATGAGTAACAACGTTGAATCAGTTTTTATTTCAACTGATAATAATATCAACTCATTGGCAAAGGATACTGCGACTAAGATTTCAAAATCTACAACAGCTCTAAGTGAGATTCAAGATATTGAGAATGAATTAGGTGCAAGTAATACTGAGTTAACTAAAATTGATTTAACTAATAACATGGATTCAAATTTAATGACTGAGAACTTTATTGAAAACGAAGAATTTAAAATGTAAGAGGACCATCAAGTCTACCATTAATAAATTGTTGAACCCGAGGGTCTTTTGATTCTTGGGTTTCTTTTTTTGTGCCAGTGATTATTACTTCTTGATCAGCAACAAAAGCAATTCGCCCATGTTCAGATGATAATTTATAAGCCAAATCCATAGAGTGAGTAGCAATAATAACGGTTGTATTGTTTTGTTGTTTCAAGTTTAAAATTAAATCTCCCATTAGATCTGTATTGATGGGATCAAGTCCAGCCGTTGGATCATCATAAAATATAATTTCTGGATTTAGTGCAATGGCTCGGGCAATACTTAATCTTTGTCTCATTCCCCCTGATAAATCATGTGGCAGTTTTTCTCCAACATTTGTGAGGTTAACGGCCAGTAGACAGTCTTTCACTCGAGTTTGAATTTCTTCATCATCGAGTTTTGTATGCTCTTTGAGTGGAAATGCAATATTTTCTTCCGCGGTCAGAGAGTCAAACAATGCATTTTTTTGAAACTGCACGCCTATATGTTTAGCGAGTTCTCTTCTTTTTTCGGTTTTTAAATTGATCCATTCCTCACCCTCGCAATAAACATGACCTTCAGTGGGTTTAAAAACTCCCGCCATCAGTTTTAAAAGCACAGTTTTACCACCACCACTTGGACCTATAATAATAAAAATCTCACCTGATTTTACTTGAAGATTAACCTTCTTTAAAATCGTTTCATCATCAAAAGAAATAGAAACGTCTTGGAGTTCGATTACAATATGATGATCTTTAAAAGTATTAGGTAGATTTGTAACCATAATCTATTTTGTCATTTTCTTAAGTTCTTGTAAAGTAAAGAAAGTTTGTAAAAATAATTACAGTTAGTTGTATTCAAATAATTTTAGGAAATAAATAATATCAACAAAATTTTTTAAATTCCTAAAATCAATTCTATTAAATTTAAAATTAAGTTGATGGAGTTGGTAGAAGTTTATTTCGAAGATTTTAATAAAATTTAGAAGTTCTCTAGTCAAAAGTATGTAAATTTGAAATGATATCCTAAAATGTTTATTAAAGATGGATTTTAATGATAGGGTGAAATCAGAGAAAGTAAAGTTTTAAAAAAGTTATTGAAAGTGGAGCAATTGCATGGATAAAATCATTATTTTAATTTTGTTAATTATGAATTGTCAATTCTCATTAGCTAGAAATACAAGTAAATTGAGTTCTGGTGATTTAACTTCAAAAGATTATACAGATTGTTTGTTTGCACATTATGAAGAAAACAATAAGGAAACTATTACTAATTGTAATTTTGTTATTATTCAAGATAATTTAATTAATGCAATGAATAGTTGTAGTGCAACTTTTGATCCTAGTAAAATAGAAGAAAATAAATTAATTGATTTTAAAATGAATGCAACAAAAGCATTAAATAGTAAACTTGATTCAATTCAGAAAAAATGTGAGTTTACTTTAGATTATGGTTATGATCCATTAACTTATTCGTTGCTTTCTAATAAATTTGAACAATTCAGACAAAAATGTGAATCAGCAAAACAAAAATTAGCAACCCTTTCAGCTGAGCGCTCAAATTCAAAGATGAAAATACTGATAGATTCTAAAATGGAATTCGAAAAACAAAATAAAAATGCTTATTGTGAACAAGAGGGCCAAACTCGCTCAAGTGCGTGGGGATCCAATCAAAAGAGGTCGGATGGTGTTGGGGGCGGAAGAAAATAGCAATTGATAAATATAAAACCTATGATTAGATTTTGGTTATGACTTCATTTTTATGCTGGCACTATATTTTTATGGATTATCCTCTAACTCAATTGAAGGATCGTGGTTTTTCAATTGAAAATGAACTTGATATTTCTAAACACAGTGAATTTTTTAAACTTGATCCACAGTTAGGTTTTGAATCTCGTATATTACCTTTAATGGGGAATTCGTTATCGAATCAGAACAACTGTTTTCTAGATTATCGTGAAGTTTTTGATGAATCCGATTTTATAAAATTAAATCCACATAAAAGTGGAGCTTTACGTGAGCTTTTAAAGCCGGGGATAAAAATTATAAACCCAAACATAAGAGATAACCTTGCCCTTGATTTTAAGGGGTTTCAGTTTGAATTCGTTAAAGGCCAAATTAACCATGAAAATCTTAAATGGGTCAGTAATGATTATTATTTTGTGGGTTTTTATGTTTCATTGGGTTTTGGAGAATCTCAAGAGTTGATTCATCAAGCAACGAATCTCGGTCTTCAGGATTCAGAAATTCAATCCCTCCAGATAGCAAAAGCTCAAGATCCACAATTTTCTTTTTTTCAACATCGTAAAGATTTTTCAATTTGGAGTGTTGTTTTAAGAGCTAAAAATGATGATTCTTTTAAAAAAATGCAACAGATTTCGGAGCCCATAGAAGCCTGTTCTTGGGTTACAAATACAACTTCTCAAGAGGCTAGCAAAACTCATCAAGCTCTCATCATAAAGAATCATATTACCCAATGGGATTTGGTGATTCTTTCTCCTTAGATTAAATCTGCGTCATTTTGGATTTATTTTTTTGACAGATATGGTTAAGCCTCTTACAAGTTATCACTTACAGGTAGTTGGCACACAAAAGAGGCCGGCTCCCGCAGGAGGAAAAAAACATATATGTCTAAACAATTAAACAAAGCTGCACAAGAAAAGTTAAAAATATTAGCTCTACTTGATAAAGCAGATGCAGAGGTTCCAGCTAACCCTAATGCTGATTCCCACAAAGCAAGTAGTGACTTCAGTTCATTATTTGAAGATTCAATCAAGAACAACGATTTTAAAGTGGGTGATGTTGTTTCTGGAACCGTAGTTGAGGTTCAAACGGATTACGTTCTTATGGATATCAATTATAAATCAGAGGGTTTAATCCCTATTTCCGAATTTAGAGTTGTAAATGGTGTTCGCGATGTAAAGCCTGGTGATCAAGTTGAAGTTTTGATTGATCGTATCGAGAACGAAAATGGCATGATCGTTTTATCTAAAGATAAAGCCGACATGATGAGAGCTTGGACAGACATCTCTAAAGCTGCAGAAAACGAAGAAGTTATTGAAGGTGTTGTTGTTGCAAAAGTTAAAGGTGGCTTAAGCGTTGATATTGGCGTTAAAGCATTCTTACCTGGAAGCCAAATTGATTTAAGACCTGTTCGTAACATGGATTCTTATATCGGTAAAAAATATAAATTTAAAGTTATTAAGTTTAACAAAAAAAGAGGAAACATCGTTCTTTCTAGACGTGCTATCCTTGAACAAGAGAGAGAAAGCCAAAGAGCACAAACTCTTGATACTATGAAAGAAGGATCAATCGTTACAGGATCAGTAAAAAACATTACTGATTACGGTGCGTTTATTGATCTTGGTGGCATGGATGGATTATTACATATCACAGACATGAGCTGGGGACGTATTAAACATCCTTCAGAAATGATCGGTGTGGGTGATGAAATCACAGTAAAAGTATTAAAATATGATAACGAAAGAGAAAGAGTATCTCTTGGAATGAAGCAAATGCATCCAGATCCTTGGGATAGTGTTGCAGAAAAATATGCAATCGGAACTAAGGTTAAAGGAAAAATCGTATCATTAACTGATTACGGTGCTTTTGTAGAATTGGATGAAGGTGTTGAAGGTCTTATCCACGTTTCAGAAATGAGCTGGACAAAACGTTTAAAACATCCAAATCAAATCGTGAATGCTAATGACGTTGTTGACGTTCAAGTTTTAGAAATCGACAAAGAAAATAGAAGAATCAGCCTAGGTATGAAACAACTTCAACCAAATCCTTGGATCGAGTTGAAAGAATCTTACCAACCTGGAACAATCATTGAAGGTGAAGTTAAATCAATCACTGATTTTGGTGTTTTCGTAGGTATCGAAGAAGGTATTGATGGATTAGTTCATATTTCTGATTTCTCTTGGACAAAACGTATTAATCATCCTTCTGAAGTTTATGCTAAAGGGCAAAAAATCAGAGCGGTTGTATTGGGTGTAGATATTGAAAACGAAAGATTCTCTTTAGGTATTAAACAACTTGAAGCTGATCCTTGGTCAAATATCGAAAATAAATATGCTGTTGGAACTCAACATGATGTTAAAATTGTAAAATCTGCTGATTTTGGTGTATTTGTTGAGCTTGAAAGCGATATCGAAGGTTTAATCCATATTTCTGAATTAACAACTGATCGTATTAATCATCCAGATGAGTTTGTTAAAGTTGGAGATGTTATTAAATCTGAAGTTATCACAATCGATAAAGACGCTCGTAAAATTGGTTTAAGTTCTAAATTAGTAAAACTAAGAGAACAAAAAGCTGATGTAGAAGATTATGCAAAAAAAGCATCATCAACTTCTAAAACAAGTTTTGGTGATTTATTTGGTGATCAACTTAAAAATATGAAAAACGAAAAAAACTAAATTGAATATAACGATTAAATTTAGCAATTAAGTTTTCATAAAGTAAAAAGCAAAAATAAAAAAAGCCTGGTTGAATTTCAACCAGGCTTTTTTTTTAATTTATGCTTATATTTAATATTAAGAATCAAAAATTTTAGATCTATTAAATCTAATAACCATAATAACTGTTATATCCACCATATCCAATCGCTGGGATAGAACATTGACCATTGTACATTGCGTATCCTGGGTAATTAGGACATTGTTGTAGACATCCATACTGGGTATTTACGTAACCTGCAGTTCCACACACCGAACCTGTGGTATAAACAGGAACAGAACATTGGCCATTGTACATTGCATATCCTGGGTTACCTGGACATTGTGGTAAACATCCATATTGAGTATTAACATACCCTGGAGTTCCACAACTTGTTTGGTTACTTAAGATAGCAGGCTCTGTACATTGTCCATTGTATATTGCCATACTTGGATTATTAGGACATTGTTGTAAACACCCTCTTTGAGTATAAATATATCCCGGTGTTGAGCACTGTTGAACATCATTATTTGTATTGCTTTGTTTTCCATTATTACCATTGTTACAAGCAGAGAGATAAAATAACATTCCCAATAAACTCAGACTTGATAAAATAAGTAGAATTTTATTTTTCATAAAAGCCTCCGCACTTGTATTAGTGCATAAGGTATGCCTTAGTTTGAGATTTATTGAAAAAAGGTAACAACTAGTTAAAGGATATATAAATTAGTAAGTTAGACTTGTTATGAATTTGCTTTCTTCTTTAAAATTGTTAAAATTTTATATAGCATCCCGTACCAAAAATAAACAACATGACATATTTTGTTTTTAACTAAGGGAGTCCTAACTAAGGGAACTGTTGCTTTGATGTAAAGTTATAGTTAGGCTTTTTAGTATTTGCGCTTTACTAATGATTTAGAAAGGTTATATGTACTCCGAAGATTTAACTGTTTTGTTTGAAATTCTACGGCCGCAAAATTTTAGAAATGTTCAAAGTAATTTGAAAACTACCCAGAAAACTACCCAGAAAACTACCCAGAAAACTACCCAGAAAATCATAGATCCTATTCTTGAAAATCCTCAGATATCTAGAAAAGAAATTTCCGTAATGTTAGGGGATATGTCGGAAGATGGTGTAAAGTATCATCTTACAAAACTTCAAAAAGAAAAAAAACTTAAAAGAATAGGTGCAGCTAAGGGTGGGTATTGGAAAATTTTAATTCCAAATCAACTAAAGAAAACTAAAGAAAAATAAAGGTGATAATAAAATGAAAGTTACACTTGAAGATATCAAAGAAGCACAGTTACGTATAAAAAGTACTATAAAAAAAACATCAGTTGATAAGTCTTTAAGTGCTTCAAAACTTTTGGGACGAGAAATTTATTATAAATTTGAAAATGAGCAGATCACTGGAAGTTTTAAAATTAGAGGAGCTTTAAATAAAATTAGCACACTCACGAACGATGAAAAAAAACAGGGTGTAGTGGCAAGCTCTGCTGGAAATCATGCGCAAGGAGTAGCTTTTAGTGCAGCAAAATGTGGAGTTAAGTCAACAATAGTCATGCCAGAAAATGCGGCTTTAATGAAAGTGAATGCAACAAGGGAATATGGTTCAGATGTGATTCTTCATGGGAACTATTATGATGAAGCCTTTTCCTATGCCCAGGACTTTGTAAAACAAAACGGGGGTGTATTTATACCTCCTTATCAAGATGAGAAAGTTATTGCTGGTCAAGGAACGATCGGTTTAGAAATTTTAGATGTGATACCTGATTTAGATTCAATTGTTGTGCCTGTAGGTGGTGGGGGATTAATAAGTGGAGTTGCCCTAGCTCTTAAAAGTGTTAATCCAAAAATTAAAGTTATTGGTGTTCAATCAAATATAATGTCTTCAATGGTTCAGTTATTTAAACATCAAAAAGTAGATGAAACTTTTCAACAAAGAATGATGACAATTGCTGATGGGATTGCCGTTAAAAAACCTAGTAGCATCATGTATGATAATTTTATTAAAAAATATGTAGATGATATGGTCACAGTTAGTGATGATGAAATTGCAGAAGCTATTTTATTTTTAATTGAAAGAGCTAAAGCTGTGGCAGAAGGAAGCGGTGCCGCAGCACTCGCCGCTGTTATGAAGCGAAATTTAAATTTAGGTCAAAAATCATGTATCTTGATTTCTGGTGGGAATATTGATTTAAATATAATTTCAAAAATTATTGATCAAGGCTTAGTTAAAAAAGGACGATTAGCAGAAGTTGGAATGATTGTTCCTGATATTCCAGGTATTTTAAATCGGATTACAGGAGTTATTAGCCAAGAAAAAGCAAATATACTTCAAGTACATCATGATAGATCGGATCGATCGCTTCAGTTGAGAGAAACTCGGATATCATTTTTGCTAGAAACTACAAGTCATGAACATGTAGATTTAATTAAAAAGACTCTGCAAAGTATTGAGGGTGTAAAGCTTGATTAGTTTATTTAATCAATTTAAATGATAAAATAATTAAAAGTTTTAAAAGGTTTAAAAGGTTTAAAAGGTTTAAAAGGTTTAAAAGTACAATAAGGATAAAATTGTGAGTGAATTAAATATGGATGTTTGTAATGAAATAAAAAATTTGATTCCCTATCGCCCAGGGAAACCAATTTCAGAAACTCAAAGAGAATATGGTTTAACTCATGTTATTAAATTAGCAAGTAATGAAAATCCACTAGGACCATCTCCTAAGGCAAAAACTGCAATGTCAGAAATTGTAAATCAACTTCATTACTATCCTGACCCCATGGGTTTTGATTTAATTCAAAAACTATCTAAAACTTGGAGTGTTGCTTCCAATTTACTAACATTATCAAATGGGAGTAATGAAGCCATTGATATTTTGATTCGAATATTTTGTGATCCAAGAGGTGAGCATCCCGATCAAATTGCTGTTTTTGATAAATCATTTATTGCGTATCCAATATGTGCTCAAGCAGCAAGAATAGAAACAGTAACTGTTCCTTTAAGTCGAGATGAATTTGAATTTAAAATGGATTTAAATTTAATGGCTGAAACTTTATTAAAAAATCCAAGAATAAAAATTGTGTTTTTACCAAATCCAAATAATCCAACAGGTCGACATATTACCAAAATAGAACTTGAAAGTTTTTTAAAAAAAGTTGGGCATCGTAAAAATTTGCTCATTGTTTTTGATGAAGCTTATTTTGAATTTGTGGAGGCCCATGATTATGTGAGTGCCGTCAATTATATGAAAGATTATCCCTCAGTGGTTGTATTAAGAACGTTTAGTAAAATTTACGGCTTAGCAGGTTTGCGTTTAGGAGTCATGTTAGCGCAACCACAAGTGAATGAATATTACCATCGAGTGAGAAATCCATTCAATACAAGCTTAGTTGCTCAAGCAGCTGCAGTAGCTGCTCTTGATGATTTCGAGTTTGTAAAAAGATCTCAAGAGTTAGTTTGGATAGGAAAAAAGCAAATAACAAAAGCTTTAAATGAGTTAAAATTAACTTGGATTCCTTCAGAGGGTAATTTTATATTATTTGATACAAAACAAGATGCTTTAAAAATTTATGAATCCCTGTTAAAACTTGGTATCATTTTAAGACCAGTATTTAATTATGGATTACCCACTTATTTAAGATGGACAATTGGTAGTAAAGAAGAAAACCAAGCTGTTATTGATAAATTAAAACAAATTTTAAGATAGGTTTAATAATTATGACAAAAGTAGTTACGATAGATGGACCAGCGGCTTCAGGTAAAAGTACAGTAAGCCGAGAACTTGCTCGTCGAATGGGTTGGAACTGGGTTTCAACTGGAGCCTTTTATCGTGGGTTGGCTTTTGTTGCTAAAGAAAAAGGAATTGATTTTCTAAATGAAGAAGCAATTGCTGATTTAGCCAACTCTAAAGAATGGAAGGTTGTACTTACTCATGAACGTACTGAAGTTGAGTATGGTGGACATTTTGTTACAGATGAAATTGCTCAAGATTCTGTTGGACAGCTTGCAAGTTTAATAAGTAAGTATAAAAAAGTACGGGAACGACTCTTGCAAAATCAAAGAGATTGTAAGATTGGTGTTTCTGGTTTAGTTGCTGAAGGGCGAGATTGTGGAACAGTTGTTTTTCCAAATGCAGATGTAAAAATTTATTTAACAGCGAATCAAGAGCAACGGGCAGAACGTAGAGCTAAAGAGTTAGGTGTTTCAGTTGAATCAATGATTAACTCTCAAGAGGTTCGTGATAAACAAGATTCTCAACGAAAAATTGCGCCATTACAGATTCCAGAAAATGCAATAGTAATAGATACTACAGATATGTCCTTAGATTATGTTGTTAAATTAATTGAGGCTAAAGTTTAATTTATTTTTTCATCGCGCAGGGCACGTCTTAATATTTTGCCTACATTTGTTTTAGGTAGTTCGTGTCGAAACTCAACAAATTTTGGAACTTTGTATGCAGTCAATTGAGAACGACAAAATTGAATCACTTCTTCAGAAGTAAGTGCAGGATTCTTTTTAACAATTACAACCTTAACTACCTCTCCAGATTTTTCATCATTTACACCGATTGCAGCTACCTCTAATACCCCTTCGTGGGCAGCAAGAACATCTTCAATTTCATTAGGATAAACATTAAAGCCAGA
>SXGU01108229.1_pt1 | contig 24719 bp, 19 predicted proteins | sample 3174531 | NCBI WGS metagenome assembly SXGU01 (sample SAMN11356863, study PRJNA531348) | freshwater metagenome | isolation source: freshwater sample F1-140 | place: China: Fuxian Lake, Yuxi | collected 2017-12-25
ATCGCGCTGGCTGTTGAGTACTTCAAGAATCTCGACCTCGATGAAAAGGAGGCACAGATTGCCGGCTCTGTTCTCAAAGAAATTCAGAATCGCTTGCAATTTATGCTGGACGTCGGGCTTCACTATCTCACACTTGATCGCATGGCTGGGACGCTTTCCGGTGGGGAAGCACAGCGCATTCGTCTTGCTTCTCAGGTTGGATCACGTTTGGTCGGAGCCATGTATGTGCTCGATGAACCAACGATCGGTCTGCACCAGCGCGATAACGATCGACTAATCGAGACACTTGAAGATTTACGGGATATCGGGAACACGGTGATCGTGGTGGAACACGATGAAGATACGATGCTTGCCTCAGATTATTTTGTGGAGATTGGACCTGGGGCTGGCGTGAACGGTGGTCAAGTAATGGTTGCCGCGCCGACCGCCGAGGCTCTCAAAGATAAAAAATCCGTAACAGCCGCCTATTTGCGCGGTGATAAAAAGATTGAAGTCCCCGCGGAGAGACGTGCCCCTGGCCGTGATGCGATCAAGATCAAGGGAGCGCGACAGAATAATCTCAAGAACATCGACGTCGAGATTCCACTGCGACGCTTCGTGTGTGTCACGGGTGTTTCTGGTTCGGGGAAATCAACGCTTGCCTACGAGACGATGTACAAAGCGATTTCACAGAAGCTCTACGGAGGGAAACAGAATCCCGGCGCACATACGTCGGTCCTGGGAATCGAGTATCTCGACAAGGCGATCCTCATCGACCAAGGCGCCATCGGACGCACATCTCGCTCAAACCCCGCAACGTATACGGGAGCGTGGGATCCGATTCGCGATATCTTTGCATCCACAGCCGAAGCCCGATATCGCGGATACAAGAAAGGACGGTTTAGCTTCAACCGACCAGGCGGACGTTGTGAGAGCTGCGAGGGACATGGTGTTATCTCGATCGAGATGCACTTCTTGCCGACAGTGTATGTCACCTGTGATATCTGTAAGGGACGGCGATTTGATCGCGAGACGCTTGAAATTGTGTACAAGGAAAAGAACATCTATCAAATCCTGGAAATGGAAGTGGAGCAGGCCGCAGAATTTTTCAAGGATGTTCCGCCGGTTTCCGACCGACTCGAGACGCTCAAACGTGTCGGACTTGGCTATGTGAAGCTTGGTCAACCAGCGCCGACACTCTCGGGTGGAGAAGCGCAGCGTGTGAAACTCTCAACAGAACTTGCCAAACGACAGACAGGAAAGACCTTATATCTTCTCGATGAACCTACGACGGGATTGCACTTTGAAGACGTGAAGAAACTGCTTGAGGTTCTCCACGAGCTTGTGAGCAAGGGCAACACTGTCGTTGTGATCGAGCACAACCTGGACGTGATCAAAACAGCCGATTGGCTTATCGATCTTGGACCAGAAGGTGGTGACTTGGGTGGCGAGCTCGTTATTGCTGGAACACCAGAAGATGTAGCTCGACACGGAAGAAGCTACACGGGACAGTACTTAAAACGTGTCTTGAGGAAATAATATGCGTTATCTCATCGTCAGCTTGGTACTCGTGGGATTTGGATGTATCGATTCTGTCAGTGTTATACCGAGCGAATCGACTCCGACCCCCCTCCTTTTGAAGGAGGGGTTGGGGGTGGTTACGAGTGACCAGACACTCCCCCTCGACGGTCAGCTTACCTACAAAGGCTTCGGCGAATACGTTGAGGATCGTTTTACCGGTTATCACGTTGGGATTGATCTTGAGGCACCTGCCGATACGCCGGTATACGCGATCGCGGACGGAAAAGTCACATATGCGACAATTACGTCCGGCTACGGTGGAGTCATGGTTGTAAGACACGAGTTTAATGGTCGAATCATCAGCGCGATCTATGGCCACCTCGATCCAGAGTCGATGAAGAGTGTTGGTGACTCGGTCATGAAGGAAGAGCAAATCGCCGTACTTGGGGAGAAGGGAATCGAAACGGACGGTGAACGAGAGCACCTTCACTTTGCCATGTACGAGGGCGACGGGGTTCGAGTAAATGGGTATGAGACCAATGCTTCAGGGGTCGCGAATTGGCTCAACCCGGTCGATGAGCTTGGTGAAGCGTTTATCGAATCGGGTCGCCTGGCCTCGACTCTTGAGTATGCCCAGGGGGAGGGACTATTCTCCATCGACTTTGAACTCCGGGACGGATGGGATATCGAGTATATCCCATCGATTCAGTCACTCAGTCTGTATACGCATGAAGGATCAGGGACCGCGAGGCAACGTTCACAAATCTTCATCCGCTATTTCGACGCGAGTTCGTTCCTGACGCTTTCAACGGTGACGATCTACTCGATCGAAGATCTCACCATCGGCACGGGCGACTACATCGCTCGTCGATATGACATCCAAAAGAACGCTGGAGTTGCCGACTTTGCCGACCAGCCGTTTTGGCGAAATGAACGGCACATCGTCACAGACTTCCGTGCAACTGAGGGTCTGACGCGCTACTACGTTGTTGCAGCCAATCCTGAGTTGGATCCAAAAGTCTACGAGGAGTTTCTTGCGAGCCTGACCATTAGATAAACAAAAACAGAGAGGAGACTCTCTGTTTTTGTTGGAAGTTATTGAACGATCAGTGTTCCTTCCATGCCCTGTGCACGGTGTGAGCCGACGTCACAGAAGAAGAGATACTCTCCTGGCTCGTCTGGTGCGGTGAAGTTGAACTTCTCTCCTTCGGCAATCGCGAATTCTCCCACTCCGTCAATCACAAATGTGTGGAATCCTTCGTTCTTGGTAAAGGTGATGCTCACGCGATCTCCCGCTGAGGCATTGATGACGCTTGGAGAGAAAGCGAAGTTGGTGGCCTCCATATCTACCTCAACCTGAGACTCGGCACCTAGAATGATCTCCGTGACGGGAATCCCATCCTCACCAATCGTTGTTCCTCCTTGCTGCGTCACGACGGTTTCCCCATCGGCTGTAACTTCAATCGTTACTGGGGTCGCTTCCTCCGCGGTGTTCGTTCCTGCTTCCGTGTCGGTTTCTGGTGCTGTTGAGACTTGGGCACATCCAGCCCCGGCCAGGGCCACAATGGCTAAAAGAGATAGAAAATATTTCATAGGTTATACTTAACGGGTTATGGCCATAGCTTAACTGTGATTCCAACATCGATCAAGATCAAAGACCAAGAACTCCCGGACGCACCTGGTGTGTACTTTTATTTCGACGATTCTGGTCGACTCCTCTATGTCGGGAAGGCAACATCACTTAAACGGAGAGTTTCTTCGTATTGGTCTAGAGCCCATGATCGCCGGATTGAAGAGATGGTCGCCCAGATCGCGCGTATCGACTATATCGAAACGCCCACCGTGATCGAGGCGCTTGTCTTGGAAGCCAACAAGATCAAGGCGTTGTTGCCCAAGTACAACATTCTTGCGCGTGATGATAAGACGTTTTTATTTTTGGTGATCACGAGCGAACCGTTTCCCAAGCCTCTGCTTATTCGAGGCCATGAGCTTAGGCAGATGGGAGTCAACCCATTCCAGCTGGAGCTTACGGGAATCGCGAAGAAGAAATTTCTACGCGTATTTGGTCCCTACACAAGCGGGCATTCGCTCAAAATTGCGCTTGAAATGATCCGGCGGATTATTCCATGGTCAATCTGCGAGGCTCCGGAGGTGACAGGTCGTATGCGTGGGTGCTTTAACTCGCAAATAGGGAAGTGTCCAGGTGTCTGCACGGGAAAGATCTCGCAAAGAGAATACATTCGATACATTCGGCAACTCATAACGTTTTTTGACGGAAAAAAGGTCAAACTCGAGCGTGAACTGGAGCGCGAAATGAAGAAAGCGGCTAAGGAACTCCGGTTCGAGGACGCGGCGCTGTATCGTCGACGTTTGGGCGCACTCCAACACATTCAGGACATAGCGCTTTTATCACGAGAAGATCACGATCTTCCGTTTTCGCCTGAGCCACAGGATGGGACGATCAATCTCGAAGGTCGGATTGAAGCGTATGACATCAGCAATATTTCTGGCACGTCGGCAACGGGATCGATGGTGGTGTTTGAGGAAGGGAAGCCTGTAAAGGACAAGTATCGAAAGTTCAAGATCAGATCGGTCGTTGGACCAAACGATGTGGCGATGATGGAGGAGATGATGAGAAGAAGGGTGAAGAGGTGGAGAGGTGGAAAGGTGGGAAGGGGATGGGAATTGCCGCAGGTGATGGTCATTGATGGCGGGCTCCCGCAGGTGAATCGCGTTCAGGCCGTCCTGGACGAACTTGGGGTAAAGGTAGCGATTGTGGGACTCGCAAAAGGCTTTGATCGTAAGCAGGACCGGTTGGTGTTCGATCGTTCCAACGAGGAACTCGCCCGAGTTGCAGTGCGCGGCAAGGAGCTGTTCCAAAGGGCCCGCGACGAAGCGCATCGTTTTGCGGTAAAGTATCATCGAGTATTGCGTTCAAAGAAACTCATAACATAATCTATGACCAAGTTTAAGGAACAACTGAGCGAATCTGCTGGTTGGATCGGTGTCCTTTCGATCCTCATCGCGTACGCCGGCCTAACATTTGGTGTCCTCACAGCTGATGGATTGCCGTACCACATCTTGAACCTTGTGGGAGGCGCCGGAATTATCATCGATGCCTTGGCGGATAAGAATTATCAACCCGCGGTTCTCAACCTTATCTGGGCCGCGATCGCGGTGTATGCAATTGTGAAGGTTCTGATTTAAGGATGCACACATTTTGAAAACTGATCGTTTTGCCCCAGGCATTGGGGCTTTTTTGGTACACAAGAGTGGATAACTTTGGTTGACCCGTGTCTAATGGTGGAATAGAATGGTTGTAGGTGGAGAAAAGTGGGGATCGACCGAGTAGTCATTCGGTTGGTGCTCACTTTTATTTAACTCCTGCCAAGCAACGGCCACATCGAATTATGTTTATAGGCGAGTATAAACATGCGATAGACGAAAAAGGACGTCTTGCGATACCCACAAAGTTTCGCAAGAGCCTCGCAAAGGGGGCCGTTGTGACGCGAGGCTTAGATGCGTCCCTTTTCCTGTTCCCCAAGGAGGAGTGGGGTAAGCTTGCCGAGAAATTAGCTAGTTTGCCCCTGGGGCAGTCCAATAGTCGCGCCTTCGCCCGACTCATGCTTGCGGGTGCTATGGATGTCGACTTGGACAAACAGGGAAGGATCGTCCTACCAGAGTACCTGCGTTCGTACGCAACACTTGCCAAGAGTGCGGTGATTGCCGGCCTCTACAATCGTCTCGAAATTTGGGACGAGGAGAAGTGGGAAACCTACAAGCGCCAGGTAGAAACCGACGCCGATTCCGTCGCCGAAAAATTAGGCGAGCTTGGAATCTAGAATTGGTCGTCGGAGATTGAAGCACCGTTTCGGGGTTTAATTGAACCTTTTCCCTGCAATAGGGCTTCAATCTTCGGCAACCAATAGGAGGCTTTTTATGCAACATAAACCTGTCCTCCTCAACGAGGTAAGCAACTACCTCAAACCGGAGCCGAAGTCACTTTTGATAGACGGCACTGTGGGGCTGGGAGGGCACGCGGCGACCCTATTGCCGCGCGTCCTTCCTGGCGGCCGTCTCCTAGGTATCGACCGAGATGCCACGAATCTCGAAATGGCGCGTGAACGCCTTTCTGGATTCGGTGATGCTGTGGTGCTTGTGCACGACAGCTATGCCCAAGTTCAACGTCACGCCTATGCTCATGGATTTACTCACGTCCAAGGAATACTTCTGGATCTCGGCTTTTCTTCTGTTCATGTGGATCAGCCAGATCGTGGATTCTCGTTCCAAAGTGACGGACCGCTAGATATGCGGTACGACCAGACGCAGTCTCTGACAGCAGAAGAGATTGTGAATACCTGGTCTGAAGATGAGCTGGCGCGGATTTTTCGACAGTATGGCGAAGAAGTGAATGCACGTCCTATCTCTCGTTCCATCGTCCGCTCCCGAGAAAAGGAACCTCTTACTCGCACGACCCAACTTGCTGAGCTGATCGCGTCCCAGACGCGCCATCGTGGCAAGATCCATCCTGCGACAAAAGTATTCCAAGCTTTGCGAATAGCGGTTAACGATGAACTTGGTGAGTTAGAGCGTGTTCTACCTGAGTGTGTGAATTTGCTTGCTCCCGGTGGTCGATTGGCCATCATTAGCTTCCACTCCCTTGAGGACCGAATCATCAAATCGTTTTTCAAACGTACCCCGGCCCTCAAGGTGGTGACGAAGCGACCTATTACCGCCTCACGTGAAGAGCAGCTCGAAAACCCTCGAGCCCGCAGCGCAAAACTTCGTGTGGCAGAAAAATCTAATTAAAGGAGGATCCACAAGATCCGATAGAAACCCCACTTCTATCGTTATGTCCCCAGTTGCAGCACAAACGGCTGTCTTTTCGCCAACGCATGTCGTCTCCCAACGTGTGAACATTCGCACATGGATTGCACATCATGTCGTTGTCTTAAACCTCGCTTCCCTCGTGATTGTCGCTTTGTTGGTCGTTGCCTACATCGTCCAAGTGAATGCCTCAATTTCGCAGGGCTATCAAATTCGTGAACTTGAGACACAGCTCAATGAGCTGTCCATCATGAACCAAAATCTTGAACTTGAGACGCGCAAGAGCCAATCACTCGAACACGTTGAGCAATCCGTCAAAATGCTGGGCTTTGTGCAAGCCGAGATGCCAAACTATATTTCCGGTGTCGAACCCGCCTTCGCCATGGCGGAATAGCCATTGACGTCACCTGGTGACGTCAAACGTGACCGAGTGACGTCTCGAGTGACGTCTATTGTTGAAAGCAGCCTGAAGAGGGCTGCCCGCCCGCCGAAGCTCCGTATGGAGCAACGGCGGGTTTTTGTTTGAGTGGTCGTGTGCTAGTATTCGTTTGAGGCTAGTTAGGAAATATCTACGCTGTTGCTTCACATTCTTGGGAGACAGATATGCGGCGTATTAAAGACTCCTATCTCGAAGCGATACAGACACAGGTCTCGTTTAGTGGGAGAAAAGTACTCGAGATCGGGTGCGGGATTGGCACTCGCACATCGCAAATTTCGCAGATTGCTTCGCACGTCACAGCTATTGATCCCGATGATGCCAACATCGTGCAGGCCATGTTATCGTCTTCCTCAAATGTCGAGTTCCTCGTGGGGTCTGCGGAGTCGCTCCCATTTGTTGCAGAAGACTTCGACATTGTGTTCTTTACCCTGTCGTTCCATCACGTACCCGGTCATCTCATGAATGCTGCCCTGGATGAGGCCATTCGTGTTGTCCGGCGAGATGGCTACATCATCTTCCTTGAGCCTGCTTTCACCGGTTCCTTCTTCGAGAGCGAGTTGATGTTTAACGCCTGTGATGGTGACGAGCGTCTTGTAAAAAGTCGCGCGTACGCAGCCATGTTAGAACATCATGGACTGAAGGAGGTCTGTGAGCTCTTTGATGAAACCATCTTCACCTTTGAGTCTGTGGATGATTTCATGGAATTCATGCATCCCAGACGCAGAATTGACCAGTTGGAGCCATTTCTGAGGGATCATCAGTTCACCCTTCACGCCGCGCGCCGAATAAACATCTTCCGTCCTCTCTGAGAGCCTCTTCTTCAACGGCAACACATGCCGTTTTTGTTTTCCCTTCGTTCTGCTATTCAGGGACTGCTATAAGTCCTTGACAAAACCAATATTTTATAGGAAATTCTTTCGTCGAAAGACAAGAGCGGAGCCATGATGGTTTCGCTTGCACCCCAGGATATTCCATGCCCCAGACCATTACTTTCCTTCTCGCTCTCTTGGGCGCCTGCGCGCCTCTCGAGATCATCGAGGGTGATACGGCGCTTCCCATCGTGGATCACACGGTCGAGGAGACTGGTGGTGCTGATCAAGGCCGCGCGGCCTGGATCACCATCCAGACCGGCTACTGCTCCTTCCATACCTCCGCCGACGGCGGGGCTAGCTGGAGTGAGTCGGAGTACGTGAATGTCGCGAACTCCTCTCAGGCCGTCACCCTCTATGGAGCAGTCGACGAGCTCATCGAGGTGTTCTGTGACGCGAGCATCGTCCCCCAGTACGATCCGCCCTCGGCCGTGATCGACCCCCAGGCGGCCCCGGTGGTCTACTGCAACCCCTGGGGTGACAGCAACAAGATCGGGGGCGAGGCAGATGATTGTGGGGAAGACCTCTGGGTCTACATCTACTCGAGCGTAGAGGACTATGCGGACGCAAACAACCTCGGCCCGTACAACCTCAACTAGCTCGCGCATTCACGCCAGCGGAAACAGTTCACCCACGTGAACGTTCGCTGATCGTGGGTGCGCTGTTTCTTTTCCGGTGATACTATCAATTTGTTATGTTCAAACTGATTCGATCGACAACGTGGGAAGACGTTTTCCAAGACTGGAAGCAACGTGAAGGAAATGATCCTGGTTGGATCCATTGTGCAACGGTCTTGAAAGGCTGGCCGGATTGGGAATCATGGCGGCGGTTTACAGCCGAGCAAATCGGTGCGTCGGGACGTGACTGGTTGATCTACGAGATGACGGATCCAGTGAACGAGATTCCCCAGATGCTCGTTGGTCCGTTTACGGGGTGGCAGTCGAGATTGCCAGAGCCCAATACGCATACCTTTGCCGACCTCATAGCTATTCCAGAGCAAGCAACGTACTTTCACGTACACGAGAAGGTCGCATCCATGATCGAATCGTTTCCACCGTCGACAACGTTTATCGGCTTACAGCTGGAGGGAAGCGATCCCGTCGTTTGTATCGATGGACATCATCGAGCAACGGCGGTGGCGCTGGCACAGCTTGAGGGGAAAGACATCAGCTTTGGTGGTTCTGTTCAGATTGCGCTCGCAACGCTGGAATCCAACGAGGTGGATCTCCTTGGTCGCGTTCTCGCTCGTGGGACACACAGGTGATATACTTGAGTCAATCTAGGAGGATATGTTCCAAACAGCCATCTTTGACCCCGAGACCGTTGTGAACGCGGTCAACAACGTGAACTGGTTAGAACCCACATGGGATCTTTTTATCGTGCTCTTTTTTGTGGTCGCATCACTCATCTACGGAGTGTCGCTTGGGCGTGATCGTATCATCGTGATTCTTGTTTCGATCTACATGTCGTTGGCGATCGTCAACTACATTCCATTTTTGACAGGCGTGGATAGCGCAGGCGTTTCGCTGAATGATACATTTGCGTTGCGTGTCTCAGTGTTTCTCGGTGTCTTTATTTTGCTTTTTTTCTTCCTTTCGCATTCAGCCCTCATGAAAGCCTTTGGCCATGCGACCTCGCAGGGAAAGTTTTGGCAGGTAATGATCTATTCGTTTCTCCACGTCGGGTTGTTGATAAGTGTGACCCTTTCATTTTTCCCAGCGGATCTCGCCAATGTGCTCTCGCCATTTACGCAGACGGTGTTTATGAGTGACATCGCGCGTGCTATTTGGGTCACGCTTCCTGTCGTCGCCATGGCCCTCTTCGGAGGGGGAGACAAGAGAGAATAGTTCATGTAACGTCCCAAACGCGGTCGTGTATGGTACCGCAACGCATGGACAAACACGCGTTTGAACAATTTTATAAAGCGAATATAGACCGTATCTATCGATACGTGTTTTTTCGTGTTGGACGCAATGTGAGTGTTGCCGAGGATCTTGTCTCAGAAATCTTTATCAAGGCATTGAAGAACTTCCATAAATTCGATCCAGAGATTTCACAGTCAGCTTGGATTTACCGCATCGCACACAATCATTTGGCCAACTATTTCCGAGATCAGAAGAAAGATGTGGATTTAGAAGATGTCAGTTTCACGCTTGTTGGGGAGGATGGTCGTCGTGTGTTTGAAGCCCGAGAAGAGGAGATGAAGCTCTATGAGGCCCTCGACAAGTTACCGCCGGAAGATCGAAAGCTCGTAACGATGAAGTATTTGGAGGGGTACTCATATAAAGACATGGCCAAGATCGTCGAGAAAAAGTCAGATGCGCTCAAGGTGGCAACCCACCGCGCCATGAAAAAACTAAAGGTATGTTTGCCCTCAAACGACAACTAAAGAAGGTAAAAACTGCAATCCGACCATCGGCTGAGTTTCGGGCTCACTTGATGTCTGAGTTGAGTTTGGCCTACGACCAAGAATACGGTTGCCCACAGCGCCGACCCTTTGTGGTTCGGTTTGCCAGCGTGAGTCTTGCATCGTTGGTGTTGTTTTTCACCATGGGTGCCGGAGTCTATGCCTATGAAAGTCCAGAGGTAACGGAAGGCCATGCCCTCTATTTTGTGAAAGCAGGATTGGAGTCTGTTCGGGGTGGTCTCGCTCGAACACCGGAGGAGCGTGCAGAATATCATGCGCAGATGATGGAACGACGTCTGGAGGAGGGAGAGTTCCAATTACCAGATCGACCCGAGCGAGTAGCTCCTTCATTAGACGAAGCAGCCGAACAGTTTGAGCAAACAATTGCGGCGATCGAAGCAGGTGTGGAGGATGAAGTCATTCGAGAAAGACTTATTGAGAAATTATCAATCCATCGCGCTCGTTACCTTGAGCTCTCTTCACGTGTAGAAGAAGACGAGGAAGAGAACGGAACGCTTGAGTCCCTTCGAGATCGTATCGAAGGACATGAGCTTTCCGAAGAAGAACTCATCCGTCTGTTCGAAAAGGGACGTCGTACGCGTGACCTGATCGATGGACGATAACCAACACGACCTATGCGTACTTTTGGAAAGATTTTCCGTGTGCCAAGCACTATGCTCGCCATTGCTTCCATGGTCTTCATTCCCGCGTCCTTCGCTTCAGCCCATGAGCAAGGGAACAATCCTATTGAGGGCCAACGGATTCATCAGTTCGGTGTCCCTTTTGAGATCGAATCCATCACGATAAACGACGATGGATCCGGAACGATGCAAGGAAGCCTTGAGCGTGTTCCAGAACAGCTGACGGAAGAAACGGGGGTGACAGAGGGTGATGCCGTTACCATAACCTTTACGTCCGATACGAGATTTGTTCTCAATCATGCGGAAGTAACCGTTGAAGATTTCAATGAAGGGGATGTTGCTTTCGCAGCCGGGATTCCAGATATGGAGAATATGACCGTTGACGCTCGGGTCATTACCGATAAACCATTTCCTCCAAAAAGACATATTGGCGAAGTGATTGAAGTCGATACCGATGCGAACACCATCCTGGTAAAGGCGATTGGACAAGAAGATGAGGATGCACAGTATGCCTACGTTACCTATGATTCGGAAACATCCTTTAGAGAGGATGGAGAGGAAGCGGATGAATCCGCCATCTCTGTAGGTGACAAGATTCATGTGCAAGGAACATTTAACTTTGAGTCCGATGAATACGTTGTCGAGATCGATGCACAGACCGTATCGCTTTTCGATGAGGAGCTGCCTCCACGAGCGGGTCATCCTGGCCACGGTGGCCGACCAGCTCCACGGCTATAACACGATCCACAATAAACAAACTTAGAAGGTGAACACAAAGCTGCCCGGCGAGGGGCAGCTTTTGTTTTTTGGGGGCAGACGATATACTGATCGTCGATATGATCCGTCTCTACAACACACTGACTCGTCAAAAAGAGGAGCTCAAGCCCATCCACGAGGGGAAGGTCGGGCTGTATAGCTGTGGCCCCACCGTCTACTGGTTTGCGCATATTGGGAACATGCGTAGTTTTTTGTTTTCCGATATTCTTCGCCGTACACTCGAACTCAATGGATACGAGGTAAAGCAGGTCATGAACATCACCGATGTCGGGCATCTGACGGGGGAGACGGACGAAGGCGAAGACAAGATGATCGTTGCAATGAAACGAGAAGGGAAGACCAGCTACGAGATTGCGGAGTTTTACACGGCGGCATTCAAGAAAGACCTTGAGCTTCTCAACATCAAGCCGGCTAACATCTATCCCAAAGCAACGGATCACATTGTCGAGCAAATTGAGATGATAGATGCATTAGAGAAAAACGGTTTTACCTACAAGACAAGCGATGGAATGTATTTTAATACATCCAAACTATCCGACTACGGTCGACTGTCAGGTCAGAAGGCCGAGGAGAAAAAAGCGGGTGCTCGTGTTGAGATGGGGAAGAAACGCAACTCGACGGACTTTGCGTTGTGGAAATTTTCGGCGGCAGGAAGTGACCGAGACATGGAATGGGAATCACCATGGGGTAAGGGTTTTCCTGGTTGGCATATTGAGTGTTCCGCGATGTCACTCAAGTATCTCGACGTCCCGTTTGATATTCATACAGGGGGAGTGGACCATATTGCTGTGCATCACGAGAACGAAATCGCCCAGACAATGGGTGCTCAGAATGTCCTTGAGGCAAACATCTGGATGCACAACGAGTTCTTGACGGTGGAAGGTGGTAAGATGAGCAAATCGCTTGGCAACCTCTACACGATCGACGAGATTGCGACCAAAGGGTACGATCCACTCGCGTTTCGATACTTCGTTTTGGGAGCCCATTATCGTTCCAAACTGAATTTTTCGTTCGAAGCGCTCGATGCGGCTCACAACGCTTTAGGCAAACTTCGTGAGACAATTCGGTCCTGGAATACGCCAGGTCCGGTCGGATGCACTGACTTGGAAACCGAGTTCCTCGAAGCGTTGAGCGATGATCTCAATACAGCTCAAGCACTTTCTGTGGTTTGGAAGCTCATGGATATTGATCTGCCAACAGAGCATAAAGCAAAGACACTTCTTTGGATGGATCGTGTCCTAGGGTTGCGCATGGACGAGATACTGGGCAAACCGCTCGACGTCCCTCAGGATGTTCAAGAACTTGTTCAGGAGCGTGAAGAAGCTCGAAAACAAAAGAACTGGTCACGCTCCGACGAACTCCGTGCCCGCATCGCTGAACTTGGGTACACAGTCGAAGACACTGATTCAGGCCCCGTCATTAAATAATCTGCAATCCTTCAACCAGCCAAAACGGCTGGTTTGTGTTGATTCTATTTGCACCCAGCTACTCAAAAAATATGCTAAACTATAGTTGATATGACGACTGACCTACCAAAACAGGAGGGATTGAATAAGGTTCCGGAAATCAAAGAGACACCGAAGATCCCGGAGCGTGCTCCGGAAGTTGCGATTGATCACTCCGTTGTGGAAAAACAGGCTGAAGTTGAATCAACTCCTCAGCCAGAATCTCCACCCACAGGACAGACACTCCGAGATGATCAACTCATCACCAGTCGCAAAGCTTCTGTCGCGCCGCCGAAACAGATTGATCGACTTGAGGAAGAAATCGAAGATATTCTTGAGGAGGATCTAAAAGATTTGTATGTGTCGATGCCTCCAGAGAAACAAGCAACGTTTCGCGAGCAAGGAGAGGAGACACGAACAAAGGTCCGAGTCCTTGTGGGTTCGGCGAAAGTGAATGCCAAGAAGATTTTTCAGCTCATTCGTGGGTGGTTGAAGATCATCCCTGGAGTGAATCGGTTTTTCCTGGAACAGGAGGCAAAAATTAAGACAGACAAAATTTTGTTTGTAAGTGAAGAAGAAAAAAAACGAAGCGATCACCTGTGATGTACATGCTCCAACTCGGTTTACAAACGTCGGCACAGCCTGTCACGGCCCAGGGGGATGTTTTTGTTGCCGGTGTCGTCCTCTGGAGCGTGTTTGGCCTCGTGGTCTTTATCGGGTTGCTTTACACAATACGTTTCTTTCTCCGTCGAATAGCCTTGGCAAAGCAGGCGACCTTCCGTCGCGTGACGCTTCTCGTGACGCTCCCAAAGTTTCGACGAGAAGAGGAGAGTGAACGCGGACCTTCAAAGGACCAGGTTCACGAAGGGATTGCCGCGGCTGAATCGTTTTTCTCCTCTGTGGGTGGATTAAAGGCAGAGCGCGGATTTAAGGCTTGGCTTCTAGGACGACAGGATGAATTTTCGTTTGAGATCGTCGTCGAGAAAAAACTCATCAAATTTTATGTAAGCGTTCCGATCGAACTGCGTGAGTTTCTTGAACAACAGCTTTCCGCAGCCTATCCGGACGCCTACACAGAGGAAGTTGAAGACTACAATATTTTCCAGCCCGACGGTGTGATTTTGGGAAGCCATCTTGTGTTCCGCCGCCAACACGCTTTTCCTATCAAGACCTATACTGAGTTAGAGAAGGACCCCCTCAATGCCATTACGAACGTGCTCTCCAAAATTCCTGAGGGGGATGGGGCGGCGTTTCAATTTTTGGTTCGATCATCTTATGCAAAATGGCGAAAGAAAGGGGTTAAGATTGCCAGTAACATGCAGCAAGGAATGAAGCTTGAGGAGGCGATAAAGGGAAAGAAGAAAGGAAAAGGAGGTTGGATGGAACTTGCCGGGCTTGGTGGAAATAAATCGCAGGAGCCTGAGAAGGATTATCGATTATCCCCATTGGAGGAGCAGATCGTGAAAGGGCTTGAAACAAAAGCAAGCAAGGCTGGGATGGATGTGTGTATTCGACTCATCACCGCATCGAAATCGGCCACGGGAGCACAGACCCTCTTGCAGAACATGTTGAATGCGTTTGCGCAGTACAACATTTATGAATACGGAAATTCATTTGTCACCGTTACTCCTCGTCGAAAGACGAAGATTGTTCGGGACTTCATTTATCGTGGATTCAATGAGCACAACACGATTGTTTTGAATGCAGAGGAAATGGCGAGCCTATGGCATCTGCCCTTGCCGTGGACAGAAACTCCAAATATTAAATGGTTAGGCGCTCGCAAGGGACCAGCCCCATCAGGTATTCCTGGACCAGAGGAAGGAGATATCGAACTTGGCTACAACATGTTCCGCGGAATCAAGACGCCCATTTGGATGAAATCGGTGGATCGTACACGTCACATGTATGTCGTGGGGAAATCTGGTTCTGGTAAGTCCCAACTGATCGCTGCGTTGGCTATTCAGGATATTAAGGCAGGACATGGCGTGGCGGTTGTTGAACCACACGGAGATTTGATCGAACTCATCTTGGCCAATATTCCAAAGAATCGCGTGGACGATGTGATTGTGTTCAATCCTTCGGACATGGAACGCCCCATGGGTCTCAACATGTTGGAGGCTCCAAATGAGGCGATGAAAGACTTTGCTGTTCAGGAAATGATCTCGGTGTTTTACAAGCTTTTTCCGCCAGAAATGATTGGTCCAATGTTTGAACACCAGATGCGCAACTTCATGCTCACCCTCATGGCCGACCCAGAAAATCCAGGAACGATCGCCGAGATTCCACGCATGGTCACGGACAAGAAGTTTCAAGACATGTGGCGAGCCAAGCTCAAGGATCCGGTGGTGCGTTCGTTCTGGGAGGATGAGATTGACAATACCAGCGACTACCACAAGTCTGAAATGATGGGCTACCTCGTCTCCAAGGTTGGTCGATTCGTGGAGAACGAAATGATGCGGAACATCATCGGTCAGAGCAAGTCTAGTTTTAATTTCCGTGACATCATGGACAACAAGAAGATATTGCTCGTGAACCTCTCCAAAGGGAAAACAGGAGACGTGAACGCAGAGTTGTTGGGCTTAGTTATTGTGTCCAAGCTGCAGATGGCGGCATTGACGCGAGCGGATCTTCCCGAGGATCAACGTCATGACTTCTACCTCTACATCGACGAGTTCCAAAACTTTATCACCGATTCGATTGCGACAATTTTGTCCGAGGCACGTAAGTATCGTCTGAACCTGATCATCGCTCATCAGTACATTGGCCAGCTCGTAAAAAATAACGATACCAAGATTCGGGATGCGGTCTTTGGCAACGTCGGAACAAACTTTGTTGCCCGTATCGGACCAGAAGACGTCGAGATCCTTGGAAAAATCTATTCGCCAGAGTTTTCCGGCTACGATCTTATCAACTCGGATAAATTCACCTGGTACGTTAAAATGATTGTAGATAACGCCCAGGAAAAGCCGTTCACGCTGAACTTTACCCCACCGCCAAAGGGAGATATTGAACTTGCCAGCGCGATTAAAGAACTTTCTCGGCTTAAGTATGGTCGTGATCGTTCCATTGTCGAAGCGGAGATTATGGAACGAACCGCTCTTGGAAATCGAGGAGGAGCGGTACCAGCGGTTCCTGAGGCTAGTGAATTTTAAATATGTACGACATTGAAGAAGACACAGTGGGATTTGAAATGGAGCCAGATGTTGATGTTCATGCCACGCAGCGTGAACACGGGGACACACGTAATCGTTTGGCGCTTCAGATGCTGAAACAAACGAGAGACAGCCTCTCGCATGTCATTCAGTTACTTGAAGAAGGCGACACGGCACGCGCCACGCGCCACATGGTCGATTTTGTTTCACAAAAGAAACTTGCGGAGTCTGAGATCGAGTCTGAGGCAGGCATGCGTGTCGTGGAAGGTGTTTTCGATGGTCAGGGAATGGTTGGCGGCGACGGGATGCGATATGTCGTTCCAGAAAACTATGCGTCCAAGTCCAAGCTTGTGGAGGGGGATATGTTGAAGCTGATCGTGAAGGCGGAGGGAAGTTGTGTGTTTAAGCAGATCGGTCCGGTTGAACGCCGTCGTTTGACAGGCACACTTGCGCTGGATTCGTCCACACATGAGCCGGTTGTGATTTGCGGATCCGACGTGTATAAAGTGCTTGCGGCAAGCATTTCTTACTTTAAAGGAATTCCAGGAGATGAGGTTGTGTTGCTTGTGCCAAGTGGTGGAAGTTCTGTGTGGGCAGCGATTGAACGATTGAATACATAGGTGGAGAGGTTTAATCCTGACACCTTCCCACCTAACCCCTATGTCCAAAGTACTCTATCGCATCTATCGACCTAAAACATTTGAGGAGGTGAGCGGTCAGGAGCATGTAGTTCGAACGATTCAGAACCAATACGCATCTGAGTCTATCGCTCACGCTTACTTGTTTACGGGTCCTCGAGGAGTGGGGAAGACCACAACAGCTCGGCTCATTGCCAAGCTGGTGAATTGTCTTTCCCCCAAGAAAAATGAACCGTGTAATGCTTGTGATGCCTGTGTGGCGATTGCCTCGGGACAAGCCCTTGATGTCTACGAAATTGATGCCGCGTCGCATACAGGGGTCGACAACGTCCGTGAGACGGTGATCGACTCGGTTCGATTTGCTCCAAATATTTTGAAAAAGAAAGTGTACATTATTGATGAAGTGCACATGCTTTCTACGTCGGCTTTCAATGCCCTGTTGAAGACTCTCGAAGAACCGCCGGATCATGTGTTATTCGTTCTGGCGACAACAGAGATTCATAAAGTTCCCGAAACGATTATGAGTCGCTGTCAGCGATTCGATTTTAAACGTATCAGTTTGGATGAGCTCGTCGAACGCATGAAAGGAATTGTGCAGGAAGAGGGGGTGAAGGTTGATCTGGCTGTTTTGCGTGAGATTGCTCGGCATAGCGGTGGCTGTGCGCGAGACGCAGAAAGTTTACTTGGACAAGTTCTGGCTCTAGGGGAAAAAGATATTGGATTGGAAGAAGCGTCGCTGGTGTTGCCGATGACCCAAACGGTTTTGGTTGAGGCCTTCGCCCAGTCCCTTGCCGCCAAGCAGGCCGCGCAGGCCATCACCCAGCTCAATCAGTATCTTGAACAAGGTGTTGACCTCCGACAATTTGTTTCTGAGACAGTTTCCTGGTTGCGAGATCGATTGCTCGAGTCTGTTGGTGGAACAGGAGTGTTTGATGTCGGGTTTCTCCAGACAGCCATCGAGCAATTGCTCATAGCTGATCGAGCTCGTTACAGCGAGCATATTCCCCAGCTTCCTGTCGAATTAGCGATTATAAAAATTTGCGGATTGGATTTTAAAAAGCAGGGGGTTGATTCGGTTCGTATGGAACCGAAGAAGGAGCCGGTGGTGAACACCGCTGTTCCTGAAGTGGTCTCGGTCCCCCCGATCGAAGTGTCGGAGCTTCCCCGCGTTGAAACAGACTTGCGAGTTTTTGATTCTGTTCCCGTGATTAGTATTGAGGATGTAAAGAGTAAATGGCCTGAGGTCTACGAGCAGATTAAGTCATGCAACGCGTCTTTGCCGATGATGATGCAGGGTTGCGAGGTTTCTGGAGTTGAGGGGGAGCGGGTAGAGCTTGGGTTTGAGTATGGGTTGTATGTAGAAGCGGTGAATCAAGATAAAAATCGAAAGTTGATTGAAGGGGTTTTTGAGCAAGTGCTTGGAAAACGTTTACGCGTGAAGGCGATTCAGAAGAAGGCGGGGATCCATGCGGATGAAACCATTGGCGAGCTTCTACAAGAGTTTGGTGGAAGTGTTGTGTAAAAAGAATGAGACTGAACTTAGGTTTCTGGTGATCGTTGACGTTCCACAGAGGAATTGATATTCTTTTGCCGTTCTTGATCTTTCTGCTCGCTCACTCCCGGATCTCTTGCTTCGCTCGAGTTCCAGTTCGTTCACTCGGTAAAGCCAACCCTTCGGGTTGGACACTTCCATCATGTTCTCACAAGCCAACCCAAGCGTTGTTTGTTCGATCATGATGGAAGTGAGCCAAACGTGCCGTTTGGCTTTTACACTCATTTACTCCCGGATCGTCTAACGGCAGGACGACTGGTTCTGGTCCAGTTAATCGGGGTTCGAATCCCTGTCCGGGAACCAACAAAGCACCACACGTTACCGTGTGGTGCTTTGTTGGTTAGGAGCACGCCACCTGCGTGGCGTGCGGCAAAAATATATCTCCGATTCGTGAGATTTCGTGAGACTGTAATTCAGAAGAATATGAGTCCAGATACACAGGGACTCTTCAAGAGACACATAAGCGTTCTTATGGTAGCCTGAAATTATCTCACCCAAAACTATCTATGTATACTCGAATCTGGCCGCGCAGTTCGATCTTCTCTTTTTTACTCCTGTTCGTATTTGCCTTCTTTCCAATGCTCGCCAATGCGGCCGTAGCGGAATATGATCAATCAGACCTTAGTTCTTTTTCGACTCGCTTTCAATCTGTACCGTGGATGGACTCAGGGAATTTCCTTGGTTCTTTTATTTATCACTATCCTATCGATCTCCCTCCTGGCCGAGCAAAACTAACTCCCACGGTTGAGCTTTCGTATAACAGTGCCGCCACAGATGTTCGAAGCCTGGTCGGCTATGGATGGGAATTATCGATCCCTTCAATCGAGCGCGTAAACCGAACGGGAGTCGAGGATCTGTATGAGGGAACCGTGTTCATGTCATCGATGTCAGGTGAACTCAAGCCCGTTACACTTTCTGATGGCATGCACGGAAGCTACGGCGCGGAAGTGGAAACAAGCGCCTACGCCAGTTATACCTTTGAGATGGACGGGAGTTGGACCATGGTCGATTCACGCGGCGTGCGATACACGTTCGGTTCCGTTTCAGGCTCCCAAGTGGTCGATTCCACCGATTCAACACATGTCTATCGATGGATGCTCGAAGAGATACGCGACCAAAATGATAATTACATTGAGTATAACTACGCAAAAGATGGCGAGCAGGTCTATCCATCGGCGATTTCTTACACCGGTAACGGCACGACCGATGGGGCATTTCTCGTGGCGTTTAGCTATGAGACGCGGCTGGATGCTTCAACATCCTATGCGGCCAGTTTTGCTGTGGAGACGACCCAACGTTTGAGTGACATCACCGTCTCGGTAGATGGGGTTACACGACACGCGTACGAGTTTGGATATACCACGGGCGATAACGGGGTGCGCTCAATGCTGTCTACCATTACCCACACTGGCTACGACACTGATTCTGTCGCCACCACGTTGCCGGAAACAGCATTTGACTACTCAACCTCCACGATCAGTTGGACAGAGAGCGAGACCTATTCAATCCCTCAATGTTTTGCCAGGGATGAAGGGTACGATTGCGGTACACGCCTTGCCCAAGTTGACGGAGATGCGCTCCCAGACCTGTTGTTCTCCGACCACAATACGGGCTATACCGATCCCACGGTCTATCTCAACGATGGTGACGGAACAGGGTGGACGCAAGACGCTGGCATTTCTTTGCCCGTGTATTTTATCGATGGCACTGATGGATGGGGTGGCTCGGGAGTCATCGCCATGGACGTGGATGGGGATCTATTTGAGGATCTTGTGCATGGACAGGCCGATGGCATATACGACGGGGATACGGACGATGACCGTGACGTGTATATCAACAGCGGAGGAGCTGGATGGTTGATTGATCCCACCTACAGCGTTCCGGTAAACTTTACGAATGCGGATTCCTCGACCTCGAAAGATCGGTTCATTAGGATCGCAGACGTGAACGGTGACGGACTTCCCGACCTCGTGGAGACAGCCAGTCCATACAGTTCGTTTGATAATGTCTATATCAATAAAGGAGATGGAACGGGGTGGAGCGAGGATACGTCTTTTTCCATCACAGGATCGTTTGGCGCAGTATATGGGGGTGATAATCGTGACGGTGGATCTCGCTTCGCTGATGTGAATAGCGACGGGCTCGCGGACGTCGTGTATGGGTTGTTGAACGGCGGGTTCTCCAGCGCGGTGTATATCAATGATGGCGATGGGACAAGCATCTCTGATGCAGGCTACACAGTCCCTACCCACCTCTCGTATAGCGGTTACGACGGTGGGGCGAGATTGGTAGACATCAACGGTGATGGCCTCGTGGATATTGTTGTCGCCGACGACGTGTATAACACCAATGCGATCTATCTTAACAATGGCGACGGTTCTGGGTGGTCACTTGCCACGGGGAGCCTACCGACAGAATTCAATTTGTATAATCTTGGATCCCAACCCTACGACACCGGCGTGCGTCCGATGGATGTGGATGGCGATGGGCTGGTCGATTTTGTGAGATACGATGATACCACTTCATCCGGGGACAGTGCGGTCTACCTCCACGACGGGGCTGTTCCAGACTTGCTCACACGCGTGACTACGTCCCAGGGAGCACAGATCGATGTGACATACACGTCTTCCGCGCAGGGCGACAATCCGGAGTTGCCGTTTGCCGTCCAGGTGGTTGACTCTGTCACCACCGCTGATGGCATTAGCACGCCTGGCACGGTGAGCTATGAGTACTCGAACGGTTCCTACTATTTTAATACCTCGACCGACCGACAGTTTGCAGGATTCGGGAAGATTGTTGAAACCGACGCGATTGGGAATGTCACCACGACGTATCTGCATCAGGGGAATGGCGATGACCCATCCTCTTCCGAGTCCGGTGATGATGTGTCAAAAATCGGTAAGACATACCGTGTGGAGCAGTACGATGGTTCCGCTAACCTCTACGAGATCACGATAACCGATTGGGATAACACCGATTTAGGAAATGAACGCGATTTTGTTTCTGCCACTTCCGAGCTCATTCTCAAGTATGACGGCAGCCCAACGCATGTCGACGTCGCAACGGGCTATACGTATGACACGGGACTTGGTGTCGTGTTCACGAAGGTCGAGTACGGGCAAGTGACTGGATCCTCAGACGGATCTTTTACGGATACGGGAATCGACAATCGTTCGACCGTGTTTACCTATGCAGTGGACGCGGCAGGGGAGATCACCAGCGCCGTTGCGAGCCAGACGCTCAAAAACAGCTCCAATAATACGGTCGCTCAGTCGCTCATCTCTTACGACGGCCTGCTGGCCGGAAACGTGGAAACGGGAAACGTAACCACGCAGGAGGTTTGGATTTCTGACACGAGCTTTACTGCCTCGACCTTCACACATGACACATACGGCAACGTCTTGACTCAAACAGATCCGCTGGGAAACATCACGACGACGGTGTACGACACGTACAACTTGTATCCGTCATTGGTGACAAACGCGCTCTTGCAGACACAATCATTTGAATTTGATCCTGCCATCGGCAAACAAACGCGTGTTGAGGACGCAAACGGTACGATCGTCGAAACAGATTACGACGGCTTGGGCCGACCCATGGAGGAACGTCGATCTTCAACCACCGTAGCCGCTACGCTTGTCATCGCACAGACTTGGGCCTACGACGATGCGTCCTCGCCGCGGTCCATCGCGCACAAGACCTATTTGGATGACACGGCGTATCTTGAAGATATTTCTTACATTGATGGCCTGGATCGTATCGTTGAAGTGAAGACGCTCAATGAGGATGGTAATGGGTATTTCGAAAGTGAGACCAGCTATGATGAACTCGGCCGCGTTGCATCGACGACACTTCCTGAAAGCTCCGCATCCATCGCGTACGACGCCGGCACGGTTTCTTCTGATTTGGAGGAAACTCATTCCTACGACGCGCTTTCCCGCCTGCTCACCGCCACGAACGCCCTGGGCACGACCACGACCGATTACGATGGGTTCACCAAGACCGTGATCGACGCTCTGGGGAACGAAAAAGAGTATGTGACTGATGGGCTTGGGCGCCTCACGCAGGTGGTCGAGTATCTAGATGCGGTCGGATACACAACGACCTACACCTGGGATGTTGCAGATACACTATCCACGATCGAGGATCCAATGGGCAACGTCCGTTCGTTTACGTACGACGGCCGTGGATTTCGATTAACCGCGCAGGATTTGCATGCGTCGGGCGACTCGACGTTTGGCACATGGACGTATACCTATAATGATGCCGGCAACCTTCTGACGTCGTTGTCCCCAAATGGCGTGACCGTTACGTATGCCTACGATGAATTGAATCGTGTGGAAACCGAGGATGCCAATGACCTTTCAGGTGTGGAAGTTGTCTACAGCTATGACTCGTGCCAAAACGGCATCGGTAAACTCTGCCAGGCTGCGGCAAGCGGGGCGACCACTGCATACACCTATGATGAGACAGGGAACGCCGCGTCTGAAAGCGTGACGATTGACGCAACCGGCTACACGACGAGTTTCACACACAACCGCCAAGGAGCAGTCCTCACGACCACACATCCTGACTCGACGGTCGTGACAAATACGTATAATGCGATCGGGAAACTCGAAACGGTTACAGGGCTGGTGACAGATACGGACTACGGACCGCACGGTCAGGTTGTCTCTCAAACCAACGCGGACGGGACTGTTGCCACATACACATACGATGAGACAAAACGTTACCGCCTCAGCCAGAAAGTGACAACCGGCTGGTCCTACGAGGAATCGTCAACTCTGACGACTGTATCCTTCTACGCAGACGCTGGCGACGGTCATCTTTCGCGTAGCGCATCCAATTGGGATCTGGCCCATGACGCTACAGCCGCCACGAATGTATTTGGTACCGGACTGACTGGTGTGGTCGCTTCCGGCCGCACGGCAGGCGGTTACGGCATCAATCGAGCCTTTCTTTCCTTTGACACCTCTTCTCTTCCAGAGGATGCAAGCGTGACGGCGGCGACAATAAAGCTGTATGTCACAGCTTCTGAGAACTCCGACAATGACGGGAACGACTGGATCACGGTCGTGCAGGGGCAGCAGGCCAGCCCGACCGCACTTGTTGCCGATGACTACGACAATGCCGGCAGTGTGGATTCACCAACAGAAGGGATTGATCCAGGTTCGCGCGTGGACATCACCTCCGTGACCCTTTCCGCCTACAACACCTTCCTTCTCAACAGCACGGGGCAGTCCTGGATCTCCCTTGATGGGTTCACCACCTTTGCCATGCGTGAGGGACATGACGTATTGGATGTTGTCTATGATGGACCTGCCTCCACACAAAATTCTCTCACGTTCCGCGCGAGCGAGTTTACAGACACCACCTACGACCCTATTCTGGAGGTTACCTACACCCAGCCCACCACATTCCTAGACACCGCAACCTTGCAGGACCTCTCCTACAGCTACGATGCCGTCGGGAACATGACACAAATTGTGGATGCGTCGCAGACGGACACGGCTAAGACAAGCGTATACACCTATGACGACCTCTACCGCCTCACACAGGCTTCCGTGACGGGAGCGGTGGACGGCAATAACGGCACGATCACCTACGACTATGACATCCTGGGTAACATCACCAACCGCTCGGACATGGGGACCTATTTCTATGACGGCGACGATGGTACTTCCATGGCCAACCCCCATGCCGTCACGTCCATTGACACCGGAGCCGAGGTGCTTGAGTTTGTCTACGATGACAACGGAAATCTTCTAAATGATTCAGCGCAGGCTTATACTTGGGACTATAAAAACCGCCTCATCTCCTCAGGAACACTCACAGCCTCGACGACAGAAACATCCACTTCCTTCCTGGGATCCTCCGGGGACGGCTTTGTGTACAACGCAGGTCTCACCTGGAACGGCGCCCATGATGCCGCCATCGGAGACTTTGTGAACTCAACAGGCACCACCTCTATGGTCTCCTCTGGTCGCACTGTCTCAGGCTACAACTTGAGTCGTGCCTTCCTCTCATTTGATACATCATCTCTTCCAGAGGACGCCACCATAACCGAAGGGACGATTAAACTCTATGTGTCTGCAACTGAAAATTCCGATAACGACGGCAACGACTGGATCACCATTGTGGAGGGCCTGCAGGCAGACCCCACCACGCTCTCCGTAGCAGATTTTAACAATGCCGGAACCGTGAATACGCCCACCGAAGGTATCGATTCAGGCGACCGTAAGGACATCACCGCCGTGACCACTTCCGCCTACAACTCATTCCCCCTCAACAATATCGGTCGCTCCTGGATCTCGCTGTCTGACTACTCCACCTTTGCCCTGCGTGAAGGCCATGACGTATTGGATATTGCCTATGATGGCCCTGCCTCTACTCAGAACTCCCTGACCTTCCGGGCTAATGAGTACACAGGGATCTCCTATGACCCCATCTTGGAAGTCACCTACACCCAACC
>SXGU01287665.1_pt1 | contig 24719 bp, 12 predicted proteins | sample 3174531 | NCBI WGS metagenome assembly SXGU01 (sample SAMN11356863, study PRJNA531348) | freshwater metagenome | isolation source: freshwater sample F1-140 | place: China: Fuxian Lake, Yuxi | collected 2017-12-25
ATTTCATGCCCGCTTGGTGGGACACGCTCGAACTGATCAACAAGCGGCCGACCGAGGGGCCTTTTTACATTTTCTTTGATCCGGAACAGCAGATCTTCCATCAGGCAGCCCCCTTCATGCCCGACTTGGGCAAGCCGTTTGTCCTGCCGGTCAACTGTCGCAACACTGAGCGCATCGCGAGCCGCTGCGGTGAGATCATCGGACGTAAAATCCCTGTTAATCAAGGCACACCGGAAGGCAGGGCTCCCACGCTGGTTCACGCTTCTGGCCCTGCGGCACAAATCCAGGCAATCGAAAAGCAGATCAAGGAATGGATGGCTCCGCCTTCGGGACTCAAGGCCAGCCAGGTGGCAATCGTCACCCGCGGCAGTGTTCAAACCTCGCCCCTCGCAGGCCTGGGGCGTCTTGGCGGCTTTCCCCTCACTCAGAAGCTCGACGAGTGGCAATCCGGGGCCGGGATTCTTGTCGCCAGTCTCTATCGTTTCAAAGGCTTGGAGGCGGATGCGCTCATTCTCACCGACATCATCAAGCCCGACCCGCAGGCGACACTTCCCGGCTTTCGCCCGGAACATTTTTATGTCGCATGCTCCCGCGCCAAACACCTGCTCGCAATCATCGCCTCGCAGGAGGATCTGGGGCGTTGATCCACCAGCATTCTTGCTTCGCCCAGCTTCCCGGCAGGACCGCCGTTGTCGAACCCCTGATGCGACCATGCTCTGACTGAACGTTCAAACTCTCGCATATCGCCCCGATTTTATTCTGCAAATTCGCTCAACTTTGCTAAACCCTCGGCACACAGCCGCTAGGAATGAAGCATCTCGCACCAAAGTCCGCCTCGGCAAAATCGCTCCAGCACGCCGCTGCCGGGTCGGCAGCAGGCTTGACCTCACACGGCAGGGCAACAATCCAGCACCGCGAGCTTCGTCAGCACCCTGTTGACGAAGCGGCCTAACACCTCACCTCGCCAACCAGTTCACGAAATAATCATGGCCCGCCTGACCCTCGCCAAACTCGAACGCCACCTTTACGCCGCTGCCGACATTCTGCGCGGCAAGATGGAGGCGTCCGAGTTCAAGGATTTCATCTTCGGCATGTTGTTTCTGAAACGCTGCTCGGATGTTTTCGATGCGGAGCGCGAAAAGTTCCTGAAGACTGAGGTAGATGCTGCATTGCGGCACGGTGAACTCCACGAGCAGGCGGAGGAGGCGGCGGTCGAGGAGGCCGAAAATCCCAAAAACTACACCGGCTTCTTCGTTCCCAAGGCGGCCCGCTGGAGCGAACTTCGTGACCACCTTCACGTCAATGTCGGCGACGGTCTGAACAAGGCCCTGGGGGCGCTGGAGACTGAAAACGACACCATGCTCGACGGTGTGCTCCAGCACATCAACTTCTGCGAGAAGGTCGGCAAGTCGCCGCTGCCCGACATCAAGCTCCGCAAGCTCATCGCCCACTTCAACAAATACCGGCTGCGCACCGAGGACTTCGAAAACGACGACCTGCTCGGCTCGGCCTACGAATTCCTCATCAAGATGTTCGCCGATTCCGCCGGCAAGAAGGGCGGCGAGTTTTACACGCCGCGCGAGGTCGTGCGGCTCATGGTCCGGTTGGTCAACCCGGAACCCGGCCATCGTGTGTATGACCCGGCGTCCGGTTCAGGCGGTATGCTCATTTACGCCCGCAAGCACGTCGAGGAGCACGGCGGCGATGTGCACAACCTCTCCCTCTACGGCAACGACGCCGGCGGCAGTGCTTGGGTCATGGGCAAGATGAACATGATTCTTCACGGCATCGAGAAGAAGGCCTTCCTCGAAAATACCGACGTGCTGCATGACCCGGCCCACCTCGACAACAAAGGCGAGCGCATCTACTTCCATCGCATCCTCGCCAATCCGCCGTTCTCCATGAACTACGAGCGCGAGGGCATGAAGTTCCCCGAACGCTTTGCCTACGGCTTCTGCAAGGAAACCGGGAAGCGCGCTGACCTCATGTTCTTTCAGCACATGCTTTTCTCACTCGCGCACGGCGGCATCATGGCCACCGTCATGCCGCACGGCGTCCTGTTTCGTGCGGGCGAGGAAGGCAAGATTCGGAAGAAGCTCATAGATAACGACCACATCGAGGCGATCATCAGCCTGCCACCGCAACTATTCTACAACACCGGCATCCCGGCCTGCATCATCGTCGCACGACCGAAAGAGGGGAAACCGCCCGAGCGCGTTGGAAAAGTCCTGTTCATCAATGCCGACCGTGAGTTCGAGCCGGGCCGCGCACAGAATTATCTTCGTGCCGAGCACATCGAGAAAATCGTCGCCACGTTCCAAAAGTTCGAGGCCATTGACCGCTACTCCGAAGTTGTGCCGCTGGACGCGATCAAGTCAGCCGCCAACGACTACTCGCTTAACATCCGCCGCTACGCCGACAACTCGCCGCCGCCCGAGCCACACGATGTTCGTGCCCATCTCCACGGCGGCGTGCCGAAAGCCGAAGTGGACGCTTTGGCCTCGTTGTTCAACGAGCACGGTTTCAATCCCAAGCACCTGTTCGCCAAGCGTGACGCCACCTACCTGGACTTTGCAGCAGCGGTGAAGGCGCGCCCCGACCTCCGCGCCGCCATCGAAGCCGACGCTGGCGTGAAGGCCAAGGAACAGTCGCTGCTCGCCGCGCTTGGCGCGTGGTGGAAAACCGCCGTCCCCCGGCTCGCCAAACTGCCGACCACGCGCGACTCGATGATCATCCGCGCTGAGTTTCTCAAATCGTTCGATGCCTCGCTCCAGCCTGCGAACCTGCTCGACCGTTTCCAACGGGCCGGCGCGCTGGTGACTTGGTGGGAGGAACAGACCGACGAGTTCAAAACCATCGCCGCGCGCGGCTTCGACGAACTCGTGGACGGGTGGGTGGATACGATCCGCGACGTGATCGAGGACGCCGAGAGCAAGAAGGAGGACCGCGACGCCGTGCGCGAGCACAAGCTCGTGCGTCGTCTGCTACCGGACTACCTGCGCGAGCTTGAGGACGCCGCGGCGGAAGTGGCGCGACTCGACGAGGAGAAGGCCGCGTTCGAGCGGGGACCGGAAGGCGAGGGTGGCGATGAGGAATCGGAGGAAGAAACGCCAAACCACGCCGAGGAACTGGAGAAGGAATGGAAGCGTTTGCGCACCTCGATCAAGAACGCCCAGCTTCGCATCACGCAGCTCGCTGCGACCGCCCGGAGCAAAGGCTCCATCGCTGCGGTCGAAAAGAAGGGCGGCGATCCTGCTCCGTTGAGGGAAGAACTGTCGCGGCTGGAAACGGAGATCGCTCCCGTCCTGGCGGAGATCGCGCAGTTGGAAAAGGAATTGGAGCCTTACTGGACGGTCTGCACGCAGCTGACCGAAGCGCGTCGTGCGCTCCGTGCGCTCGAAGCCGCGTTGCTCGGCCGCTTGCAGTTCGCTCGTGACCAGCTCAGCGAAGATGCCGCGCGTGAACTCGTGCTCGATCTCTCTCGCGAGGCGCTCGCTCGCGTGCTCGCGTCAGGCGTAACGGCGCATCGGCAGCTAGTCGCCGCAGCGGTCGAGAATCTTTGGGACAAATACCGCGTCTCGCTCACAGCCCGCGAAGGCTCGCGCGCGGAGGTTGCCGCTCGTCTCGATGGAATGTTTGCGGACCTTGGATACGCATGAATGCCGAAGTGCCGACAGTAACGCTCGACGAACTCGCGGCGCTTCAGTCTGCAAAGGTTTTCGGGCGCAAAGATTCCACGCGCCCATACATCGGGCTGGAACACATCGCATCCGGGGAGCCGCGTTTGCTCGGCACCGCGCCGAGCAGTGAGTCGGTCAGCGTGAACGCGGTTTTCGAGCGCGACGACATTCTGTTCGGAAAGCTGCGTCCCAATCTCCGCAAATGCGTGTCCGCTCCGTTCGCGGGATACTGCTCTACTGACATTCTTGTGCTGCGCACGCGGCGCGGAAACAGTCCGCGCTTTGTCGGTCACGTCTTCCAATCGGACGCGGTCTTCGATGCCGCGATTCGCTCGGCGATCGGAACGAAAATGCCTCGGACGAATTGGAGCGCGTTGGCTGAGTTGCGCGTGTTCGCTCCGAGCGCCGAAGTGGAGCAATCGCGGATCGCGGAGATTCTGGACACGCTCGATGTGGCGATTAGCGAGGCGGAGTCATCGGTGGCGAAGTTGCGGCAGGTGAAGGCCGGGGTGCTTCACGACCTGTTCACTCGCGGCCTCGACGAACAAGGTCGCCTCCGTGATCCCGCCCACCACCCAGAGCAATTCCAGGAGTCGGCACTCGGCCGCATCCCGAAAACGTGGACACCTATGCCGCTGCTTTCACCGCTTTCGCTCGTCATGGACTACCGAGGTAGAACGCCAAAAAAACTTGGAATGAGCTGGGGCGGGGACATTCCTGCACTGTCAGCGAAGAATGTTTACCACGGCGGGATCGACCTCACTCGCGAAACTTACTACGGATCCCAAGCGCTGTATTCGCGGTGGATGACCAACGGCGATATGCAACCCAACGATGTCCTCCTGACATTGGAAGCCCCGTTGGGCAACGTCGCTTGGGTGCCGGACAACCGGCGATACATCCTGAGCCAGCGCGTCGTCCTCCTCCGCTCCGACGAGGAGCAGTTGGATGCGGCGTTCCTGCGCTATCAATTGATGACCGACCGATTCCAACGAGCGCTCGTCCATCACTCAACCGGCACGACGGCCACGGGGATCCAGCGAGCAAAATTGGAAACAATTCCGATCTTCGTGCCAAAGTCGCTCGACGAGCAAAAACAAATCGCCGCGAAACTGCTCCATGCGGACGAGCGCATCGCCGCCGAAGAATCGCAACTTTCCAAACTCCAATCCCTGAAACGCGGCCTCGCGCACGACCTCCTGACCGGGCGCGTGCGGGTAACCATTTGATCTCACACTATGCCCGCCACCAAACTCACGGACAAAAGTTTTGAGGCGCTGGCCAAGTCGCTGCGCTGCTGGTTGGATTTTCAAATCCACTGCGGACGCGAGCAGTTGCTTTCAGAATCGTTTCTAACACAGCCCATCGGCGAGTTTTTGATGGCGCACTACTCCGGCTATCTCAAACCGGAGGAAAATCATCCGCAACTCAAGAAGGCAAAAAGGGGCCGTCCGAGGCAACTCGATTACGTGCTCTTGAGCCACGACCACCAAATCCTTGAGTTCGGCGTTGAGTGCAAATGGACCGGCAGCACGAAGCCAACACGCCAGTCCATTGTGGATGACGTGATGCGTCTGGAATGTCTTCGCCAGCCTGTCGGACAGAATGGGACAATTGCGCGCTTTTTTGTATTCGCGGGCCGAAAGAAGACGGTCACTTCCTTCCTCGATGGCGTTCTGTATAAAACTGGCGAGCCACAGCCGCCAAAGTTCCTCGGCGGTTTCCTTCCGGTAGCGGTGGCGGCTGCCATGCAGAAAAATCTGGTGAAAGAATGCAAAACCTACTGCCGCGCTTTCTTCAGAGATTTCAGCAAAGCCTACTCGCTTGACCTCCCAAACTCCTACCGCACCCGGCTTGTCGCAGACGAAACCGGCGATGACGTGCGTGTGTTGATTTGGAAAATTGGGAGTATGGGGAAACGCACTACGTTCAAGCACAGCACGACCTGGTAGGACTAAGCCATGCCCACACACCTCTCAGCTCGACTCGCCTGGCACATGGACGGATGGAATGGTCGCGTCTGCCGGAATCCGGCGGCGAACACGCATTGCGTAGGGCCGCACTCGTATCCCGGCGACAAAATCAAGGGTAACCGGAATCTCGAGTGGGAGGAGTCTGTTGCCGGACAATGCTGCTCCAAGATCAAAGGCATCCCGCCGTGCATTTACAGCATCAACGCTTTCGGCACTGAGCCGCTGACGGCGTTCGATGAGCCGCCGGATTTCTACCCGAGCGGAGAGCGCACCGAATGGCGTCTGCCGCCGGCGACGGTGTGCATCTGGCCTTACGAGGCGATGTATTCCGACGAGGCGAAGGTGGACGGCCGCGTGAGCAACGACCAGCGGGCGGCGCTGGCGAAGGCGTTCTTCGATGAGGTCACGCCCGGCGAGAGTCTCGTCTTTCACTACGCGAACTACAGCAACCCGCTGAGCACCGAGGATGCGAAGCGTTACGTGGTCGTTGGGCTGTCGCGGATCAAGAAGCTGGGGGACATCGAACATTACAAAGGCACCGACGAGGCGACGCGGCAGCAATACGCGGGCGGCTTCATTTGGCAGCGCAACGTTGAGACGCACTACCCGGATCAAGGGATGCGGATTCCGTATCACCGCTACCTCGACCGGCCCGACGTGCTGGAGAAAATCACGCTCGTTCCCGACAACCCGCGCTGTTTCAAATACGCCGCGCGGCACATGAGCGACGACGATGCGCTCTCGCTCGTGGAACGGTTCGTGGAGATTGCGTCGTATCTGCGGGACGATCTCAAAGACGACTCCGAAAACTGGACGCCGCGGATTGAATGGCTCAACGGGCTGCTCGCCGAGCTGTGGCAGGGGCGCGGCCTGTATCCCGGCCTGGCGCGGGTGATGGACTTGCTCGGGCTTCCCGTGGCGGTCACGCCCTTCCGCGCAGCCGTCGCGAATGGCGACGAGAAGTCATTTCACGACGCTGTGTTCGCATGGCTCGATGAGAAGGCGAAGACGCTGCCCGGTGTATCGTTGACTGCCGCCGAGGCGACGAAAGTCCGCCGGCAATGGAAGCTGCGCGAAGCTGACGAGCGGCGTGTGCTCGCGGAGTTGCTGCCGCGTTTCGATCTGCCGAAGGAACAGATGGAGCGCATCCTCAGCGAGAAACGTGGGGAGAACTGCATCGAGGCGTCGCTCGGCGAAATCTGCGAGAACCCTTATCTGCTCGCGGAGCAATTCGTCGGTGGCGGCCCGGATGACATGATTTCGTTCAGCCGGATTGACCACGGAGTCTTTCCATCGCCGGAACTGGGCGGAGCGTTCCTTTACGACACCGACGACTGGCGGCGGCTGCGCGCGCTGTGCGTGGATCGCTTGCGCTTTGAGTCGAAGCACACCTTCCTGAGCTGCGGCCAGCTCCTCCAGGATGTGAACCGGCGGCTCAGCTTCCTGCCGGAGTGGAAGCGCGTGGAATTCAAAGACACGTATCTCACCGTGGATCGCGAGAGTTTGGAACCGGCACTCGTTTTCCGAAAGGAAGGCACCCGCGAGTATGCCTATCTGAGGCGCGTGTATGAAGCCGAGCGTGAGATCGAGACGCGCGTTCGCCAACTGGCGGCGTTTTCCGACATCACCTTCCGCTCGCCGGTGACGGAGAAGCATTGGCGCGACCTGCTCTTCGACCCACAAAGCCCGCTCGCGGAGAAAAACCGCGAGGAATACACGAAGGCCATCGGGCAACAGGGCGCGGTGTGCGCGAAGATTTTCCGGCGTGCGGTGTCGGTCATCTGCGGTGCCGCCGGGACGGGTAAGACAACGATCATCCGCGCGATTCTCCAGGCCATCGAGAAGGCGCACGGTGCGGAAGCGACGTTTCTGCTGCTCGCCCCAACGGGCAAAGCCGCGGATCGAATCCGCGAGAAGACGGGCAAAGACGCGAGCACGATTCACTCGTTCCTCGCCAGGCGCGGCTGGCTGAATCCGAATCTTACGCTCCGACCGGCCGGCGGGCAACGTGAGGACAAGGTCACGACGTTCGTGATTGATGAGGCTTCGATGCTGGACCTGGAGCTGACCGCGACGCTCTTTCGCGCGATCAACTGGAGCGCTGTGCAGCGGGTGATCATCGTCGGCGATCCGAATCAGCTTCCGCCCATCGGACGCGGCAAGGTCTTCGCCGACATCATTGATTGGCTTCGCGCGAATCATCCCGAATGTGTCGGGGAACTCACCGAGAATCTCCGGCAGATGGAGAATCGTTTGAGCGGGCGAGGCACAGGCATTCTCGATCTGGCGTCGATCTATGTGCGCCGCGCAGACAAGACGCAGAAGGACGAGGAAGAATCACTGCGCGCCGAGGAGATGTTCCAACGTCTGCAAGACCTTCCGCCAGACGGTGCGGTGGACAAAGACCTGCGGGTAATTTTTTGGAAACACGCCGGCGACCTGATGGACAAGCTCGTGCCCCGGCTCATCGCCGACATGGAGGAAGACACCGGAACGAAGCGCGACAAGGAGGCACCGCACACGCTTTGGATCAACGCAGCGCGCGGAAAGGAAAAGTATCCGCGCCCCGACTACCACCAGATTATTTCGCCGTATCGCAACGAAGAGTTCGGCACGGAAGCGATAAACCTGCGGGTGCAAAAGGAGGCCCGCGGCGCCGGTCTGGCGCGCGTGGGACAACTGGCAGGGATCACCCTTTTCGACAAAGTGATTCAGATTCGGAATCGCGGCGGTTCGGACCCGCTCTACGCCTACAGCCACGAGGCCGGGGGCAACGTGCCGGCGCAGGTCTTCAACGGGGAGCTGGGCTTCGTGGTGCCGCACGGGATGGACGGAAAAAAATGGATGGTGCCGGAAAAGACGCACTTCCGGCTCACGCGCTTCCAAGTGCGCTTTCATCGCAAGGAGGGCATGGCCTTCGCCTACGGAAAGAAGCTTGGCAGTTACGAGCAAAAAGGGCGGACTCGGTGGATCGACGAGGAAGCGCCCGAGGACAACCTGGAACTCGCCTACGCGATCTCGGTTCATAAATCGCAAGGCAGCGAGTTCGAGCGCATCTACTTCGTCCTGCCGAAGCAGAAGACGGCGCTGCTTTCACCGGAGTTATTTTACACGGGGATCACGCGGGCCAGCCGTCACTGCACGCTGCTGATTGAGGAGGACATCGCGCCACTGCTGAAAATCCGCAGGCCGGAAAGTTCGCACCTCGTTGGGATCAACTGCTCGCTGTTTGATTTCACTCCCGCCCCCGATGGTTTCGAGCTGCTCCGCCGTGAAGGGTATCTCGAAGATCGAAAGATTCACCGCACGCTTGCCGACGTGATGGTGCGTTCGAAGTCGGAAGTCATCATCTCCAACATGCTCTTCGACCGCGAGATCGCCTTTGAATACGAGAAGCCGCTCTACGCACCTGACGGCTCCTTTTACATTCCAGACTTCACGATCCTCTGGCGAGGCGAGCGCTATTTCTGGGAGCACCTGGGCATGCTTGAACGCGATGAGTATCGCCGCAAATGGCAGACCAAGCAGGAGTGGTATGAAAAACATTTTCCCGGGCGGCTGGTTACGACCAAGGAAGGACCGAACCTCTCGAAAGACGCCCAGGCGCTCATCAACCAGCATTTCTCGTAATCCAAGGGTTTAACATGCCCATCACCCCCATCCCCGAACAGGACAACGAACGCGAGAACCCGAACGAGTTCACGCAGGTCGAGCGCCCGCTGCTGAAACAGCTCGTTGCGATGGGGTGGAATTTCGTTCAGGGCGACCTCGAATATCCGGCCAAGACGTTCCGCACCAGCTTCCGCGAGACGGTCCTTGAACCACGCTTGAAAGCGGCGATCCGCCGCATCAATAAGGATGACCACGGCAACGAATGGCTGGACGACCTCACAATTGACCGCGCCATCCGTGAGTTGTTGAAGATGGAAGGTCGCGGGGTGCTGGAGTTAAACCGCAATTTCACGCAGCGCCTGCAAACGGGCGTGCGCGTCACGGTCGCGGATGGTCCGCGTGCCGGTGAGGAAATCACCGTCCACGCCATTGCTTGGGAACCAGACCGGGTGAAGGAGAATGATTTCCTCGCGATCAACCAGTTCCAGGTGCTCATCAAGGGCACGCCCCACAACAAGCGGCCCGATGTGGTGCTGTTCGTCAACGGCCTGCCACTGGTCGTGATTGAGTGCAAAAGCCCGGCCATCTCCAGTCCTATGGAGGCGGCGGTGGATCAGCTCCTCCATTACTCGAACCAACGCGAGTTGGACCACGCCGAGCGCGAAGGCATCCCTGAGCTGTTCCATTTCAATGCGCTCGTCATCGGCACGCACTTCTATCAGGCCTGTGCCAGCACCCTCGGCGACACCGGCGAAAACTTCGCCGAATGGAAGGACACCAGTCCCATCGCCGAGGCCGACGTGCTCCGTGAACTCGGCAAGACGGGTGGCCTGCTCTCCAGCCAGGAGAAACTGGTCGCAGGAATGTTGCGCCCCACACACCTGCTCGACTTGATGCGCAATTTCACGGTTTGGGATACGGATGAAGGCCGCCTGGTCAAAAAGGTCGCACGCTATCAGCAGTTCCGCGCCGTTCATGCGACGGTGGACCAGCTTGAGACCGGCAAGACCAAGGCCGAGACGGGAGACACGGACACGCGCGGTGGCGTGGTGTGGCACACACAAGGTTCAGGCAAAAGCCTCACGATGGCGTTTCTTGTCAAGAAGCTGCGCACGCTGCCGAAGTTGCGTGCCTTCAAAGTCGTCGTCGTCAGCGACCGCACCTCGCTGGAACGCCAGCTTCGCGGCACGATGCAGCTTGCGGGCGAGAACATCCGGCCTTCAGAACAGGAGAAGAAGCAGAACCTGTCACAAATCGAAATAGTTCAGCGCATCCTCCGCGAAGATGGTCCGGACGTGGTGTTCTGCATGATGCAGAAGAACCAGGACATTGACCTCGAAACGGAAACTCTCACCGCCGAGGTCGCGGCCTACGTGCGGAAAGACCCGCCCCAACTTGAAGCCGGAAGCGAGGGCAAACCGGCGTTGCCGCCAAGCGAAGCGCGCGGTCCAAAGACAAAATTCCATAACAGTGACGCCGACCCCGCCCGGCGCGAACTCGACGCCGGAATCCAGCAGGTGACGCGCACGTTGCGCGCCACGGTTCCTAAGGGAGATGGCAAACTTGAAAGGCTCAACCAGTCCGAGCGCATCATCCTGCTCATTGATGAATGCCACCGGTCGCAGGCCGGCGAGTTCCACAGCTATATGATGGCGGCGTTGCCCAACGCCGTCAGGATTGGCTTCACCGGCACGCCGATCTTCCGCGAGGGCGACAAGAACACGCTCGGCATCTTCGGGCGGTTCATTGACGTTTACGGCATGACCGCGTCGTGGCAGGACGGCGCAACGGTCGAAATCGTTTACGAGGGCCGGTCTGCGGACGGTCTGGTGGATCAAACCGCCAAGCTCGACGAGGCGTTCAACAACCGCTTCCGCCACTACACCGAGGCCGAGCGTGCCATCATCCGACAGCGCTACGGCAACGAGCCGGACATCCTCGAAGCCCCGCGCCTCATCGAAGAAAAGGCGCGCGACATGATGCTCCATTACGTCGGCGAAATTCTGCCCAACGGTTTCAAGGCGCAGGTTGTGGCCGTCTCGCGCAAAGCGGCCGTCCGCTATCACGAGAAGCTCGTGAAGGCCAAGGACGATTTGCTCGCTGACCTAAATGCTCTTCCGCCGGAGAAACTTGTGCTCTCCCCGGATGACCTCGCGAACGAGCCGGAATGGACGCAATACCTCGTCCGCGCTCACCAGAACCGGCAACGCTTGCAGGAATTGGAAATTGCCGTCGTCATTTCCGGCGAGCACAAAGATCCGATTTCCTGGAAGCAGTGGACTGATGACACGGCCCGCGAGCAACACGAAGCCGATTTCAAAAAGCCGTTCTCCCACGAGAAGCCAGAGAAACGCAGCCCACTTGGCATCCTGGTCGTGAAAAACATGCTGCTTACCGGCTTCGACGCGCCGGTGGAACAGGTGCTTTACCTTGATCGCGTCATGGCCGACCACGAGTTGCTTCAGGCCATCACGCGCGTTAATCGCAAAAAGACCGGCAAACCACGCGGTTACGTCGTGGATTATGCCGGCGTCGCGGACGCGCTCGCGGCGGCCAAGAAAGCGGTGGAAAAGCTGGAGGAAGAATCCGGCGGACCGAGCGGTGGTGGCACAACCACTTTGCACGAGGCGTTGCCGCGGCTGCGTGAAGCGCATCAGCGGGTCATGCAACTCTTCACGTCACGCGGCATCGCCAGCCTGCTGCCCATTGACCCCGTCGTTCAACTGCTGGCGGACCCAAAGATTCGCGCGGAGTTCATCACCAAGCTACGGACATTCCTCGTTTGTCTTGGAGCGATCTTCACCCGCCCGGAGGCGGCGGAGTTCAAACGCGACGCCAAGATTCTCGCGTTTATCGCTCGCGTCGCCTCGAACGTCTATCAAGACCCGCAATTGCTGCTCATCGGGGTTGAAGCCAAGGTCAAACAACTCGTGGACACCTACATCGCGGCGCAGGGGATTGACCCGGTGATCCCGCCCACGTCTATCATGGACGCGAAGTTTGCCGACGAGGTGAAGAAATACGGCAGCTCCCGCACTCGTGCCTCCGCCATGCAGCACGCCATTCGCTTGCAACTCGCCGTCAAACTTCAGGAAGACCCGACCTTCTACGAAACCATCAGCGAGAAATTTGAAGCCATCCTTCAGGAACTCAAAGATCGGTGGGACGAGCAAATCGCTGCCTTCGGCTCGATCATTGCCTCGATGGTCCAGGGCAACCCCACCTACTCGGTGGAAGGCATTGACCCCAAGGTTCACGGGCCTTTCTTCGGAATCCTGCGGGCCGAATACGAGCGCGCAAACAACGCCTCCCTCGCGGAGAACCCGGAAAAGTTGCAGCGGGTTGTGGAGTTGGTTCGCACCCTCGTCTCCCAAATCCAGCAGGAAATCCGGACGGTGGATTTCTGGCAGGACAAAAACAGCCAGCGCCAGCTTGAAAACCGGCTGTTCCAGACCTTGCGCCAAAGTCGGCTCATCTCCCGGGACAAGGCTGAAGCGCTGGCCACCGAACTGATGCAAACCGCCGAAGCGCGCAAAAGAATGCTGGTGTCATGATCGAAAACTTGTCCATCAGCAACGTGGAGATCCAGGTCCGGCGCAGCGAGCGCCGCCGGACCATCGGTCTGACGGTTGAGCGCGATGGCTCGGTCACGGCGGCCGTGCCGGCGCATCTGCCCTTGATGGAATTGGAGCGTCAGCTTCGCGGCCGCGAATTGTGGCTTCACTCGGCATTGACCCGCCGGGCGTCACACGCTTCCAGCACGTCCACCAAGGAGTATGTCACCGGCGAGGGTTTTCACTACTTGGGTCGAGCCTACCGGCTGAAGGTGGGGCGTGCCGCCGCGCAGGACAGCCAGATCCCAGAACTCCGGCTGTTCCATGGCGCGTTCCATCTTCGCGCTGATTGCACTGCCCGTGGCAGCGAGTGCTTCGTGCGCTGGTATTCTGCCTGTGCGGAAACCTGGCTTACAGAGAACGTGCCGCGCCTCCAGCGCCGCGTCGGCGTCGAGGTGCGTCGCGTTCAGGTGATGGACCTCGGCTTTCGCTGGGCCTCCTGTTCCGACGCAGGCCGCTTGAACTTTCACTGGCGGACCATCCTGTTGCCACCGGACCTGGTCGAATATTTGGTGCTTCACGAACTCTGCCATCTGATCGAGCACAACCACACCCTGCGCTTCTGGTCTCTCGTCCGCCGTGCTGACCGTGGCTTCGAACACAAGGAGCGCTGGCTGAAGGAGAACGGCAGCCGTTTCGACCTTTGATGCGCGCGGCTAGGCCAAGCACCACTATCGGTGTCTGCACCCGAACAACTATGACCTCAGCATGGACATCAGCGGTGCCGCCACAAACTCAAACTCGATTTTTGCCGGTCGGCGGCCCCAACTACTCGCAGGTGAGAAAATGGGCGAGGACGTGCTCCGCAGCTTGCAAAGACTATCTCAAAGTCTGCGCTCGCCTCGTGGCCAACCTCGAACTAGAACTTCCTCACGCCCGCGCCGCCCTCGAATGGGCCGCCCTATTGGCTAATCGCCGTCCAACCTGAACCTTGCGCTAACATGCCTGAGCAAATCCATTCAGCCACGGAGGCCCCCGCCTCTGCTAGCGCACCACTTCGTGACAGTTATTTTCGCCTATCCGAGGAACACCGCGCGCAACTCTTGGTCAAAGTCGCCAGAGGAGTCCCGGATTTCATCCGTTACATCGTGCGTTCGGCGCACATCACCGGCCATCGGCCCGAAACGGCAGCAAATTGGCTGAAGGGACCAATGTTGAAGCGAGTGGAGCAATTCCTTGATGGCAAAGACAATCGCGCGACAATCACAAACGCCGTTCATCTTTATTTTTCGGAGACGGGGAGTTCACTTTTCAAGGCGTTCTTCGGCGCGCTTGCTGAGCTTGTCCCGAAGGAAGAGCGACCGACCACTGGTGACAGTGCTAAAGCGATAGATCAGGTCCGTGAGAAGTGCGCCAACGATCCGTATCTAGCCCTGTTCGAACGTTGGGTTGCAGAAGAGTGCAAATTTGAGGATGGCCCAGCGAGCCAAGCGGTTACCGCGCAGAAGGAGACAGTTGCCCCTGAGATTGCCAGCTCCGCTGGCCCCAAGAGCATTGATTGGACTCCGCTCGATTCCGACCTGAAACTCTTGGAAGACGCGATCGCCCAATTGCGTGCGGCCAAAACCTGCGACATCCCTACAGCCACTACAGCCTTGGAGCGGGCAAATGCCGCTGCGGTGCTCCTAGCCGAGGAACTGGCAAAGCTTGCGGCCTTCATCGGCGAGGCAGCTCCTTCTTGGTCGACGAGAGAGGATTATGTCATTGCCTGGCAGCGGCTTACGTCACTAGCTGAGTCGAAGGAGAAGGAAAATCTTCAAGAGACGGAGACTGTGGCCGAAATAGCTAGCCTGCTAGGCGGTGTTCGCATTCCCCACCGTTTGCCGACGAGGCAGGACCAATTGCAGCTTCTTGCTAAACGGGCAGCCGACGAAATTGCCGCGAACAGCCCCGTCTTTCTTCCACTGCTGCGTCTTCCGGAGGAGCAAATTGCCGCAGTTCCGACATCGAACGCGGTGAGTCACGGTCGCACATGGCTCTACGTTGCTTGGTCACATGAAGGTGTCGCCGCCGAGTCGTTCTTCAAGCAATTGCAGCCCGTTTCCCCAGCACTGGCGGAATTGCTCGCGGGCGTCAATTGGTCCGACATGATCTGGCCGGAGTATTCCGTCGAGGTGAAGCCCCAGCTACCGTTGTCAGTGCATACGATTCTCCCAGTTGAGGAACAAGCGCCTGTGGTTCCGGAGCCATCGGAGCCTGCCCCGTCTAGTCCAGCAGCGATAGCCTCAACTGTGCCGTCGCCCACCGAGCCTACGACGAAACAATCACCTGCTGTAGCCGCGACCCCGTTGCTCCAACTCGCCGCCGTCGCCCCGCCGCCGCTTACAGCAACGGAAGCGCACGACCAGGTAGCTGATGCCGCCCGGTCTGATGGCACGATCGTGACCCTCGAGTCGGAATCCACCCATACGCCTGTCCCCGAATGCACCAATCAGTCGGATGCAGCACGGAAGCCTGAGACCGCTCCGTTGATGGATGAATCGGCTCAGACACCTATTCAACTTCCCGCTGCAAAGTCTCCCGGCTCAGCCAATCAGGTTTGGCGTCTGGCCAGTGAAAACCGCCTGGGACTCGCCTCACACCTGGCCTCAATACAACAGCCCGGCACCGTGACTCCGGGATGGATCTTCGAGGCTGCCTTGCTTGGACCACGGGTCACCTATCAGCTAAGCCCCATAAGCGATCGGCTTACCGAGCTGTTCCTAAAGTCAGCGGATTTCCGCTTCGACAGCCTGCCTTCAGCCGAACAACCGGCCGCACGCTTATTGCTCGCTGGGGCCGCCCTGCGGCCTGCCATTCTGGCTCCTCAATCCAACGCCGCTTCTGTGCTTAAGCTCACGGAATTTAAGGAACAACTCAAGCTGACGGGCTTCGACGCCGTTGTCGAAGCCGTGGCCGAGTTTGGCCTCCATCGGGAACCTTTGAGGCCGGCGATGCTTCGTTCTGAACATGATCGAGCCGAGTGGGAGCAACAACTGGCGCAGGTTCGCATCGAAATATCCGACTGGGTTGAGAAGGCTCCGCACCGCAATTTTAATTATGCGCCGGCCACGCGTATCTGGCGAGATTGGACCTCGGCCGGAGGTAAACTCCGCCGCTTGCTCGATCAAACGGCTACTGCTACTCCCCAAACCTGCTCCTCGTTGGAATTGGCCTGGAAGCCATGGCGGACAAGCCCCGACGAACAGGTTCAGGCGGCGATGAAGGAGATTAAGCAGCGCTTTGTGGTGGTGGGAACCGCTCGAGAAGCCCTTATAATGCGCATTGGTGAAGCTGTTGAACTTGCCAACCGTTTTTTTGCACTTGTGGCACAGACCCCGCGCCAACAGGAAGGCTTCCGGGAGGAGCAAGTTCACACGTTGCTGGATACTGTTCACAAGCACGCACCTGCCGCCCACCGCGAACTTGAGAAAATTAACAGCGTAGGCACTCCCATCCCGTTGCGAGCGGCAGCGAGTCTTTGCCTGCTTGGCCTCAAGCAAATAGAAGAATTGCTGCGCGGACTTATTCCCATGCCCGGTGGCGAAGAGGCGAATCCTCGGTGGCTCGTGGATGCAGAGCTATTGCGCGAACCCACCTTTGAATTCACTGGGGAGGGGCTGATCTGTCCTTTGACTATGGCGAGTGCGGACAAACTGCTTAGTCTTGCGATTTCAACACCGGATTGGTTACAAGCTTGGAGTCGCCAGATGGACGGTGAGAATCACGCGGCCACCGCCGGTTTGGTCGAATTCTTTCGCTGGGATCCACAGCAAGGGATTTCGCTCCCTGAATTGCGCCAGCAGCGTCAGCGTGCTTTGGATGCCTGCCGACACAAAGTCGAGAAGCAGGCTGACGCCACGCGCCTCCTGCTGGATGAATTTGCCAAGCTTGGCCTCTGCCGGGAAAAGGATTACTTGGATTGGAACGGGGAGGTTGAGGCGGTGAAGAACGAGGCCCTTGCCGAATCTACAATTCAATTCGCGCCATTACATGCCCGTCTCCGCAAGGTTCGGAATCACATTGAGCAGGAGCGTGACCGTGAAGCAACGAAAGTTCGGAATCGACTCGAGGCAGCACCGCAAGTCCTGTCGGACGCTCGCAACCGTATTCTCGTCCTTCTCGAAGCAGGAGACGTTCACACGGCAACGGACTATTTGGACCGAGCTGCCGAAGGAAAACCACTGCCCGACCAAAATGTATCGGTCCCGATATTCCGACAATTCTTTGGCGACGACGGCTGGTTATCGAAGGCCGAGCCCTCAATCAGGCAGTCAGCCATGCATGATTGCTGGCTGGCGGCACGCGATGGGCGTGATTGGCATGGCCTCGATTTCATATCCCTCGGCTCGGAACAACGCATAGACACTGCAAGCCATCTGCAGCTTTGGGTCAATATCGAGAGACAGCGACACGCTTCGGATGATGAGGCGAAGCAGCTTGTTGCCGCCCTTGGCCTCCAGCCGTTGAAGGTGCGATCGGAAGGGCGACGCTCCGGCCGGACCGTCGTCCAGCAGTGCGATCTTAAAGCGGAACGACTGGACGAGCGCGAAGCCTCAGTCGTCGCTCCCTTTGGCTCCGATGCAAATGGTCGCTACGCACTCCACTTGGTCTGGGGGGAGCTCAACGTGGACGATCTCATCAGCCAATGCAGGCGTGAAACGGGTGACACTTCGGCGCATGTTATCGTGTGCTTTAGATTCCTTTTCCAAAAGGAGCGCCGGGAGCTCGCCGAAGCCGCACGCAAGCGCTTTTTCAAGGCTGTCGTGATTGACCGGGCGATGTTCGCCTTCCTGTGCGCCCAAACCGGTGCGCGTTTTGCGACCTTCCTGCGCGTGGCGTTGCCATTCTCTAGAGTCGAACCCTATACCATCTCGGCAGGAGCTGTGCCGCCGGAAATATTTTACGGAAGAAGGCGGGAACTTGAATCTCTCGCGGACCCGCGCGGTTCCTGCTTCGTCTATGGCGGTCGTCAGTTAGGAAAAACCGCACTGCTGCGCGCCTTGGAGCATCGCTTTCACCAACCCGACAGCGGGCGCGCAGTTGTGTTCGTGGACCTTAAGAGCGAGTTGTTCAGTCGAGGTCGGGGCCCCGACGACCTTTGGACCTTGCTCGTCTCAAAACTCAAGGAAGCCAACATCCTCGGTGACAAAGTGGGTGCCAGTGCCGGACATGAGGCACTCTCTCGCCATATTAGCGAATGGCTGGACAAGGATCCCGGCCGGCGATTGCTGCTTTTGCTCGACGAGTCCGATTCTTTCCTGGAACAGGATGGTAAGGAAACCAGCCAGCGTGAACCATTCCCACGCTGTCAGCGCTTGAAGAATCTCATGGAAACCACCGGCCGCCGGTTTAAAGTTGTATTCGCCGGATTGCACAACGTCCAGCGAACCACGCGCGTTTCCAATCATCCTCTCGCTCATTTTGGTGAAGCCATTTGCGTCGGCCCAATGTTGGAGGAAGCCGAATCACGCGAAGCTCGTGCCTTGGTCGAAGAACCGCTCGCGGCAGCTGGCTACTTCTTCGAGTCTACCGACGCAGTGAGTCGCATTCTAGCTTTGACCAATTACTACCCGAGCCTTATCCAGCTATTCTGTCACCATCTTCTCGCAGACCTTCGAGAAAATCATGCCACACGATTCGCTAATTCGAAATCAGCACCCCCTTGCATCATCTCATCGGCTCACGTTCAGGCAGCATACGGCAGCCGTGTGCGCCAGGCGATCCACGATAAGGTTAATCTCACGCTTCACCTTGATTCTCGCTATGAACTGATCGCTTATCTCCTAGCGTTTTATCATGCCAGCGGGACTGGCCGTGACGAACTCGAACTGCACGCAATCCGCGACGAAGCAGCTTATTTCTGGCCGAAGGGGTTCGAAGAAATGCGGACCGACGACGAGTTTCGGTCTTTACTGGAGGAGATGGTTGGGCTTGGGATTTTGAGGCAGGCATCAGCAACCAATCGGTTTGCTCTTCGGAATCCCAATGTAATGATGCTCCTCGGCACAGACGAAGAAATTGTGCGCCGCCTGGACGCCGCCAAAACATGGGAGCCGGCCTTGCGCTACGAAGCTGATAAGTTTCGCCGCATCATTGCCGAACGACCGCACCCGGTGTTCAGTCCGCTGACCGCGCAGAGCGAAGGCGAACTGCGAGCTACTGAAAACAGGGTTGCTGTCGCCTACGGTCTCCCGGCGGCGGGCCTGGAGGATTTGCAGGCCGCAATGGAGAGTGACGGGCTTTTCGGAAAAGCCCGGACGGTAGTAGTGCGCGGCTGCTCGGACCCTGTCACGTTCTCCGATCGCATTGCGGCAATCAAGCGAGAGCCACCCCATACCCTGGCTTTGGTTCCTTCAGATGCATGTTGGAACGAGTCATGGATCGCCGCTGCGCTTCAGCGCGTCGAACAATTCACTTCCAAGGATGCTTATATGACAGTGTTATTTGTAGCGGACGCGCAGCGCGCAGCGGCAGTTGTTCCTGCTCTCGATGGCTCCAGGGAAAGCGGTATTCGCGACTTTACCCTTCGCCCCTGGCACGACGCTGCGGTCCGGCAATGGTTGCAAGACCTGCACCTCGGCGATGACCGTGAAATGAGGCAGCGCATTTACGAAGTTACCGGAAACTGGCCAATATTATTGGCAAGGCTGAATACTGCCAATAAGCCCGAGCTACTTAGCTCTTGCGAAGATCTGGCAAACAAATTGAAGAATCCGGCTGAGTTGCAGGACTTAAAGCCTAGCTTTGGCTTGGCGCAAGAGCCTGCTGATTCTCCGCTTCGCGTCGCGGCTGAGGCTCGTCGTTTCACCCCTGAATGGATTTGTGAGTTTCTCGGCATAACCGCTGAACCGAACATTCGAGCAGTCGCCGTGCGTCTGCAAGTTGCCGAGAAACTTGGCCTAGTTTCCGCCCTTGGCTCCGAGTGGGAATTTGACCCAATAGCCGCCCGCATCTTGCTGAACTCATGACCGAGTTTTGGGAATTGCCTGGGCCATCAACCTTTCTTCGCGCCCTCGCGGACGACCTTCGCGGCGGTTCGAATATCGCCGTCATTTTTCCCGAACACTCACCCGAAGGTTGGTTGCCTGCATTACGCGTTGAGCTGTGCGACAGTCTCCCGCACCTCGAAGAGCTTAGCCTCGATGGCAAACCTCCAGTCTCGGCGATTCACCGACACCTTGGCCTGGAGCCAGCTTCACCACGTGCGCACATCTCTGATCTATGCGGGAACCCGGCCTTTCGCGGGCGATTACTTTATGTGGCGACCTTCTCCCCAGAGCCATGTCGGGCATGGCGACAGTTTCTTGCGAGCTACGAGGATGTTTGCCGGGCTTGGTCATTGGCCGAGCGCACCCTGTTCATCGTTGGCATCAACGGTAGCCTCGTCGAGGACATGCCCACTCCGGCCAATCTTCTCCGCGTTCACCATTGGAACGACTGTCTGGATTCGCTCGACATCCGTCTTTACGCAGCCGGCCTGCTTTCGGCTGCGGGACTGTCCGCTTGGCAACGCAACCTCGCCGTTACCTTGCTCGGCGAGCTTGCCCTTTGGGATCCGCAAGTTTGTGCCGCTGGCGCATCGCTTTCGCTGGCTGAACTCATTGAACCCAGTTCATGGCTAGCCGAAATTGCCCGTTCACGGGGCTGGAGTCCTACGCTGGATCCCAAATCTTCCGAGGCAGGGCGTTGCGGCATTCGCCACACCTTTGAGGGCAATTCTCGCGTTCACTCCGCATGGCTAGCGGCGGCTCATCGCGTGGAAGCCCTCGATTATCGCGTCTGGAACGCTCAGGTCACGTCGCTATTCCCGCTTCTCGAACGCCATCGCCGAGCTTTGCTGAAGACCTACAGTGCGATGAACTTGCTCAGAGTTCCGTGGAACACTCAGTTTGGAAGGATTGATCGTATTGAAGACTTAGAACTTAATCACATCGCCGACCAGTTTAGTCGCCACAACAGCCGAGGGCTACGCGACACCTGTGATTTCATTTGTTGGCTACGCGATCTTCGAAATGATTTAGCCCACCTCTCGCCAATCCCTGCGGCTCGGCTAATACACCCTGCTTTCCTAAGTCGCTTGAGCCAGTGTCAATCCACGGACGACATTTAAGGCAAAACTTGGTCTCAATGGGGGCATGGCCTTCCATGCACTTTGCGAGTGCGCAAGCCATTTGGCGTGGGCCAGCTTGCAACCTTTCGCGCTGGAAACACATCCGATAATTCTGTTTTCTACTTCCTCCTTACCTCTTGGTGCCACGGTCACCGTCACCAGTATTTAGCTTTCTCCGGAATCACCCACCGCACACCGCCGCGCGGGTCGGCCACGTCGCCCGTTCGACGGGGAATCACGTGAAAATGGAACTGAGGCATCGTCTGGCCAGCCGCCGGTCCGTCGTTAACACCCAGGTTGAAGCCCTCCGGCGACGGCGTCAGCTTCGCTAACAGATCCTGCTGCGTCCACTCAACCAGTTCCAACAGTCGTGCCTTCTCGGGTGCGCTGAGTTCCTGAAATCGCAGGACTGCACGTCGTGGAATGATGAGCGTGTGTCCGAGCGTGACCGGAAACTTGTCCTTCACCACCGCGAACAGATCGTCCACCGCCAGCACTCGCTCCGGCTCAATAACGCCGAACGTCGGTAGCATTACCTCGTTGACGTTGGGCTTTTGCGGTTTGGGTTCCGGCATGAAGGACATCAGTAATTCGTCACCAGATGCTGCTCGCGCCAGCGCAGGCACTCGATGGCCGGATAGAACTTTTCCTCGCTCGGTGGAATCACCGGCCGGTTTGCCAGCGCCACCAAATCGCGCTGCCCCTCGATGCGGTCATCCAGTCGTTCGCCGTTCACGCGCCACACGCCCGCCAAGCGCTTCGAGTCCGGGCAGGGCGCGATCAAGTGCCGGTCCATGGCCCAATGATGGTTGGGACACAGCGCCACTCCATTCGTTGGCTTGTCGTTCCGGCTCACTCCGAACGGGATGAGATGCGCCGCCTCCACCAGCGATATCGATTGATTGAGCAGCACCCGCACGCCGCAGGCCGCACACCGATAATCATAAACCTCCAAAATTGTTCGCCGGAACGCCGCGTCGCGACCCGGGGGCAGTTCCTCTTGGAGTCGGTCCGGCACCTTGGCCGCCTGGTTTTGAACCGCGAGTGCCGCCAACTGCTCGCGCCGTTCGGGAAAGTATCGGGTAACCAATGCTTCACGCAGTTGGTGCCGCGCCACGGGTTCGCTCATCAGCGTCCAGAAGGCCGCGTCAAACACACCATGCGTCACCCGCCGCCGGAGTTCCGCCACGCTCGGCGCCCTCGACGTGGAGCCCGGATGGTAAACCGGTTCCTTTCCCGGCAGCGGAACGAGCTGCCAGAACCCATCACCGCTCAGGTGGAAAAACGGATTTTGAATTGTTGGCCGATCATCCTCCTGCTCCACCACGGCGAAGTAGCGCTTGAACGTCTCGACCAGTTTGTCACTCAACGGCACGGCGTTCCCCTTGATCACCCCGCGATCCAGCAGGTCAATGATGCTGAGGAGCAGGACGGGCTTGTGCGGCCGCTCGTGTGAGCCGCGTTTGTCCCGCCGGAGATTGTAAAGCCGCTCCAGACAAAGTTCCCACTCATGTTTGCTTGCACCCACTTGTGTTGTTTCCCACATCCACGGCGGAGATTGAAGCCCATTTCAGTTTTACTGCACGAAGGCACGCGATTCGACGAACGATAGAAAAGATCTAGCACCTGCGAACTCGTGCTCTGGCGTAAAACGGCACCTGAAGATTTCAGAAACAATGCAACCCCTGCCATAGCGCGGGCGGCGAGGTGAAGCGCCCGGCATCCGCGAGGTAGTTCCCGAAGGGAAGGGGGCAGGTCGGGCCTGCCCCCTTCCATGGTTTGCCATCGGGCCGGCGGGTGGATTGCGGGATGACAATCGTCTCCGCCCCGGTGCGCCTAATAGTCGAACGTGCCTTGGGCCATCTCGCTTAGGAGGTCGTCGGGCATGACGCCGTGCTTAAGGCACTCATCAATGATGATGTGGCTGACGTCATCCGCCGCCAGGGTGCTCAACTCCGCCAGCCACTGCTCCTCGGGGATGCCCCGCGCCTCGCAGCGCCGGTGGATTTCCTCCAGCGCATCGTCCAGCCGGAACCGCTGGGGCATGCCGGACTCGGCCCGCTCCAGTTCCCAACGGGGCGAACGAACCAGCTCCCGCCGTTCCTCCCGCACCTCCCGGACTTCAATTAGGTTCGCCCGCCAGGCGTCCGGGAAGTCCACCGTGACTTTCCCGCTCATGTGGAAGCGCGCCAACTCGTCGTGCATACCGGGGGGCACCATCGCCGCCAGGCCAGCATCAATCGGCCAGAACCGGCTCAGGTCTGGCTCGAAACAATTGCCGCCCAGATACAGCCGGGCATGCAACTCGTGCTGCTCCGCGTCCATCCGGCCCACCGTGAGGTGCAGTCCATCCTGGTTCCACTCGTTCTGCGCGTCCGTCGCGGACTGGAACGCGCTGGCCGAGCAGTGATGGTGCGCCGTTCCGAAGTAGAGCCAGTCATCCGACGGCTCCGACTGCCACGAGGCAAACCGCGCCCGCGCCTGCTCGGGCGTCTCTGGCACCGGCAGCTCGCGCGCGCTCATGCCCGTGCGGGCCTCCTGCGGGAAGGCCCACGCGCCCCAGTGTCCGAGCCGGTGGTTCACGTAGAGCCGAACCTGGCTCTCGCTGTTCATCTCCTTGTGTGTCCACCGGAAGAACGACATCACCTGATGCCACATTTCCGGCGTGAACTTCGGCCCTGAGTATTCGAGTCGGCCCTTGGCGGTCTTCACTTCATACTCGATCCGGCAGTTGAGCAGGCCGGGCACTTCCTTCGTTTCACTAACCTGTGGGTTGCTGATTTTGATGAGTTTCATGGTGGTTCCTTTCCTTACAGTTCTGCTGCCAGTTCCGGGTGGCGTTCCCGCACGAAGGCGAGCACGGCGTGGCGAATGTCGCTGCGGTTGAAGCTGACCTCGCTTTCGCCCGTGTCGCTGACGTCGTGCTCGCTGTAGTTGTAGTCTCCGTCGTCATCCATGCTGGGGTCGCACTCGCTCCAGGCGTCCTCGTCGATCCGGGTGGCGATTTTCTCGACGATGCTGTCAATGCCCTCCCCGTCGTCGACGGCCGTCTCGACCATCTCCATCAGGTCGGCAGCACCGATGCGGAACGGCTCCCTGCCGTTACGCCGGACGGAGTAATCCGCCCGGCCGTATTCCGTCTCCGAGAAGTCCACATGGATCGAGATGCCGCCGTCGCGGCTGTTTCTATCCGTTCCATGGGGCGCAGGCCTGGCCTTCTTCTCGCAGTGCGTCTCCACCCATTCCTTGAGCTGCTCGAACGTCTCGCACTCCGGTCCGGGCAGCTTGCCAGCCAGCTTCAGGATCAACGCCCTGACCTGGGGATTGCGGGGCACCAACCGGAGGAGTTCGACGAAGTTCGCGTCGAACACCTCCTCGAACTTGCACTTGCGCGCCACTGGAGCCACTGGCTCCGGCGCGGTCATGACTTCACTCATGGCGGCCTCCCTGCTCGGTGCAGGTCTCGAGCCGGCTCAGGTTGGCGGCGAGCTTGTGCGGCAGCCGGGCAACCGTCGCCTGGTCCATGCGCGGCGCTTTGAAGTGCCACAGCACGAACAGGTGTTCCGCCAGCGCCGCCGCCATGAGGTTGGCGGACACCAACTGGCGGTTGGTCTCCTGAACCTCGCCCGTGCAACCGATGGACGCCGCGCGCGGGTCGCCACTCTTGTCCGTGGCGAGTTCAGGGTAATAAACGCGCGGATCGCGCGCGGTGCCCTTCCAGCTCCGCCGGTAGTAATACGCCTCCGAG
>SXGU01199956.1_pt1 | contig 24715 bp, 8 predicted proteins | sample 3174531 | NCBI WGS metagenome assembly SXGU01 (sample SAMN11356863, study PRJNA531348) | freshwater metagenome | isolation source: freshwater sample F1-140 | place: China: Fuxian Lake, Yuxi | collected 2017-12-25
CGTTGCACTTGCCCGCGGCGTCGCATTGGCCACTGGTGCAGGGCAGGGCGTCGCCGTCGTCGCAGAGGCTCTCCGTGGCCGCATTGACCAGCTTGCACAGCTTCTCCACGCACTTGGCGGCCTGGCAGGTCGTGGCTTTGCTGGCCGGGGTCCACACTGAGGCCGCGCACTCGGCGTCGGCCGCGCAGTCTTTGTCGTTGGGCGAGACGCAGACCTTGTTCTTGCAGACGCGGTCGGTGCCGCACTCGCTGTCTTGTGTGCAGCCGGCGTTGGGCTCCACCGCGTTGCATGCGACCAGCATGGCCGAGGCCCACACCAGCCTGGTCGCCATGACCGCGCGGCGCCGCGCCCCGCCGTTGTCGTTCGTCCGTTCCATCTGCACCACACCACCGCGGCGATTGCCCGCGCGCGCAAAACCGCGCAAGGGTAGCAAAGTTGGGCGCGCGGGCAAGATTTCGTTGGCGCCGGCTGTTCGGCGGGCCAGGTACAGGTTGCGGTCCCGCTACGCCGCCCCTGCGTTGCCTCAGTTGCCTGGTCTCTCTATCCTGTCCTGGCGGCCTGCGTGCCGCATTGCGTCCCGATGAGCAGCCCGCCGACGAGAACAGAGGCGCTTGAGTTGCTGAGAAGCCATTGGGCCGAAATCGCCGCTTTTGGTGTGCAACACCTCGACCTTGTCGGCTCCGTAGCGCGCAATTCGGCCAAAAACGACTCGGACGTCGACTGCGTCGCCGAGTTCGCCGGACGTGTCACTTTCCGCCAATGCATGGGACTTGTGGCCTATTTGCATGCGCTTTTCGGCCGCAAAGTGGACGTGATGACGCCTGAGTCCGCCCATCCACTCCTGCGCGCGACTTTTGCGGCTGAGGCGGTGCGTGTCGCGTAGTTCGGCCAAAAGTCACTGCTGCCAGGGATACGGCTCTTGGTCCGGCCCGGTCCGATCGGCGGCGGCGTTCAGCCATACGATCAGGTCTTCGGCATACGGTCGCACTTCAAAGCCGCCTTGAAAGTCCTCATGGCCAAGTGCAAGGCCATGCTTACGGCAAACTGCGGTGATTGCATCAAGAAAAGCCCGGACCTGCGGGCTTTGTCGGTCCATTGGAGTCATGCTTCGCTCCTGCGACCCAAGGCCGGCGCAAGCCGGCCTTTGTACATTCAGCCTGCGGCTTCAGCCGCCGGGAGATCCCCAGAGCCATGGTCACTGCCGCAGGGAACTCGCAGGCTCACACCTCACCCCACCGCACGCAGCCACACCCGCTTGCCCTCAAACACCACCGCCCACTGCATGACGCTACCTGCCCCGCGCTCGCGCAAAGTCACGGCGTAGTCTTTCGACCGCAGCTGCGCCTCAGCCGAGGCCACAGCCATCTCCGCCGTCTCGCCCTTGTTGGCGCGCGGCACCTTGAGCTCCAGCACCGCCCCGGGCTCCCCGACCTTGCGCGGGCAAATCAGCACATCGTAGCGACCATGGCCGGCCTCGCGGTTGCTGGTCACTTCGTGGGTGCGCTCCAACGTAACCAGTAGCCCGAGGATGAAGGCCTGGTACACCGCCTCGGCCGGCTTGCGCGCGACGTCATGATACGACAGCGTGGCCAGCGCCAGGTCGCCCAGCATCTCTTCCGCGACATCGACGTCGCCAGCCAAAAGCGCCTTGCAAAGCAGCGGCACGCGCTCGCTAGGACCCAGGTTGCGGGCCAACTGGTCCGAAAACAGCCGAGCCATCGCCACCCGCACTTCAGTGTTCGGAAGTGCCAGGTTTGCGGAGACAACGCCGACATCGACCGCAAACTCGGTGGCCTTGAGGTATCCAGAGAACAACAGCAACGACCACACTGCGTCGGGATTGCCTTCGACGCCGCGCAGCACCAGATTCTGGTCCACGGTTCGGCGGACGCGGCCACCGGCCAAGAGCGCGTGCCAGTCTTCCAAGCCGATGGCGTCGCGCCGCACCAGCAGTTCGCGAAGCAGCTCGTCGCTGGCGGTGTTGACCCAGTAAGGCTGGCACGCTTCGCCGTCGTCGTTCAAGTAGTTGAGGAGAGACCACGGGTTGTAGATGGTCTGTCCGCCGAAGTCGTAGCCGTTGTACCAGGTTTCCAATACCGGCATGTGATCGGCTAGGCCACACGCACGCGCAAGCTCGGCCACCTCTTGCGGCGTGAACCCGAACCGGTCGGCGCATTTGCTCGACAAGATGGAGTAGACCGACAAGTTGTTCAGGCCCGAAAACAGCGACTCCCTGGCGACACGCAGAATCCCGGTCAAGACGCCGCGGTAGAGGTGGGCATTGTCCTTGAGACCGGCGCTGAAAAACTCGCAGAAAAACTCAATAACCTCTTCGTAGTAACCACTGTGCCAGCCCGAAGTGATCGGCGTGTCGTATTCGTCGATAAGGATCACCACCTATTCGCCGCTGGAACGGTGCAGCCAGGCCGAAAGGTCAAGGAGCGCCGTTTGCAGTTCCTTCTCGGTCGCCGTCGCTGCACGTAGTCGCGCAAAGCGCTGGGCGTCCACGTCGTCGAGGTTGGCGCGCGCCATGTCGTTGACGATGGTCCCGCAAAAGCGGCCGATGGCGTCAGCGATGTCATTGCGACAGCGCGGCCAGTCGGACTTTTTGACGTCCTTGAAGGTCAGGAAAATCACCGGATGGCGGCCAAACCGCGCGCGGACGTCCTCGCCGGCGTGCCAGACCGCGAGGTCGCTAAACAGCGCGCTGTTGTCGTGTCCGGGCGTGAACCACGACTGCAACATGGTCATGGCGAGCGTCTTGCCAAAGCGGCGCGGTCGAGGCAGCAACAGCACCTGGCTGTGGTTGCGAACCACATCGGTGATGAGCATCGACTTGTCGACAAAGTGACTGCCTTGCTCCCGCAGGCTGCTGAACGTCGAGTTGCCAATGGCGAAGCGCGGCTTCATGGCGGCCAGTGTACGCCCGGCGCGTGGCGCCAGGCAACGGTGCCTTGGCGCGAACGGTGCGGTTCCCCAAGTGGGGGACAACCACCTGCACCGCGGTCAGGGTGCCCGTGAATTTGCCCGGCGGCTGAAAGCCGCGGGCTGCCACTGCGAAGCCTTGCCTACGCAAGGCTAGGTAATCACGGGTGAGAAGCCAGCCCGGCGCAGGCCGGGCTTTGTAGCTTCAGCCTGCGGCTTTAGCCGCCGGGTTCAACACGAACGCCATGTGGTTACACGAGTTGGGCGCACAGGGCAGTGGGCCCCAATTTGCGATCCGCACCCTGGCGCAAAGCGCTGGACCGGGCCGTACTGGCCGCGTGCCCGCCGCACCGCTGGTTGGCCACACCTCTATCGCTGGCTACGCCAAGTCAACCTGGCGCAGCGCCGTTGCTCGCGCGGTAGTGCGCCCGCTACACCAGACGCCCTACGGCCCCCCGCAAAACGCCAACCCTTCATCGCTGACCACCCGCACGATAGGTCGAACGCCGGTCGTTGGTGCCGCGCCCGCCACCGCGCTGACCACCCACATCGTCGGCCCCGGCAAGTCCAACAGCAGCGCAGCGAACTGGTCGCTTGGCTTCTGACTCGGCGTCAGCGATGGCATGGCAACACTTTGCAGCAGGTTGCCTTGTAGGTCATGGGTGCCGAGCGCCGGCATATCGGACCAAAGATAGCTTCCGGTCGCGGTCGCCGCCGTCGCAAGCACCTGCAAAACCAGACCGCGCCGCACCAGGGACACGGCCCTGCGGGTGGTGAAGGTCTGGTTGTAGCGGTCGGCGAGCAACACGCCCTCTGCGGAGACCTCGACCACGCGCAACCGGTGGCCGTTGGCGGTGTCGCCCAGCACGACCAAGACCGCGCCGCTTGGTTGCACCCACACGCCCAGCGCGACGAACTGACCCACGCGCGTGCTCAAGTGCTGCCAAAGGGTCTGGTGGTCCTTGCTGACCTTGTACAAGGCCAAGCGGTCGAAGCTCTCGCTGGTGTCGTTGGCAACCACGGCGTAGCTGCCATCGCTGGCCTGCGTCACGTCCCACGCCAAGGTGCCCGCCAGGCCCGCCTGCCACTGCGCGGTCGTGGCGCCCGCGGCATCGACGAAGCGAAGACTTGCTTTGCCGGCGGTGACCCCACCGACCAGCGTCGACGCCCCAGTCTGACGAACGGTCAGGATACGCTGGTCCCCTGCGACTACCGGCGCAGAGTCAGCCATCACTGATCCGGCCGCCGAAATCGTCACTATCCATTCGTCGTACTGCAAGGTGCTGGCGGCGTCTTTTTGTCGGCGATAGCCATACACTTTTGCCGTACCGTTCGCCTGTGGCACCAGGCCATACAGGCGGTCGTCGTCTGCCCCCTTGAGGTCGACTTGCCAGGTAGGCGCGCCTTTGGCATCGGCTCGGGCTACCCAGGAATCGAAGACAGCGCCACCACTTGGATAGGTGTGGCCCACCAGCCACGCGCCGCCAGCGCCATCGGGCGCACCAGTTACCGCCAGGCGCCATGTGCTACCGGTCGGCGCCGGCCAAGCGGTCTCCGCAAGCGCGCAAGGCCCGCAGTTACCTGCCGAGCAAGTCAGGGTCTTGGTGCACAGCGGCTGTGGCGACGCCTTGGTGGCTTGGGCGACGCAGCCACCGATGCCCGGGCAGGTGTCGTCCGTGCAGACGTTGCCGTCGTCACAGGCGACGACGTGCTGTGCGGTGCACACACCCTTACTGCACAGGTCGGCATCGGAGCAAGCGTCGTTGTCGCTACACGGACCCGAGCGCGGCAAGGCGAGCACGCCATAGTGGCGGTCGCAAAGTGCAAGCCGGCATTGCGGGTCGTCTGTGTTTGCCGTCGCGGTGCCGAGCGCCGCACCCCGGACCCCTTCAAAACGCAGCACCAGCGCACGTTGCGGTTCGCCTGCCTTCTGCACCCAGCCGACAGCCACCATCTGGTCGTTGGTGGTCGTGGTCACACCCAGCAAATTCGAGTGGCCACCGGGGCCCTCCACGCCGCCAAAGCCCACACCCGCGGCCGTGCCCGTCGCCCAGCGCTTGCTGCCATCTGGCAGGAGCGCGGTTGCCGACAGGTGCCCGTTGGCAGGTTGGGGCTGGTCAAAGAACCCTACTTGGACCGCGGTCCCGTCGGCGAGCGCCGCGACGGCCCACGACCAGGTATTGTTGGCCACGTTGCCGTGACCGCCTGTCGCAATCCTCGCCCCGGTGAAGTCAAACCGCGACTTGGATATTTGCGCCTGCTTGCCCCAGCCGGCCAGGCCCGCCGCTGCCGCGCCGCCATCCGGCGTGCGCACCAAGCCCGTCAAGAAGTCGTCGCCGCCGCCCGCCACATTGATAACGCCAAGCGCAGCGTCGTGGTGAAAGTGATACAGCACCGGCTTACCACTCGCGGGGTCTACCACGGGCTTTGCCTGCAAGTCGGTCAGTGCCACCAGGGCATTGCGGCTTCCCGCGCTGGTCTCCGCGGCGCCGACAGCCAAGATCCGCGCACTGCTGCCAAACCCGACGACAGCCACGCCATCCAGCGAATCGCCCAGGTTGTATCCGTGGACCAACTGGCCGACGGGGTTGAACTGGCCATCGAGCACCACCAACCAGCCGTCGGTACCGCCCACCGCCCCGCTGGTCGTGGAGCCAGCCAGCGCCCACCCGCCGCCTGGCAACGCCGTCACTGCGCGAAAACTGTCCTGGCCTGCGCCCCCAAAGGTCTTGTCCGCGAGCACCTTGCCTTTGCCATCGACCGCGACCGCCCAGCCATCCTGACCGCCTGCGCCACCACTGGCCGTAAACCCGACTGCCAACAAGGTGCCATTGGCACCGCGGGCAATGCCGCGCAGTCCGTCTATGCCAGCGCGCGGCAGCACTTTGTTCCACAGCACCTTGCCGTCCGCGTCGAATGCGTGCAGCCAACCGTCGAAAGCGCCGCCAGCCCCCGGCGTATCACCGCTCGCCACAAAGCTGGCCGCAGTCGCCGTCGCCACACCATACAGCGCCGCCGGTGTCGCGCCGAGCACATGCTGCTCAAAGAACTGGCACGGGCAGGCGTCGTCGCCCGCCGCTGCATCGATGCGCAGCAACAGCGCGTCGGGCTTGTCGATAAATTGCGGCGAGTCGGGCTTGGTCGAGCTTCCGCGGCTCTCGCCCGCCAACAACAAGTCGCCATTGGGCAGGCCCTGACCACCCAAGCCCTGGTCGTCACCGAGGTCGTCGTAAGTACGCTGCCACACGACCGTGGCGCCTTCACTGAGCCGCACCGCCCAAGCGTGGCCGCGGTCGTAGGTCGCTGCCCACGCCGGGTCGCCCGCATGGTCCACGTTCTGCAAGCCACCGGCCATCCAGCCGCCGGCCGGGTGCTCCGCGACTGCCCGCAGCACGTCGTCACCGTGGCCCGCGATCTGCGTCTGCGCCAGCAAGACCCCGTTCGCGTCGGTGCGCAGCCACCAGCCGTTGCCCGCCCCAGCGGCGTCTGGCCGGCCAACGACGCCGACCGCCGCGATGTCGCCCTTTGCCCCCACCGTCAACGCGAACAGGCCGTCCCAGGTGTCGCCACCAAAGGTCTTGCTCCAAAGCACGTTGCCTTTGGCATCCACCTTGACCAGCCAGCCGTCTTGCTGCTTGGTCGCCGACTTGGCGTGGCCACGGTGGCCTGCGCTGACAAACCCGGTGCCGTCCCGCGCCGCAGCGACCGCCCATAGCCGGTCTTGCACTGCAGCCTGACCGCTGGACTCACTGCCAATGACTTTGGTCCACAGCAACTTGCCAGTCGCGTCAAAGCCAGCGAGCAGCGCGTCGGTGCCGCCGGCCTTGGCATGGGTCAACTGCCCGACCGCCAGCGCCCCGCCATCGCTGGTCGCGGTCACGCCGTCGAAGCCGCCGGTGTCAGCGGCGCTCTCTCCGGGTAGGGTCTCAAGGCGCACATCAGCCATAGCTTTGCCCTTTGCGTCCAAGCCCAACAACCAGGGTCGCAAAGTCCCGGCCTGGCCGACGCTGGTACCGGCGGCCCAAGCGCTGCCGCCACCGCGAGCCGCCACCGCGAGCAACCGGTCGCCGCCCGGCTTACCGTAGTGCCCCTGCTGCAACACTTTGCCGGTGTCGCTGACCCAGGCCGCCCAGCCCCAAGCCTGCGCAGTGGTGTCGGTGCTGGCTGCGCCCACACTGACCACTCGCCCGTCGCCAAGGTCGGCCGCGTCCTCGGCGGTCTCGCGGTTCAGGTTGGTGACCCGCTCGCACTCGTCGGTCAAGCCGACACCCTTTGCGGAACCGGGCGCGACCAATTCGCATCCCCAGCGCAGGGGGCGGCGCCACGCCTCGCAGCCGCCGCAGCGGCCCGCCACGCACGTCCTGCCACCGGGGCAGGGCGCCTCGTTGTCGCTGTGGGTGCAGGAAGCGCCGTCGGCCGCGCACCCATCGTCCGTGCAGGGGTTGTCGTCGTCGCAGCCGCCGGCCAGGCCCACGCAGCCTTTGCCGGTACATGTGTCACTCGCGGTACATGCGCTACCGTCGTTGCAAGGCACGCCCAAAACCGCATTGTGGCTGCACCCGGCCTTGGCGTCGCAGGCGTCGACAGTGCACGCGTCGCCGTCGTTGCATGCCGCCGCGCCGTTGGGCAGGTGCCAGCAGCCATCGACGGCGTCGCAGTCGTCGGCAGTACAGGCGTCGCCGTCGCTGCAATTGACCGCGCCGCCGCCCTGGCAGCTGCCGGCCTTGCAGGTTTCGGTGGTGGTGCACAGGTCGCCGTCGTTGCAAGGACTGCCCTCGCCAACCGCCGTCAATGGACACTGACCGGTCGCGCCCTGGCAGACGCGCTTGCTGCAGGCGCTGTCGTCGGCGGTCGGGCACACCACCACCGTGCCGGGATTGACCTTGCACTGGAACGGCAGCTTGACCTTGTCGCAATACAAGCTGCCGTTGCACAAGTTGCCGTCTTCCTGGGCCGCGCAGTCGGCATCGGCCTTGCAGCCACACAGATCGGTTCCCGGCACGCACTTGCCGCCCTGGCAGGTGTCGCCCGTTGTGCAGGCCTGGCCGTCTTCGCATGCGCTGAACTCGAGCACCGGCACGTAGCCGCACTTGCCAGTCGCCGGGTTGCACGCATGGACCTGGCACGCGGGTGGCACGCCGGTGCCGCAGCTGACCACCGTCGCCGGGTTGACCTTGCAGGCAAAGGGCAGCGCCGACTTGTCGCAGACCAGCTTGCCGTTGCAGAGGTTGCCGTCTTCATAGGCCGCGCAACCAGCGTCGGACTCGCAGCTGCAGACGTTGGCGCCCGCGACGCACTTGCCCAACTGGCAGGTGTCGCCCACCGTGCACGCGTTGGCGTCGGCGTCGCAAGTCGTGCCCTGCGCGGCGAACTTGGGCGCGCAGCTGCCGGTCGCCGGGTTGCAGGTGTTGGTCGCGCACGGCCCGTCGCCAAGCGCGCTGCAGACCACGACCGAGCTCGGGTTGACCTTGCACTGGTTGCTGGCCTTGTCGCAGTACAGGTTGCCGTTGCACGGGTTGCCGTCTTCTTGCGGCAGGCAGTCGGCATCCTTTTGGCATGGACAGTTGGCCGGCCCCGCCTTGCACTGGCCGCTGTCGCAGCTGTCGCCAGCGGTGCACGGGTTGTCGTCGGCATTACAGGCCGCGGCCTGGTTGACTGCCGTCATCGCGCACTTGCCAGTCGTGGGCGAACACAGGTTCTTGGTGCACGCCGTGTCGGCAACGCTCGGGCACCCAACCACGGTCGCAGGGTTCACCGCGCAGACATACGGCAACTTGGCTTTGTCGCAGTAGAGCGTGCCGTTGCACAGGTTGCCGTCGTCCTTGGCGGCGCAGTCGGCGCTCTGGGTGCACGGGCACAGGTTGGTGGCGCCAACGCACTTACCGCCAACGCAGCCATCGCCTTGTGTGCACGGGTTGTCATCGCTACAAGGCGAGCCGTCCTTGCCAAGCTCGACCGCACACTTGCCAGTCGCGGGCACGCACTTGTTGGCGGCGCAGGCCGTGTCGGTAGCGCTGGCGCAGACAACGACAGTCGCCGGGTTGACCTGGCACAGGTGTGGCGCTACGGTCTTGTTGCAATACAAAGTGCCGTTGCACAGGTCGCCGTCGTCGGCTTTGGCGCAGTCGCCGTCGCTCTGGCAACCGCAGATGCCAGGGCCTGCCTTGCACACGCCTTTGGCGCAGGTGTCGCTGGCGGTGCAGGGGTCGTCGTCGCTGCACTTGGCTCCTTCGTTGACCGGCAGCGGCGCGCACGCACCGGTGGCGGTGTTGCAGGTGTTCTTGGAGCACGCCGTGTCTCCCGACGCGGAGCAAGACGCCACGGTCCCAGGATTGGTCTTGCAGGTCCACGGCAGCTCGGATTTGTCGCAGTAGGGCAGTCCGTTGCACAGGTTGCCGTCGTCGGCGCAGTCGGCGTTGGCCTTGCAGGGGCACTGGTCTGCACCAGGCACGCAGCTTCCGGCAGCGCAGTGGTCTCCCGCCGTGCACACCTTGCCGTCGTCGCAGGCGCCGCCGTCGTTGGTGGGCGTGGTGTCGCAGGCTCCGGTCGCCGGGTTGCACTTCGCGGTCAGGCAGGGCGTTGACGGCGGAGCGCAAACCACCTGGCTGCTCTTTTTCGGGACGCACAGCGACGGCTGGTTGGCCAGATCGCAGGTCCACGTGCCATTGCAGGCATTGCCATCCTCAAAGGCAGCGCAGTCGCTGTCCTGGATGCAGCCGCAGCCATACTTGCCCGCCACGCAGGCGCCCGCCAGGCAGGCGTCGCCGACGGTGCAGGGTTGTCCGTCGCTGCAGCTGGCGCCGTCGGTGGCCAGGACGACTTTGCAGAAGCCGGTTTTCGCTTCGCAGCGTGACTCTGTGCACGGCTCAGTTGCCGCGGGACAGTCTAAATTGGACTTGCAGGGCGTTGCCGGCGCGGCATCTCCAGCTACCGCGCTGTCGGGCGGTTCGGTCGGGATATCGGGACTAAGCGCCGCGTCGCCGATACCATCAATGCCGGCATCGGCAACGGAGGGTCCTGACACCGGTCGCTGACCGTCGCCACAGCCGGTCGCTGCCACGGCCAGCGCAAAAAACGCCGTCCACCTTGTCGACGACACCCTCATTTTGGACCCCGCCCCTGCGTCGACTGCTCGAGAAAGCGTGCGACGCAAGGCCAGATGCTGTTGGCGCGGTCGAGGCTTGTCAAGATGCAGCATGCCGTCACCGGCACCCTCGATGGATGAAACCTGGCCGGCATGCTGCATCGCAGGCCGCATTCGCGGACTGCCGCGGGGGTTCGGGGGCGGCGCGCCCCCGAGTTTCTGCCTAGATGCAGCACGCCGTCCGCTCCGGCACGCGCGAGGAATGAAACCTGGCCAGCTTCGCACCACCCGCGCTACGCTGGACACTTTGGCAGCGTCAAAATCGTGCTTCTACAAGCCGTACTTGGCCCGCAGGATGGCCTCGACATAGGCCCGGTCGGTCGCTCCGAGCGCGCTGGCATAGGCGCGGACCTCGGCGACAAAGCCACCCATCGACCGCCCGTTGCCGGCGCCGTTACCGATTGAAAGCAGCTCCTTGCCTGGCGACGACATGGCTTGCACCGCGCTTTGCGCCGCCGTCGGGCTGAGGTAGATTGTCCCGGCCGACTCCTGTTGAACAGCAGTCACCAGTTGCCAGGTGCCAGGCGACAGCGCCACCGTTGGACCTGCGCTAGCGCCGCCGACCTGCCACCCAATCGCCTTCGTCGCACCCTTGGGTTGCGCCAGCGAGAAGTACTTGTCGGTCCCTTGTGCAAGCAGCGTCCCTTGCTCCTGCGGGGCATCCATCTCAAAGACGGCAAAAACGGTCATGTTGACGCTGGCCAGGAACGATACGTCGGTCTGCAGGCGCACCGCTGTGCCGTCAAACCGCACCGCGGGCCGGCCGTTCGAGGTGGCACTGGGGTACCAGGTCGGCGACTTATCCTGGCCGACGCTCGCGTCGCGTCCCCACGGACTTTTGTCCTTCCACGCCGCGACTGCGTTGCTTTTCGGCAGTTTGACCACTGTGTTGGCATCGCCGGCGTCATACCACGCCAGGTCAGGCGTCGGCGCCGCAAACTGCCAGGCAGTCCGCAAGTAGGCCGCTACTGCGTCGCGCTCGCTGTCGCTCAAAGCGTAGTCGTACACCAGCAACTCGCCAAGCGTTGACCCGCCACCCCCTGCACCGACGGCGAGGCCTGTCGCGGCACCGCTGAGGTCGACACCCCCAGCAGCCTGACTGGATGTCATCGCCTCAATCACATCGAGGGTGCGTCCGCTTGCACCGCCCCTCGCGACGAGCACGTAGCACTGCCCACCAAACAGCTTTTCCTTGAAACCACCGCTGCCGCCCGCCGACCAGTCGACGTTGCCGGTCCCGTCCGTCGCCAGTGCCCACGCCGAGCCTTGGGCGGCGATGGCGCCTGGACTGGCCGCAGGATCGACGCACAATACGGCAAAAATGCTGATCTTAGCCGGAACTGCCCATGCCTTTGTGGCTAACCCTGCCGAGCCGGCGAGGCCGATGCCGTTGCCGGCCTGAACGCCCTTGTTGACCAGATGCGGCAACTTCTTGGGGTCGATGGCATACAGGTGATGCGCGTTGCCGGACAGGTCTTGCCAGCCCGTGATGCTGGCGTCCGCGGCCAACTGGACCGATGCGGTACTCCAAGCTGCGTAATGGGCGACCAGTCCGGTTTTCACGGTCAGCGCACAAACGACGGGCCCGGCCAGACAGCTGCCAAGGCCGTCGCACAGATCGCCCTGTGTGCACGCTGCGCCATCTTCGCAGCCGTTGCCATTGCTGGTCGGGGCTGAACTGCACTTGCCGGTGGCGGCCGCGCAGCTATCGATCGTACAGGGCTTTGCGTCGCTGCAGTCAACGGCGCCGACCGACGTACAGCTGGCGCCATTGCAGACTGCGCCAAGGGAGCACAAGTCGCCCAAGTTGCATGCCGCGCCAGTGCCGACGTGCAGGCAGCCTTTGGCGGCGTCGCAGCTATCGACGGTACAGGTGTTGCCGTCGTCACAGTTCGTCGGCACCGTCCCGGCTTTGCAGGTGGCGCCAGCGCAGGTGTCGCCGGCGGTGCACGGCTTGTCGTCCTCGCAAGCTGAAGCCCCAGACGGGGCTTGGCTGCAGCCGGCAACCGGGTCACAGCTATCGGCGGTGCATGCGTTGTTGTCGTTGCAGTTGGTGACCTTGGCCATCTGGCAAGTGCCGGCCACGCAGCCGAACTTGATGCAGGCGGTCGAACCCGCGCAGGTCGCGTCAAATGGCAAGTGCACACAGATGCCAGCCACGCAGTCGTCGGACGTGCACGGCTCGCCGTCGCCGCAGCCTTGGGCATTGGTGCACGGCGTCGCACAAGCAGGAAAGCCGACCTGCCCGATGGGGCACTGGTCGCAGTACTTGCCTTGGTAACCGTCGCTGCAGCTGCAGGTCACCGTCTTGGGGTCACAGGTGCCGTGGCCGTTGCAAGTCGCCGGTCCGCAGGATGGGAAGATGCAGGCCCCCGCCTCACAGATCTGCCCGTTGGCGCAGGCGCCGCACTGGCCGCCGCAGCCGTCGCTGCCGCACGAGAGCCCCGTACACGCTGGGATGCAGCCGCAGACGTCCACATCGATGCAACAATTGCCCTTTGCGCCACAGTCCGACGTACACGCGCAGCCAGAGGGAGCAACGCTGCCACAATGCCCGACGCAACTCTGGCCAGGCGGCGGGGCGACACACTGACCGAACGAGCACAGCTTGTCGGTCGGACATTCGCCGCACGTTCCACCGCAGCCGTCGCCACCGCATTGTTTTACCCCACACTGCGCAACGCAAGCCGAGCACTTGCCCGCGATGCATACCGGCGCAACCGGATCCAGGCAGCTGCCGCAAGACCCGCCACAGCCGTCGTCGCCACACAACACGCCACCACACGCCGGCTTGCAAGCGGCGCAATTGCCGTCCGCGTTGCAGGCAGCGCTGCCGATGCAGCCTTTGACCGGGGCTGCAGGTTGCGCACAGTCCGGGTCTGGGGTGCCACAGCCACAGTTGCAGACTGCGCCGTCGGCGTACGTCGAGACGCCGCACAACCAGGCCGCGGGCGGCGGGGCTGGCTGACAAATGCCTTGGACGCACACCTCGGTCGGGCCACACGCCGGCACACAGTCGGGCGTCGCGGCGACCTCGGTGGCGTCCACGGCAACGCTGATGTCGGTCGCCTCGGCCGCAGCGTCGCTTCCGGCCGCATCGCTGGTTGCAGTCTCGCTTGCGGCATCTACGGCCACGCACTGATTGCCAACTTGTGTCGTGCCAGCGCCACAGGACGGGGCAGCGCTCGCCAGCAGGCACTTGCCCTCTTTTTCGACGGTTCCAGGTCCGCAACGCTGCCCGTCGCCGCAACCAGCCAAGGCAATCGCCGCTAGCGCCGCGGACAGGCCTAGAAGTCGCGCTAATTGGGCAGGCATGCGGACACCTTGGGTTCTTGGCCGAGGCCAAAGTCAGAGCCGAACAGCAGAACTGGACTGCATGTGCTGGCAGCAGGGCAGTCAGCCTGACCGCCTGGGCAAGCGACAGTGCAGACCCCGCCTGTGCCGAGCGCGGCGCACAGCTTGCCGTCGGCACACGGAAACCCTGGGATGCAACTGGCCGAGATTCCGGTCGATCCGGTGGCGCACAGATACTTGCCCTTGCCCGTCGCGGCGTCGGCATAGCCCAAGCAGATTTCGCCTTTGGGACAGGCGGCTTGGCTAGCGCACGTGACTGCGGAGCCGCTGATCCCCTGGCATACGCCTGCAATGCCGATGGTCTTGCCAGACAAGGGGTTGGCAATCGCCATGCCGAGGCAGCGCTGAACCTTGAGGCAGTCGGCGTCATTTTGACAGTAGGTGGCGCAACTTCCCTGCAAGCACGCGGCGCTGGCGCACTGTGCATTGGCCGTACACGGCTGACCGGGGGCAATGCCGAGCGCGTCCGGTGTGCCGCATGTGCCCTTCCACCAGCCGCCCCCAGCCGGGTAGGTACCCATGCACCACTTGGCGCCACAGTCGGACTGCTTGTTGCAGAAGCTGACCTTGCAGACGCCACCGGCGTCGCAGACGTCTTTGCCGGAAGGGCAGCCGTAGACCAACAGCTTGGGGTTCGCGCAGTCTGGATCGCTTGCGCCACAGCTGCAATCGCAGGCGATTCCGTCACCAAAGTAGCCTTTGGGACAGTGCCACGCGGCGGGAATGCACTGACCGTTGTACGAGCACGGTTGGCCTGCCGGGCAAGTGCCACAGCTTGCGCCGCAGCCGTCGGGCCCACAGGTCTTGCCCGTGCACTTCTTGTCGCACGTGGCCGTGCATTGGCCGTCGGCACCACAAAATGGCGCCGGACCGGGGCATGCACCGCACGAGCCGCCACAGCCGTCATCGCCGCACTTTTTGGTGCCGCACACGGGCTTACAGCCGCAAACCGTTTTGAAGTCCGAACAGCAGCTGCCTTCGGCCTGGCAACTCGGCACGCAGTAGCAGCCCGCTGGCGCCACCGAGCCGCAAAAGCCGTCACACGAGGTCGGCGCGCTGGGCAACACCACCGCGTTGCACTGGCCTGCGCTACACGCGTTGCCAGCAGGGCAGGTGCCGCAACTGCCGCCGCAGCCGTCGCTGCCACAGGCATTGGTCTTGCACAGCACTGGTGTCGGCTTGCACGCGTCGACGCACTGACCGTCTGCGCAGGTCGCCTTGGCTGGGTCGCTGCAAAGTCCACAGGTACCGCCGCAGCCGTCTGCGCCACACTGCTTGCCGGCGCAACTGGGCTTGCACGCTTTGCAAGTGCCGTCCGCGCTGCACGATTCGCCCTGCTTGCAGCCGAACAACGGCAGGTCGAGGTCGCAGTCGGGGTCTTTGGCGCCACAGCCACAGTCGCAGCTGTCCAAGGCACCGTAGATGGTCGGTGCGCAGATCCACGACTTTGGCACCTTGTCGACGCAAGCACCGGCGGCATCGCAAGACTGCAGCGACGTGCAGCCTGCGACCAGATTGTCGGGGTTCTTGCAGTCCGGGTCCGGCGCGCCGCAACCGCAGTGGCAAGCGTCAAAGCCGCCGTTGTACGCCGCTGGAGGACATGTCCAACTTGGCGGCACGCAGCGGCCAATTGTCGAACAGCTCAGACCGCTTGCGCAAGCGCCACAGCTCGCGCCGCAGCCGTCGTCGCCGCAGTCCTTGCCGGTGCATTGGGGCACACACTGCGCAACGCATTGCCCCGCAGCGTTGCACACCGGAGCCGCAGCGGTGGTGCAACTGCCGCAGGAGCCGCCACAGCCGTCGTCCCCGCACTGGCGGCCGCCGCACTCGGGCACGCAAGCCGGCAAATCGGCGGTGGGCGAGGCGTCGACAGCCGTATCGTTGGTCGCTAGGGTGTCCGTGGTGGCTTGGCCATCGCCGGCGCCAGCGGTTTCGCCTGCGCCCGCTCCCTGCGTGTCGCCCACAACTGTGCAGGCTCCGTCGACCAGCGTGACACCCGGCCCGCAAGTCAGTGCGTCTGCGGCAGGCACGCACGCGGCGTTGGCTGCGACGGTTCCCGGCCCGCACGCAGGGCCATCCGAGCCACAGCCCGCTCCAGCGCATAAGGCCCCGAAAAGCATCGGCAGCACGAGGCGGGCGTTTGCCATCACAACGAATCCTTGCTGAGCGGTGGCAGACCGTCGACGTTGTTGAGTTCCGTCTTCTTGGCCGTCGCACTGCTGGTTCCGGGCGTCAGGTGTTCCTTAATGGAAGCAGCCACTTCCGATGATTTTTCGTGAGGAAATGCCTCTTGCAGCACTTTGCGCACGCCGGGGGCCGTCGTCATCCACGCCCCCAGGACCTTGACGGCTGCGAGCCGGACCATGACGCTTTTGTCGTGGCGCAGCGCCTTGGTGACCAGCGGCAGGGTCAGCTCTGGGCCCATGTCCTGCATGGAACTGACCAGTTCGTCGCGCACCAGCGACGACTGCTCCTTGGCCATCATTTCGACCATCAAGTCCAGAAACGCCGCGGGATGCTGGCCATGCAACGCCGCAGCCGCATGGGCGCGCACCAACTCGTCGCCTTCGTTCAGCGCCGCGAGCAGCACCGGCAAGACGGCAGGATGCCGCACGTTGGCAAAACCGGCGAGCCAGGCGGTCCGCACGGCCAGGCGCGCTTCAGGAGTACCCGCCTTGGCAAAGGTGCCTGGCGCGACGACAGGTGCGCCTACCGCAATCATCTCGGCCAGCGCATCCGCAGCGGCGTCGGGGGCGGCGACGTTGGCTTGGGCAATCTGGCTGCCGAGCGCCGCCGCAGCCGCGGCACTGACGCGCGAGGTCGGGTCGCGCACCGCCATTTCGCGCGTGGTCTGCAGCAACAGCGGCGACGATCGGTCTAGCAGTGTAACCGCCTGCAACAGGGTCCCCAGCAGCACGGGCTCTGTTTGCACGCTGCGGAGCATGTCGGCAACCGCAGCGAATCCTGGCTCTGTGCGGGTGCTGACCAGTGCCGCGACCTCGACCACCTGGGCTTCTGGGTGAAGCGACCGCGACTGCAGCGCCGCAACAACGCCGGCAATGCCTGCGGGGTCGCGCTGCAGCGAGCGCGTCAATTCGTCGCGCAACCGCACGAACTCCTCGGGCCGTGGGGCCTGCTTCCACTGGGCAATTTCCTGGGTCAGGACCGCCGTCGGCCGGGTCGGCGCCATGGCGGCGGCATTGAACGCAACCGGCGCGTACGCCCTCATCGTCGCTGGGTCGAGCCCATTGGCCCATGCGGTCGCAACGGGTCCGATCCGCCGCACAGCGATGTCGACAGCATACGCCCACAGGTTGGGGCGCTGCATCAACGACCCGATCGGCACCTGGCCACGCTCAGCAAACGCAATCGCGCGGATCTCAGCACCAGCGAACTGGAACTCGGTCGTCGACTTGCCCGCCGGCCACGCGCCGGCCACTGTGGCGCGCACCTTCTCCACGCGGCCCTGGTCGGCACGCCGATACTGAACAGTAGCGATATCGTTGAGGTCGCGCTCGGCTACCTGCCAGGACCGCGCCGCGCCGTCCGCTGGTCGGGTGAATTGCATCGCCGCGCCAAGCGCCGCCAGCACGCTCCGCGCCGCGACGGGCGTTTCGCTGCCAAACCGCTGCTCTACCAGGCGCCCGTCTGCTTCCAGGCGCGCCACCCAGGGGTGCTCCAGACTCTGTGGCTGCGGCGCCGGCCCGAGGCGCGCCTTGGCATCGTCGTTGACCTGCTGCACCCCGACCAAGCGCAGCGGTAGCCAGTTCGCGCCGTCGCGCCTCAGCAGCGGTGCGACCTGCAGCGTCGCCGCAACCCGGTAGCTGGCCCGCTCGGATGCGTCGGCATCCATCGTCATGGCGAAGCTCAACTGATGCGCCCCGCCAAGCTCTGCCGCTGTCAGGATCTTGGGCAGGTGGGGAATCGGACGGTCGGCAGTTTTTTGGCCGGCCGACGACTGCGCGACCTTTTCGGGTTGTTCGGCACTGTCCGTGCGTTCTGTCCAGGCCAGGCAAAACCACAGCGCCGCGCCTGTGACGCATGCGCCAATGCCTACGGCGACCCAGAGCTTAAGCCGTTTGTCCGCATTCATGGCGACCTCCGCGGCCAAACGGAAAGCGATGGCTTCATAGTTTGGCTCCCGGCCAATCGAAGTTGACCTTGCGCTCAAATAGCACATCGGTGCTGAGGTTCCAGCGGAACAGAAAGCCATTAAATTTGAACAGCTCCTGCTCAAATTCGAACAGTGGCAGCAAGATGGTCAGCTTGGCGAACCACGACAGCGACAACTGCAATAGCGTCAGCTCCAAGTCGACCACCTTGAGGCGTTGTACCCGCCACAGGTTTGGAATTTCCATACCCTTTGCGATGCTCGTCACGGTGGAGCTGACCGCATTCTGAAACGGAAACGGCACTGGGCGGTCCACGGTCCGACTCAGCTTTTGCATCGCCACGGTCCACGTCACCGGAAAGGCAAGTTCGATCAGCGCCAGCTTGCCGCGCAGGCCAATGCCCAATTCGATAAACGAGCCAACCTCCTCCAACTTGCTCGTGAATTTTCGACCTGCTTGCTCCATGTCGGCCAGAATCTCGCCGGGGTTGAAGTACACCGAGGCATCGAGGTTCAGCCCCAACGAGGGCCGGACGAACTGTGCGGGTTCAAAGGTCTGGTCATCGATGCGGAAGCCCCACTTAAAATTGAGCACCGGCGCGATGGTCGCCTTGATGGTGATGGGCACCTTGCCGACCATCCGCGGCTGGTACTTGTAGCACCACTCCATGGGAATCGCGCCAGGCACCGCCGCAAGCCCAAGGACGGCCTTGCGGACACATTCCTTGAGTGACAGGAGTGGGACGGGCTTGTCGAAGCAGGCAGCAATCTTCTTGAGCTGCGTGGGGGTAATGTTTGGGCCTTGAAACCACTTCGACGGCTCGCCAATCGCCGCTTTGCCAGCTTTGACCGCCAACTCGAGGCTGCAATCGCCTGCAAGGTTCGGAAAAGTGAAGTCCACAAGCGTCAGGTTGTTCGGAGAGGGTACGGACGGCCCATTCAAGCTGGCACCAGCGGCCTCGGAAATCGTCGACCCCTTCCCGCTCGTCTTGGCTGGCACGCGCGCGACATGGCAGCCCGACCCGGACGCAGGTGGCACATACTGGCCGTCTTGGATTTGCACTGCACCGCAAGACCCGCTGGGATTGATAGCGGGCATGTTGTTGTTCTTCTTGCACTTGAAATCCCCTGACGATTCCTGACAAAACTCGTCCGCGGCGCACTGCAGGTCGCTCTTCGACCAGACGCCCGTCGTGCAGGTAAGCTTGGATTGGAGCCCGGCGGTCAACATTCCACACGCGGGCGGTGTCGACGGCGTGCAGGCGTCGCCTTCGAACGGCTTGAGCGGATCACCGCCGGCCACAGTGATACCGAGGATCCGCAACACCGGCGCGAACCGCACCTTCTTGCGGAGCACTTTGTGGCCTGGCGCAACGGTATAGCCAAAGTCCGAATGGAACAGGCTCAGGTTGACCGCCGAATAATGCGGGGCGCCCTTGACCAAGTCGATCAGCCCGGCGAGCAGGTCGGCCGGCTTGGTGCCCTGCAGCGCTGGAACGCTAAGTTTGAGGTCCGCCGTCACCTTGGAGCGGGTCTGCAAGTGCCGAAAGTCTTTTGATGTTCCCAGCGTCGACTCGGCGATGTCACTGTCCTTGCCTTGCTCGACAGGCTGGCCCGCAATCACATTCTCCACGAAGATCTCGTGCTTGGGGTATTTGCCAAACCGAAACACCGAGTGGCTGGAGCTCTGCACGGCAAAGGGACCCAAAATCGGATCCGCCGCGGGCGACTCGTTGTTGCTACTGGAGCCGCTGACTTCTTCGATTTCTTGCGCGGCATCCTCACAGACCCCGGCGTCATAGGCGCAATACGAGCTTTCGCACATCGAATCGGCAGCCGTGACCGTGTCGGTCGTCAGGTACGGGCAGGTGGTGCCGTTGACCTGCCGGTTGTAGACGCACTTGCGGTCGTTGATGCTGCGATCCCAGTACGACGACTTGCGATCGCTGGCGACGATGAGCTTGCCGTTTTCGTTTTGGGTCTGTGCGAACTCTTTGTATTCAGGTCGGAAACACTCGCGAAGGTCAATGCGCGTTCGTTGTTCGGGGACCAGCTTCTCATTGGCCACGATTTGCGAGAAAAGCGTCGCACCGACACCGGCGTCGCGCAAGGCCTTGGCCTGCACAGCGGTGAGCTTGCTGCTTTTTTCAGGCAGGCCGTCGATGCCCAGCAAGTAGCCGAGAACAGGCAGATCCGGGTTGACCGACAAGATGTCGCCGTCGACGAATTCAGCCTTTTGCAGGCTTGCCCAGTGCTTGGTTTGGCCAACGTACAAACACTGGGACAGCTCGAAGAACATCGACGATACGGCTGTGCGCTTTGCCGCTACCTGTTTGGCGTAGATCACGTCACCGACTTTGTGCCCATAGTATCCCTGCCACTGGCTTGCATAGAGGCTCGCCGCGTTTGGCTGAAATGCCCCGAAGCCGGCTGGCACGCCCAACAGGTTCTTTTTGACCAACACGGACTGCACGACGCCGGCCCTGGTGGGGACATTGCCGAACTTGAGGCCGTTTTGACCGGCCACGTTGGCGAAGCACCAGTAGTCAGGTGAGATGCTCAGCTCTGGCCACTGAAAGACCGGCATATAGTCGGCGCGCGCATCGTAGTTGTTGATAATCTTTGCGCAAGCCACAGGTTCCAGCCAATCGCGGCGCGCGGTAAAGACCGGTTTGTCGACACCGTTGCCGTCCTTGAGCGTGGTCTTGAGGCAACCGGCACAGGCTGCGCCCATGGTGAGCTTGCCGGTGTAACTGGTCGCCGCGACGGCGAGCGAGTCCTTGTTGAAGGTCTTGCAGACAGCCTGATTGGCGGCAAGGCAGCGACCGACCTTCTTGGTTTCGGGGCTTGCCGCCGCGCATGCGCCGTCGGTCAGGCCCTTGCAGACCCAGTTGGGGCCCAGCGACTGCGTGCCGTCCAACGCGGTCAGCCACGGCGCGAAAGCGGTGTTGTATTGCATTTCTGGGCCAGGATCGACGCGGTAGACCGTTTCGTCTTGCGCGGTACACACGCCAGACTGCTTGCACTGGGTATTGCGCTCGCAGACCTGGCCAGGATCGATCGACGGTGCCCACTGGCACAACGGCAGCTGCTCAAAGCCTGGCAAACCCTGATTGTCAAACTGCTCGGCCTTAAGCACGAAATCGGTGAGGCACGCAAACCGATTGCAGACGAAGCCCTTCTTTCCGGGCATGACCGGATGACCCAACGCAGCGCAGGCCTTTGCCGCCGGCGAATCCGCTGCGCCGCTCGCCCAAGTACAGATCCCGAAGTTGCAAAGGCCTTCGGCACACTCGCTGTCGACCGAGCAGCGCTCCATCGGCGGTCGCTTGGGCAAGCAAATGCCGGCGAACTCGGTATGCCCCGCCAGACAGGCGCCGCACTGGGCGAACTTTGTGAAGCCGCCGGTTTGCGCGTTATCGGCGCACGTCCGCTTTTGTGCCGCACAGGTGTCGGCGACCGTTCCGCCGCCGCAGCTAGTGCCAAGTGCCGCTGTGCCTCCCGACTCAACGCCTGCGCCGTACCACACCCGGATGTCGCCGAAGCGCCCCTGCTGGTCGCTGATGTACAGCAAGTTCGGGGTTGCGGTCAGACCGTCGGCCTTGAGCATCGACTCCGCTTCGGCCGATGCAGCAACCTCTGCAAAGGCTGCTGAGCCAGCAACGCCATTGACTAGGGTGCGCGCGGTCAGGTTTTCGCCGTCAACGGATAGTCCCAATGGCACCCCAACGCCGGTCGCGATCGCCCCAACATAGACTGGCGTCGACTGCCAGTACGGCTTGGGTGTCGCACCTGCGCCATGCTGGCGGAGCCACAGCCTGCACTCATAGTTGCTTGCTGTGCCCTTGATGCACCTGGCGCGGGCGACCCAGCCCGATCCGTTGGTGCCCGCTTGCAGTGCCGGCGTCCAGAACGGCGCAGCTTGAACTGTTCCGGCCGGCAGGTACGAAAACGCCAGGCTCATTGGTGGCAGGGCACCGCCAGGATTGGCGGCGAGGCGCCCGCGCAGGGGCACCGAGGCCTTGGTCAAAGCGGCGGATTTGTTGAGGTCTCCAGCGTCCGTCTTCATCACCACCGCATCGGCCTGGCCCTTGCTGTCGTTGTTGTGGAAGTTCGCGAAATCCGTCCAGACACCGCCGCTGGCTGCTTTGGTGTTGGGGTCGAGGCCGATCCACACAGCCGGGCCACCGGTGCGCGTCGCCGCTGCAAAAGTCCGGTCCTTGCCGCCGCGGTACAGCGACACGTGGCCCACATCGGCACCTGCTTGAGCAATGACGCGCCGGACACCAGCCGGCCCTGCGCTGAACAGGGCGCCCGACCCCGCACCAAGCGCCAACACGCCGCCGTCGAGCGACAACGCGCGCTGCTTGGCGAATTGACTGACCATGACGTAGTGCCATTGGCCGGCGCCGACGACATGCTCGCACGGGGCCTCAACCGCCACCGCCGCGCCGTCTGCAAAGACCGCTCGAATTCCACGACCTTCGCATGCAGCTGTTGTCTCGAGTCGAACCCGCGAAGTTCCCGCTTGCTGTACGTCGAGCAGCACCTTGCCTGCCCCAACTTCGGCCGGACGCAGCCAGGCCGTCAACGTCCACTCGTTCAGTCCTTCGAGGTCGGCGCCATCGGCCGGCATCGCCAGTTTCGCACCGGCGCTGACACGCAGTGCATCGAAGGGCGCGCGCACCAAGCCGCTGTTTTTGGCATCCGCACTGCAGGTTCCCGGATCCCGCAGCCAATCCAACTCGACGGGCACCGTCGTCGTGGTACCGCCGGTGGTCCACAAGTTGGCGCCGCTGACCTCGCTGGCCGCCAGGGCTGGCCAGACCCGCAACAGGCCGATCTTGGGCTTATTGTATAACTGATGGACTTCACTGGCTTGAAGTGCACGGCGATAAGTGAACAACTCGTCGAAGCCGGCACTGGCCACGGCGTTGAACGGCGTATCGTTGCCCCACGAGTCGGATGGGGCGAACTGGCTGCCCCAGACATTGGGCCACGTGCTCTGCATGCCGGCAAGGTAGCCACGGCCCCAGTGCCAACCGACGACAGGCGGTGCGCGACCATAGGCCCTTGCGGCCTCGAAGCCATCGACATACAGCACGAAAATGCCGCCGGCTGGTCGCTTCTTGTCCTCGTCCGCCTCGTTGCCGATAGGCTGAAAGACCACCGCAACGTGGAACCATTGATCCAGCGGCATCGCACCACCGGCGGTCAGCGTCAGCGGCAACCATCCAGATTCATTGTTGTATCCGAGAAGCGTGTCCCACGAGTTCGGAATTGCAACTGGAATCTTGAGTGCCAGGCGACGCTGCGCAGTCTCTTTGCAGCCGCTATCTGCGCACGCCGCCGGCCCGCTGTCGGCTTCAACCATCAGCGTAATGCCAGCCGGAGCCTGCCGGCACAGGGCGCGCGCAAGCAGCCGCGGATGACTGCCGGCGACGCCAAGACACGGATTGGCACCGATGACTTCGGCACCCGGCGCGCATTTTTGCTTGCCGACGCACGCGGCGCGCAGGCGGTCAGCAATGCCTTGGTCCTGACACACGCCGCTGCGATTGACGCGTCGCCACTCAAAGCAGAGGTCGTTGAGGTTGTTGACAACCAATCGCGCTGGGTCTGGAAGGAACGCCTCGCCAGCGTCGCCCCAATAGGCGTCGACGTCTGCAATGGCGTCGCCGCCGCAGTCCAGTGCGATGCGGTCGTCGCCGGGGCGACTGGTGAAGCACTTCTCGATGTGACCGGGGCGGCGCCCGGTTTCGGCAAACTGTTCGGCGGTGGGTGCCGTGCCCAGCAGGTTCTTGCCAGCCGCATTCTGCCAGTCGCCGTCACCGAGGTCTTGCGACGTCCCGAGCATCGACGGGTACTCGGCAGGCGATTTTGGTAACTTGACCCATGCAGCCACGGTAAACCCGCCGGAACTGCCAGCGACGGGCCGCGGCGCCGCTCGCAACAGGCCATCGCCCTTGATCGTCAGCGCAGCACGGCGCAGTTTGCCACTTGCCGGGTCCTTGGTGCCGTCGATAATCAGGCCATCGCCGTCCACACCTTTCCCTACGCCGACTGCGGCCTCTGCGGCGTTCAGCACCGTCGCCTTACCAGCGATGCCGACCTGGGTCTCGTCGCTGCGTTGCACCACCGCCAATGCGCGCGGCGAGCCGACAACGACGCCCAACTGCGGCACGTGGGCCACCAGGCCTTGCGCGGGAATTCCGGCTGGCGCCGGTCGCACGTCAAATCCCGCGGGCACTGCGGCAACCACTTTGGCTGCCAGCGTGCCCGCGTTTTCGGTCTTCCAACTCCATGGTGCGGCAGGCACATCTGCCTTACCACAAATCATGTACTTGCCCTCCTGCTGGCAGTCGCTGCAGGTGGTGCCGAATTCGCCGTTGTCGTGCTCGCACTTGCCGTTGCCGCAGACCGCGGTGTACGACTTCGCGGCGCAGGTTTGCCAGCCCTTGCAGCAGGTGCCTTTGGCCTCGCAATCGGCGCTACAACTGCACGTGGCCTTGGCGCTGCCTGGGGCGACTTCTTTTTGCTGGATCCCCGGCACGCAGTTGGTTTGGCAGCCGACGGTGGGCGGAACAAAGCAGGTGTGCGCGTCGTCGAGGCCACTGACACTGCCACACGCAGTGAGCAGCGTACCTTGGGATTTTGCGCCGGTGACGGCATCGGCAACTTCGCTACACTTGAAGCTGAATTGCCCGGCGGCCGTGCAATAGTTCAATGCGCCCGTGGTGCCGCAGTCTTCCAAGCTGCTCGCAGCGCAAGCCACGCACTGCCCGTCGGCCGAGCAGGCCTGGCCGCTGCCGCAACTGCCGCACGCGTTGCCGGAAGAGTCCAAGCCGCACTTCTTACTTCCGCAGCTGGAGGCCAGGCACGTGCTGCCCTCTTTGCTGCAGACCTGCCCCGCCGGACACGATCCGCAAACCGCGCCAAAGTCGTCGACGCCGCAAACCCGCTTGGTCGGGAACGCACAGGTCGAAATCTTGAACTCGCCGCACGACAGCTTTGGCAAGGTGCCAACGTCTTTGTTCATGCTCTTAAAGGGTGTATGCAAAAACTTGACCAGCAACCAATCCGTGCGAGAACCCCGTCTGGGCGAGGAGGCGGTCATGGTTCTGGGAGAGCAGGTGCGGCAGAGGGTCGTCGGGTTGCTGAGAGATGGCGTTGATATTAAA
>SXGU01190851.1_pt1 | contig 24698 bp, 19 predicted proteins | sample 3174531 | NCBI WGS metagenome assembly SXGU01 (sample SAMN11356863, study PRJNA531348) | freshwater metagenome | isolation source: freshwater sample F1-140 | place: China: Fuxian Lake, Yuxi | collected 2017-12-25
CGACCTGATCCACCAGGGCAACTACGGGAAGATGGTCAGCCTCAAAGGCACCCAGATCGTGGCCATTCCCATCAGCGAGGCCGTCGGCCAGCTGAAAATGGTGGGAGACGATCTCTACGACATCGCCCGCATCTTTTTTGGCTGAGGCGCGGGCCTCCAAGGAGGGGCGCCATGACACGCAAGACCCTCGATGATGTCCAGGTAGCCGGCAAACGGGTGCTAGTGCGGGTGGATTTTAATGTCCCCCTCGACGATCAGCAGCATATCACCGACGAAACCCGCATCACCGCTGCCCTCGGCACCCTGAAGGACCTGCTCGCCCAGGGGGCCTCTCTGGTTTTGATGTCCCACCTGGGCCGGCCCGATGGCAAGGTGGTGCCGGCCATGTCGCTCAAGCCGGTTGCCCAGCGCCTGGCCGAACTCTTGCAGCGGCCGGTGCCCCTGGCACCCGACAGCGTGGGTCCCGAGGTGGAGCGCTTGGCCGCCCAGTTGCAACCCGGCCAGGTGCTGATGCTCGAGAACCTGCGCTTCCACCCCGAGGAAGAAGCCAACGACGAGCGGTTCTCGCGCCAGTTGGCGGGCCTGGGCGAGGTCTATGTCAACGACGCCTTTGGCACGGCCCACCGCGCCCATGCCTCCACCGAGGGTGTGGCCCACCACCTGAAAGTGGCGGCCAGTGGCCGGCTGATGGAGCGGGAGGTCCGCTACCTCAAAGACGCGCTGCAGCAGCCCCGCCGGCCCCTGGTGGCTATCCTGGGCGGGGTCAAGGTTTCGGGCAAGATCGAGTTGATCGAGAGTTTGTTGGCCAAGGTCGATACCCTGCTCATCGGCGGAGGTATGGCCTTCACCTTCTTCAAGGCCATGGGCCTGGAGATCGGCGCTTCGATTTTGGAGGCCAAACGCGTGGAGACCGCCCGGCAGACCCTCGAGCAGGCCGTGGCGCGCGGGGTGGAGTTGCTGCTGCCGGTGGATTGTGTGGTGGCCGACCGTTTCGCCGCCGACGCCCAGACCCAGGTTGTCTCCCGCGAGCAGATTCCCGCCCAATGGCAGGGCATGGATATCGGCCCCCAGACCTGCCGGCTTTTTACCGAGCGGGTCAGCGCCGCCGGCACTGTGATCTGGAACGGCCCCTTGGGGGTGTGTGAGATGGAGGCCTTCGCCGTCGGTACCCGCGAGGTGGCCCAGGCCCTGGTGCGCGCCACTGCGGAGCGCGGCACCCTCAGCATCATCGGCGGGGGGGACACGGCCGGGGCCATCACCCAGCTGGGGTTAAACGGTCAGATGACCCATGTATCGACCGGCGGTGGTGCCTCGCTCGAATGCCTGAGCGGCCTGGTGTTGCCGGGGGTGGCGGTACTCGAACGAGAGGGAGGCTGAGTCATGCGCCGGCCATTGGTGGCAGGCAACTGGAAAATGTACAAGAACGCCCAGCAAGCCGGCGAACTAGCCCACGCCATTGCCGCCCAGGTGGGCGCGCGGGGCGGGGCAGTGGACGTGGTGGTCTGCCCGCCCTTCACCAGCCTGCACGTGGTGGGCGAAGCCCTCGCCGGTACCGGCATCGCCCTGGGCGCCCAGAACATGCACTGGGAAAGCGAAGGGGCCTTCACCGGGGAGGTTTCCCCGGAGATGATCTTGACCATCGGATGCACCTACGTTATATTAGGCCACTCTGAAAGACGGCAGTATTTTGCCGAGACCGACGAGCAGGTCAACCGCAAGTTGAAGGCGGCCCTGCGGGCGGGGCTGGCCCCCATCGTCTGCGTCGGCGAAACCCTCGAGGAGCGCGAGGCCGGGCGGATGGAAGCCGTAGTACTGGGCCAGGTCCAGGCGGCGCTCCAGGGGTTGAGCGAGGCAGAACTCCTCAAGATAGCGCTGGCCTACGAACCAGTCTGGGCGATTGGCACCGGACGCACCGCCTCTCCCGCCCAGGCAGAAGAGGTCCACAGCCTGATCCGCTCCTCCCTGCGCCAGCACTGCGGCGGCGGAGTGGCAGACGCCCTGCGTATCCAATACGGCGGCAGCGTCAAACCCGAGAACGCGGCAGAACTCTTTGCCCAGCAAAACATCGATGGCGGTCTGATCGGCGGCGCCGCGCTCAAGGCCGACAGTTTCGCCGCCATCGTCAAAGCGGCATGTTGATATCCCTATGATGATTCTAATGACCATCCTGCATGTGCTCATCTGCATCCTGCTGGTAATCGTGGTGCTCTTACAGTCGGGCAAGGGCGGAGGGTTGGCCAGTTCCGTGGCCGGAGGCATGAGTTCGGCCTCCTTCCTGGGCGGACGCACGGCCTCCAACTTCCTGACCAAAGCCACCACCGTGCTGGCCACGGCGTTTTTCCTCAGCTGCCTGGTGCAGTTCATCAGCTACGACACGGATTCCGGCGAAGCCACTTCGGCCACCGAGCGTATGCTCCAGCAGCAAAGCGCTGCCCCGGTGCCCTTCAACCCGCCGCCGGCCTCCGGCGGGGGTGAGGTCGTGCCGACCTCACCGGCCCCGGCGCCGACTGGTCAGGCGGGCCAGTAACAACGCGATTAAACACCTTCCTGCCGAAGTGGTGAAACTGGTAGACACGCTGTCTTGAGGGGGCAGTGCCTTCGGGCGTCGGGGTTCGAGTCCCCGCTTCGGCACCACTAACATGACCGCACCGCAAAAAAGGCGCCTAGACCGGGACAGCCATCCTAGCCCGGCTGGCGCTTTTTTCTTTGCCTTGTCCTCCATCCTGCTGGGCTTGCTGCTAGGTTCCTGCGCCCTGATCCCCCAGTCAGGGCCGCCGCCGGCGCCGCCGGTCTTGTCGGTGGAGTTATCCAGTGAGGAGGCAGCAGCCCACCTGCACTGGAGACCGGCGGCGGGGCGCGATTTCCTCGGCTACGAGGTGCAGCGGGTGCTGGGGCAGGGCACAGAGTGGAGGGGGGTGGCCCGGCTGGACGCCCGGCTCGACACCGCCTGGAGCGACGGGGAGCTACAGGGCAATCAGCAGTATCGATACCGCGTGGCCGCCCATTTTGGCGCCAAGGGGCGGATCAGGCGCACCCTGGCCAGCGGCGAGGCTGGGGGCTCGATCCACCACCACACCGGCACCTGGCCGCTGCCCGAGGGTTTCCTGCCCACCCGCATGGCCGTGGGTCCCGACGGCAATATCGCCGTGGCCGGGGCCGGGGCCGGCCGGGTGGAGCGCTTCGACGCGCAGGGCAGGCCCCTGGGCGGCTGGACCTTTGCCGGGTCGCCACCGGCCTGCCTGGAAACCGGCACCCTGGATGCCGTTTCGCTGGGCTTCGACCGCCAGGGCGCCCTGCACCTGGCCTATAACCTGCCGGCCGAAGGGCGGGCCCCTGGATTGCGGTGGGCAAAATTCGACGCCCAGGGGCAGTTGCTGTGGGAGCGCACCCTGAAGGGGCTTTTTGCCCGCCACCTGGCCGTGGGTCCGGGAGACCGGATCTACATCGAGTGTATAGACCGCCTCTATCAGTTCGACGCCGAGGGGGTTCCGGTGGCCGAGTACGCGGTGCCGCCGCTGCTGATCTCTGGCCTGCGTTTCTGGGGGGATCGCTTCTCGCTGCTGGTCGAACCCGCCAATTACCTGGAAATGGGCTGGCAGGCGCCCAGGCTGATGGTCTACGACAGCCCAGCCCACCGCCAGGCCCAGTGGTGGGTGGGCCGCGAGCCGCTCTCGGTGCAGGACCCGGGGCGGGGGGTGCTGAAACGGCCCAGCGACTTTGCCGTGGACGCGGCCCTCGACCGGGTGTTCATTGTGAATGCCGGCGCCAGCCGGGTCGAGGTTTTTCTCGGCGCCCGGCCCCTGACCGGGTGGGGGAGGGAAGGCGCCGCCGCCGGCGAGTTTCGTTTTGCCGGAGAACTGGCGGTGCTCGACGACCTGGCCGCCGGCCGCAGCATCCGGCGCCGGGTGGTGGGCGGCGGCATCACCCGCGATACAAACGGGAATATCTACGTGGCCGATACCTTCAACAACCGCGTGCAGAAGTTCGCTCCATGAGATTGCTGGTGGCACTGATCCTGATACTAGGCCTGAGTGGGCTCGCCTTGGCTGGCGAGGGCGGCATCCGCGAGGGGTACCAGGTCTGGAGCAAGGAGCGCATCCGGTATTACTACACCCGGGTGATGCTGAATCCGGGCAGCGCCCAGTTGCGGGTGCTGCTGGGCAACGCCTATTACGCCGACGGCCAGGTGGCCAAGGCGGGCGACGAATTGCGCCGGGCTGTCGAGCTGCAGCCCTGGCTGGCAGCCGCCCACAGCAACCTGGCGGTGGTGCTGCAGGCCCAGGGAAAACTGCCCGAGGCCCGCAGCCACTACGAGGAGGCCCTGCGCCAGGACTCGGCGATGGTGGAGGCCAGGGTGGGGCTGGGTACCCTGTTGTGCCGCATGGGGCTGCCCGGGGAGGGCCTGCCCCACCTGGAGCAGGCGCTGGACCTGGACCCCAGCCAGCAGGGGGTGCGCTACGACCTGGGGGTCGCCTACTACCGGGCCGGGGACTTCAAGCAGGCCATCCATCACCTCCAGCAGGTCCTGCGGGCCGATTCCCTCAACACCCGGGCCGCCACTGCCCTGGGCCGGGCCTACTACCGCCAGGGCCTGATCCATCTGCAGGCCAGGCAGCCACCCCAGGCCCTGGCCTGCTTTGGCCGCTCTCTGGAGTACCATCCGGCCGACGAGGAACTATTCTACGCCAAGGGCCTGGCCCACGTGGCGCAGCAAGAGGATGACGCTGCCGAGGCGGCCTTTAAGGAGGTGGTGCGCCTGGAGGCGGGATACCTGCCTGCCTTGCAGGAGTTGGGCGCCCTCTGCGAGCGGACCCAGCGGCCCCAGGAAGCCCGGCACTACTACCAGCAGGCCGAAAAATGGGCCCCCCGCTGGCCCATGCTCCAGGCCGTGCGCAATGCCCAGGGTGAGGTGGGCGCCTGGGCCAGATAGCGCCGGCTCGGGCGGCGGGGCTTGGCCAGCCCAGTAGGCAGGGAATCCGGGACCTGGGGGTCTCAGCGGCAGCCCTCCCCGGCAGCCGTGAGCGCCCCTGCAGGGGGGGGACGGAGGGCAGGGGCGGCTGGTACGACTCTTGCACTCTGGGTTCGTTGCTACCCCAGAAAGGAGGGGCGATCATGGAAAGAAGAGATTTCCTCAAGTCGGCTGGGATGGTGGGTGCCGCCTCCCTGCTCCAGCCCTCGTGGGCCTGGCCCAGCGCCTACCAGGACGCGCCGCGCTACTTCGGTCTCCACCCCTTTGTGGCTGCCCACCCCGAAGCGGTCTTTGTCAAACGCACCCAGGTGGCCGAGAAATTGAATGGCGCCGCCAAGATGCAGGAGGGCAAGTCCCTGGCCCGCGAGCTGTTCACCCTACAGGACACCCCGGGCTTCTCGCTGACCGGCAAGGTGGCGATCAAGCCCAACCTCACCTGCGGCGGCGACACGACCCCGGGCCTGATGGGCATCCTCACCGACGCCGATTTCGTCGAGGGCATCATCGAGGGCATGAAGGAGAAACTCGGGGTGCAGGGCGGGCAGTTCTATCTGCGCGAGGGGAATCTGTTAGGCGACGCCTACTGCCCGGACAGCAACTCCCTGAACGGCTACAAACCCGTGGCCCAGCGCACCGGCGCCCAGTTGACGAGCTTCGACAGCGGCAAGCTGCTTTCCCGGGCCAGGCTGGCCAATCTGGAGGAAGGCAGCGAGGTGATCTGGCGCGAGGTGCCGGGCGGGGTGGTGTACCAGCGCATCGGCTACTTAGCGCCCATCAACGACGAGGGGACCTTCAACTTCAACATCGCCAAGTTCAAGGCCCATGGCATGGGCATCACCCTGGCGGCCAAGAACTGGCAGGGCACCAACGTCCATCCCTACGTGCACTACTGCAGCGCGGTGAACCGGCAATTCGAGGACAGCCCCGCCGCCAGCGACGTCAACCCCGACTACCGCGCCCAGATCCAGGCCCTCTACGACCGCCACCGCAGCGGCGGGGTGCCCCGCTGGGACCGGCCTGGCACCATCGACAACTGGAACAGCGGCGCCGGCATGGAGATGTGGGTCCAGAAGACCCTCGACAACCACGCGGCCTCGCGGCCCACCTTCCACATGATCGAGGGCATCTACGGTCGCAACGGCAACGGCTTCGAGAAGGGCCCCGGCCTCGGCGGCAGGGCCGAGGACTTCATGACCAACCTGGTGATCTTCGGTCAGAACGCCTTCAAAGTGGACATCATCGGCCACTGGCTGGCCGGCCACGAGCCGGGCAACTTCGGGCTCTTCCACTCGGCCCTGGACCGGGGCCTCAACGACCGGCTCAACCCGCGCGAGATCCCCGTCTATACCTGGGAGGAGGGGCAGCCGGTGAGCCGCACCCTCGACGAACTCGAGCGCCATGCCCTGGCCACCTATTACCTGCAGCGCGATTACGGCGGCGAGAAGGAACCGCTCTACCACATGCTCGACCAGTCCTTCGACTACGGCCCGCCCACGGCGGTGCTCGAAGAGACGGGCAGCGTGCCCCAGAGTTTCCTGCTGAACCAGAACTACCCGAATCCCTTCAACCCCTCCACCCTGATCGAATACCGGCTGCCCCGCGAGGGCAGGGTGCGGCTGGAGGTGTTCAACGACAGCGGGCAGTTGGTGGAGGTGCTGGCCGAGGGTTTCCGCCCGGCCGGGGCCCACGTGGCCGCCTGGGATGCGAGCGGGCGGGCCTCGGGGGTCTACTTCTACCGCTTCTGGACCGAGGGTTTTGCCCAGACCCGCAAGATGCTGCTGATCCGCTGAGTCGGGGCCGCACTAACCTGCGGGGGGGAAGGGGCCGATATTAGAGCTGGACCCCTCACCCCCGAGAGTTATGCGCGGTTCGCACGCCCTGCTCCTGGCGCTCTTCCTGGTCTTTGAGGCCGGCGCCCTGCTGCTGATCGCAGCGATGATCGAACGCCAGAGAAGCGGCTGTTCCCCGGACCGGGAGCGGCTGCTTCTCTTTTTTGGTCTCTGCCTGATGCCGGTGTGTATGGCGGCGCTGCGTTTCTTCGACCGCCTGGGGTGGCTGGTGGGCATGTGTCTGGGCGCGGTGATGGCGACCTGCGCCGCCGGCCTGGCGCTGAGCCTGATCCGCTGGTCTGCCACCGGCAAAGGCCGGGCCGCCGGCCCGGCTTCGGCGCCCGAAGAGCCAGGGAGGAAGGTCTACCAGATCTATTATCAGGGGGAGGTGCTGGGGCTGATCACCAAGGAGGGCATCGACCAACTGCTGGCCGGCCAGCTGCTCAAGCGGCAGCGCACCGTGGAGCTGGTCGACGAGTACCGGGCGCGGGCCCGCGAGCAGGGGGTGGAGATCCGCCTGCTCAAGAATCCCGCCAGCGGTCAGGTGCTGGTCAAGGTGGCGTCTAAAACCCCTTGAGCGGGATGGCCTCGTCGATGAGCATGATGGGGATCTCGTCCTCGATGGGATAGAGGTAGGCCCCGTCCTCGCGCACCAGGCCCCCGTCGATGGGTTTCTCCACCTTCTTGCCACCCCGGTTGGTCAACTGGCCCTGCTGGATACGGCCGTTGATCCGGTCGATCAGGGCCTGCTCGGCCAGATGGACCGGGGTTTTGTTTTCGGGGCAGGCCAGGATTTCGAGCAACTCCTTGTCGATCATCGGGATTTCCTTTCGGCAGAATTGACCCTACTAAGATAGAAGCAGGGAGGGAATTTCTCCACTCAGGGGAGTTTATTTCCCATGGTGGGAGATGGGAGCTGGAGGCCGGGGAGAGGGGGAATTTATCTAAAAGGTTGTTTTTTATTTTTTTATGATGAGGGTGCCCCAGCTGATTTCAGTCCGGCCCGGTCCTTGCTCAGGGGGGAGTGAAAGCAATCAGTGGGAAAGACGGCTTTTACAACGAAAGGGGCAGCCTGTGGAACGAACCGAGCAACAGACCGAGGTCCAGCACGAGCGCCTGGCACAGATCGTCGAGTGCTGCCTGGAGAGCGAGCCGGCCTACAAACTCTTCGACATGCTGGGCGCCATCTCCCAGCTGGACGTGGAAGCCAAGCTACACTATATGGCCCTGGTCCGCGAGTCGGGGGTCTATACCGACGAGGAGATCCACGCCATCGGTCGGCTGATCCTCAGCGGTTCGGCGCAGTACTTCAAGGATATGATCGACAAGGTGCGCGAGGAGCAGGTGCGCCGCGAGATCGACGAGATGCTCGCCTAGGCGGCCAGTTCTCCTGCGTGTTCCCGGATCTTGCGGATGGCGCGGGCGATATCTGCCATGTCCTCTTCGGGGCCCAGCAACATGTTTTGGGTGAGCCAGACCGCCTCCTCGGCGCAGATGCGCTCGACCTGCGGGCAGCAGACGCGGTCGTAGTCGGGTTTGCCCTTGAAGTAGGGGCTGACGAAGGGTGTGTCCTGGAACTTGGTGCGGAACGCCGCTTCTTTGTAGAGCGGCTGGTACCCGGAACTGCAGGGAATACCCTCGCGCTGCAAGGCAGCGATGAATCGGTCGCGGGGCAGACCGCCAAAACCTTGGGCCTGGTAGCGGATGATGTACAGGTGATAGGCGTGGGTGGTGATGCGCGGGTCGGGGTCCAGCGACGAAACTCCTTCGATTTCCCCCAACAAACTAGTCAACAATTCGGCATTGCGGGTTCGGCGCGCGGTCTGGGCTTCGAGGTTGTGCATCTGGCTGAGCAAGAGGCCGGCCTGGAACTCCCCCAACCTATAGTTGCCGCCCACCAGCGGGTGTTCGTACCAGGCGCCCTGGGGCGCGCGGCCGCAGTTGTGCAGCGACCAGGCCCTTTCGGCCAGCCGGCGGTCGTCGGTGGTGATAAAACCGCCTTCGCCGGCGTTGAGGTTCTTGCTGGCCTGGAAACTGAAGGTGCCCAGATCCCCGATGGCCCCTACCTTGCGTCCCTTCCAGGCGGCGGCGTGGGCCTGGGCCGAATCCTCAATCAGATAGATTTTGTGCCGGCGGGCCAGTTCGCCCAGCGCGTCCAGGTCGGCGGGCCGGCCGGCCACGTGTACGGCGACGATGGCCCGGGTGCGTTCGGTGATGGCGGCCTGTGCCGAGGCCGGGCAGAGGTTGTAGGTGCCCGGTTGTACGTCGGCGAAGATGGGGAGGCCGCCCACCATGGCGACGGAACTGGCGGTGGCGATGAAGGTATAGGCAGGGACGATGACTTCGTCGCCCGGTTGCAGGGAGATGGCCTCGAGGGCCACCTGCAGGGCGACGGTGCCGTTGCTGACCGCCACCCCGAACTGGGCGTCCTGGAAGGCGGCAAACTGCTGCTCGAAGGCGGCGACCTTGTCGGCGAGGAACCAGCGGCCGCTGTGCAGCACCTCGAGCAGAGCCGCCTCGTCGTCGGCGGTGATGACCGGCCAGGAAGGAAAAGGGGCGCGCCGGATCGGCTCGCCCCCGTTGATCGCCAGCTGTGCCATGGCGCTCTATGTCTAGAGGGAACGGCCCTCTTCCTTGAGGAACTGCCTGAGCCCCTTCTTGTTGAGGGTGCGCAGGGCGCGCGCCGAGATCCGGACCGTGACGGTGCGGTTCTCTTCGGGGATGTAGATGCGCTTGGTGACCAGATTGGGCTGCTGGAAGCGCCGGGACTTGCGGTTCGAGTGGCTCACGTTGTGGGCGGCCAGACGGCGTTTCCCGGTAATTTCACATGTGCGCGACATTTCCTGCTCCTTTGAAAAAGAAAACTAAAAATAGTCGCCCACTAGCGATAAGTCAAGGGTAGCTGCTTGACAATACGCTGGTCTGCCCGCACCTTAATTATTGAAGATTATACGTCTTGCGTCGAACGTGAGGGCACTGTTCCCGAGCCGATGAACAAGTCCTGTCTGCGGGTGATCAGTTGGGTGGCGGTGCTGCTGGGCGGCGCCGTGGCGCCGGGAGCGGAGGTGCGGGTGGTGGACCTGCAGCCGGATCAGGTGCGCCTGTTGTGGCGGGCCGCGGCCGGCCAGCTGACCGCCGGGGAGGGGCAGAGCTGCTGGGTGGGTTTGCCCCAGACCGGGGAGCCGAGTCTGGAGGTGTTGAGGGTGCATGGGGCGGGGGTGTTGGCGGTGGAGCCTGTGGGTGAGGTGTGGCAGGCGGCCCAGGGTCCTGCGCAGCTGAGCGAAGTGGGGTATGTGCGCGACCAGCGAGTGGTGGGGGTGGTGTTCGGTCCGGGGCAGTTGGGGTCGGATCGGGTGGGGTTGTACGCGGAGGTGGAGGTGGTGGTTCGTTTCGGCGGGCATGGGGTGTCTGGTCCTGTGCGCGCGGATCGCTGGGGAGAGGAGCTGTATCAGTCGCTGCTGGTCAACTACGGGCAGGCCAGGGGATGGCGGCGGGGGCGCTTGGACCGGTTGGCCAAGCCGGCACAACCGGCAGGGGGTGAGCGCCTGCGGGTGGTGGTGCGGGAGTCGGGTATCTACCGGATCACCGGGCAGGACCTGTTGGATGGGGGAATAGAGCTGGCGGGATTGGACCCGGCGCAGCTGGGCATGTGGTATGGGGGCGGGCGGGCCTTGCCGGTGTTGCGGCCAGCCGAACTGAACCTGGCCGAGGTGGGCATGGTGGTGGAGGACGGGGGGGACGGGCGCTTCGACGCGGAGGACTACCTTCTTTTTTATGGGGAGGGTGTGGGTCGGTGGGAGTATCAGCGCAACACGGGTCGGTATCTGTATCGGCGCAACCTCTATACCCGCGACAACGTGTATTTCCTGGTGGTAGGTGGGGGGTCGGGCAGACGGGCGCAGGGGCGCAGCGGGGCCCTGGCCGACAGCGCGCCTCAGCGGCCTGTTAGTTACCGGGCCCGGGTCCACGAGGAGTCGGAGGAGCGCATCCTCGTTCAAACATACGGCATCAACTCGGGTTACGAGTGGTATTGGCAGGAGTTCACCGGCAATGCGCGCAATTTCCCGCTGACAGTGCAGGGGGCGGCCGAGGGTCCAGTGCAGATCCAACTGGGCTTTTTTGGCAATTCGGACGCAGAGCATCCCTTTGCCGTGAAGTGGAACGACGCCGAACTCGGCCAGGTGTCCTTTTCGGGCACACGTCCCGATACCCTGAGGATAGAGGCGCCAGCGGGGGTCAGGGAAGGCCAGAACAGCCTGGGACTGGTACACCTGAACCAACCGGCCACTCGCCTGGATTGGTACGAATTGGAGTACAGCCGGGCCTTTCTGGCGCAGCGCGGGGAATTGTCCTTCGATTTCCCCGTCGCCGGGGGGGTGACCGAATTCGCCCTCAGCGGTTTTGGCGAGGGCCGGCCCCGCCTCTTCGAGGTCTCCGCAGGGCTGACCGAGATCACCGACTTCGCCTACGACCAGACCAGCGGCCAGGTCCGCTTTCAGGACGGGCCCGGCGAGGGGCCGCGCCGCTACCTGGCGGCCCTGCCCTCGCGCTGGAAAAGGCCCTTCCGCATCGAAGCGGAGGCCGCATCCAACCTCAGGGCCACCGGCCAGGGGGCCGAGTACCTGCTCATCAGCCACGCGGACTTCATGGACGCGGCCCGGCGTCTGGGGCAGTGGCGGGCCCAGGACGACCGCTTCGGCCAGCCCTTCTCGGTGCGGGTGATCGATGTGCAGGATATCTACGACGAGTTTTCGGGGGGTCTGGTAGACCCCTCGGCGATCCGCAATTTTCTGCGCCACGCGTACGAGCAGTGGGACCCGGCGCCCAGCTTTGTGACCTTGATGGGGGACGGCAGCTACGATTTCAAGAACAACTCGGGCACCAGCCCGGGCAACTGGATCCCGCCCTATCAGGATGGAGACAGCACCTACGACGAGTGGTACGTGCGGGTGGCCGGCAGCGAGCCGGACGTATATCCGGATATGGCCATCGGCCGGCTGCCGGTGCAGACCCTGGCCCAGGCCGAGGGGGTGGTGGACAAGCTGATCAACTACGATCGCAGCCCTCTGATTGGCCCTTGGCAGACCCGGGTGTTGTTGGTGGCCGACGATGTGCATGATCCACAGAAACCAGGGACAGCGGAGAGTTACTTCCTGATCGCCGCCGAACGCATGGTGCGCGAGAACCTGCCCGAGGATCTCGATCTGGTCAAACTCTATATCGGGCAGTATCCGCTGGAGGGCCGCACCAAACCTCGGGCCCGCGACGAGTTCATCCGCCGCTTCAACGAGGGCGCCCTGGTGCTGACCTATATCGGGCACGGCAACCCCGAGGTGCTGGCCCACGAGCAGATTTTTCTGGTTTCGCGGGACGTGGCCGCCATCGACAACGGCCAGCGGCTGCCCTTCATGTACACTGCCGCCAGCCAGGTGGGGGTCTTCGACGACCCGGCCCGCGAGTCCATGCCCGAGATCTTGCTCAATATGCCCGAGGGCGGGGTGATCGGCATGATCTCGGCCACCCGCATCGGCTTCCAGGAAAGCAATATGAGCCTGGCCCGGACCTTTTTTACCCAGATGTTCCGCTCCGGCCGCCAACACGTGCGCCTGGGCCTGGCGCTGATGGAGGCCAAACAGCAGGCCTTCATCCTCTCCGAGGGCTGGCGGCGCAACATCCAGCGCTACTCGCTGATGGGCGACGCCGCCACCCGCCTGGCGGTGCCCCGCTACACGGTAGACCTGACCATGCCCGACACCCTGCGCGCCCTGCAGGAGGTGCGCCTGACCGGCCAGATCCGCGACCCAGAGGGCCGCGCTGCCGGCGACTTCAGCGGCCAGGTCTGGGTGCAGGCCTTCGACTCGGCGGTGCACAGCGAGGTGGAGGGCTTGCCCTACATCCAGCAGGGCGCCCCGCTCTTCCGCGGGCTCTTCAGGGTGGAGTTGGGCCGCTTCGAGGCCGCCTTCCGGGTGCCCAAGGACATCAGCTACCAGGCCGGCGAGGGGCGGATCAGCGCCTATGCCTGGAGCGGCGACAAACCCTCGGCCTTTGGCGCCGTCGACAGCCTGGTGATGGCCGGCACCGCCACCGGGGTGACCCCCGACGAGCAGGGACCGCAGATCAGCCTGGGTTTCCAGGGCCGTCCCGGCTTCAAAAGCGGCGATTCCGTGCCCCCCCGCCTGGTGATCGAGGTCCAGTTGAGTGATCCCAGCGGCATCAACGTCACCGGGGAGACCGGCCACGAGATCGAGCTGCGCCTCGACGACCAGGTGCTCAAGCTGACCGATTTCTTCAGCAACCAGCAGGGCGACTACCGCACCGGGAGCCTGAGTTATGAATTGCCGCTGCTGGAACCGGGAGCGCATACCGTTCGTCTCAAGGCCTGGGATACCTTCAACAATTCGGCCCACGCCGAGGTCCAGATATCAGTGGAGGAAGGGAGGCAGTTCGCCCTCTCCGAAGTGCTCTTTCACCCCAATCCCATGCAGCACAGCGGGAGTTTCACCTACTTCCTGGCCCAGACTGCCAGCCAGGTGGACATCCGCGTCTACTCGCTGGCCGGTCGGCTCATCGACCAACTGACCGGCACCACCCAACTGGGATACAACCAGGTCGAGTGGACCCCGCCGGTGGAACTGGCCAACGGCAGTTATCTCTACCAACTCGAAGTCAGCCGCCCGGAGGGCAGCCCGGTCCAGCAGTCGGCCGTCCTCCAGGTGATGAAATAAGACCGCCAATCAGGAGCCTTGCCCTTGCAGGAGTGCTAGAGGAGAAACACCGAGCACCCAGTTCCACTGCCATTCCCAAGGAGGAATACCGATCATGAAGAAAATCACCACACTCCTGCTAGCCGCCAGCCTGGGCCTCGCCGGGCAGGCCGCTGCCACGCCCGAGAGCCGGGCTGCGGTGCTCTTCCTGCTCATCGAGCCGGGCGCCCGCGCCAGCGGCATGGGTGAGTCCTACGTGGCCATTGCCGATGATGCCACCGCCAGCTATTTCAACCCGGCGGCCCTCTATGGGCAGACCCAGCACCAGGTGGGGTTGACCCACATGAAGTGGCTGCCCGGGCTGGCCGACGATATGTCGTATAATTTTTTGGCCTACTCGATGCCCGTGGAGGGCTGGGGCAATATCGGCCTCAATATCTCGCTGCTGAACCTGGGCGAGCAGACCCGCACCGACGAGCGCGGCAATGTGCAGGGCAGTTTCAGCAGCTATGACATGGCGCTGTCGGCGGCGTACGGCGCCCAGATCAGCAACAACATGTCGGCCGGCATCGGCCTCAAGTTCATCCGCAGCAACCTGGCCACCACCGGGGCCGGCATCGAGCGCGGCAAAGGGGTGGGCAACAGTTTTGCCGCCGACCTGGGCCTGTTGTGGCACCTGACCCCGACTCTCAACTTTGGCGCCGCCCTGCGCAACATGGGGCCCAAGATCGCCTATATCGACGCCAGCCAGGCCGACCCCCTGCCCCAGCACCTGGTGGTGGGCATGGCGTACAAGCTGCTGGACTCCGAGTACAACGACGTGCTGGTCTCCCTCGACCTCTACAAGCCGCTGATCGCCAACAGCTCCTTCATGGGCAATCTGCTGAAGGCCTGGGCCGACGAGGGCCTGGGCAACGAGCTGAAGGAGATGGACCTGCACCTGGGCGGGGAGTACAAGTACGGGCTCTCGGCCAAACAGGACGAGACCTTCGTCGCCCTGCGCGGGGGGTACTCCCTCGACCACGACGGCGACCTGAATCTGTGGACCGCCGGCCTGGGGCTAAAATTCAACATCTTCCAGGTGGACGCGGCCTATATCTTTGGGGGCGACGACAATCCGCTGCAGGACAACACCCGCTTCTCCCTCAATCTCATCTTTTAAGCAGGGAGGACGGGGCGCACCCGGTCGCCGATCGCGATTTTGCTCAAACTGAGACTGCTGCTCGCCAGTGTGCTGCTGGCCTGGAACGCCGCCCAGGCCGCCCAGGAGTGGCGGATTCTGGCTTTGCGGGTGGATTTCCCCCTCGAAACCCCGGATGAGGCCACCACCAGCGGCCAGGGGGCCTTTGACCTGCGGGCTCAGGCCCCGGTATTGCCCGAGTACCTGGCTCCCTTCGACACCCCGCCCCACGACCGGGCCTACTTCGAGCGCCAGCTCCAGGCCCTGTCGCGCTACTACCGGGTGGTCTCCGAGGACCAGGTACACATCACCCATGAGGTCTTCCCCGCCGAGGACCAGCGCGCCTACACCCTCTCGCGTCCGGCCCTGTACTACGGCATCGGCCGCACCCGAGAGCAGATCGGCCAGCGCTGGGGCGAGTTGTTGGCCGAGGCCGTGGCCCTGGCCGACGCCGACCCGCAGGGGCCGCGTTTCTCCGACTACAACAGCTTCCTCGTCTTCCATGCCGGCATCGGCCACGAGACCGGCGAGTTGAACGACATCCGCTCGGTGTACCTGTCGCCGGCGGACCTCGAACTCTATCTCGAAGAGCCGCTGCGCGCCGACGGGGGCGAAACCCCCATCCCCGACGCCTGGATCTTGCCCGAGGCGGTGAGTCCGCGCGGCCAGGCCGGGTTGATCGGCCTGCTGGCCAAGTTCTTTGGGCACCAGCTGGGCCTGCCCGGCCTGTCGAACTTTGCCGACGGGTTGCCGGCTACCGGCGGCTGGAGCCTGATGGATGTGGGCGCCAACCGGCTGGGGTACGTGCTGCAGGGGGATTCGCTGCAGGCGGTTTTTGGTTTTGCCCCGCCCCACCCGGAAGCCTGGAGCAAGGCGCGGCTGGGCTGGATCACTCCTCTGGAGGTGCGGCGCGACACCACGGTGGCGGTGGTGGCCACCGACCGCGCCAGTTCCCTGCCCAAGGCCCTGCGCATCCCGCTGGCCGGCGGGGAGTACCTGCTGGTGGAGAACCGCCAGCAGCGGGGCCATCGCGGCCTGCCCGAGGGCGTGCGGGCCCCCTACCAGGACGACGAGACGGTTTGGCTCGACTCCTCCCAGTTTCAGGTGGAGGAGGGGGTGTGGACCGGGATGGATGAATACGACGCCTTTGTGCCTGGGTCCGGCATCCTCATCTGGCACGTGGACGAGCGGGTGATCGCCGGGAGGGCCGCCGCCGGCCAGATCAACGACGACCCTCTGGAGCCGGGCATCTTTTTACACGAGGCCGACGGCCACCGCGATATCGGCAATCCCGTTTTCGAGCGCATCGACCAGATCGAGGGTTCGCCGCAGGACCCTTTTTATCTGGGGCGGGACGGCAATGCCCTCTTTGGGGCCAACACCCTTCCCGCGTCGCGCAGCAACAGCGGCCTGGACAGCGGCATCGACATCGAGGTGCTCTCACCCCCGGGCGACACCATGCTGGTGCGGGTCTCCTTTGCCCAGACCGTGCGGGGGTGGCCCCTTGCGGTGGGGGCCGGGCAGCGGCTGCAGGGAGCCGACCTGGATGGCGACGGCAAACCAGAGCTGTTGATCCAGACGGCGGCAGGCCTGCAGGTGGCCAAGGTCGAGTCCGGGGTGGTATGGGCTGTTCCGGGGGCGCGGCTCTTGGCTGCCGGCGACGCGGATGGGGATGGGGAGATGGAATTGTTCGCGGCCCAGGGGAATGAGGTGAGTGCCTGGAAGCTGGGCGCGCCAACACCGGCCTGGCAGCGCGAGGTGGGCATGGAGGCGGGCAGCGGATTGCTGGCTGCCGACCTGGGGCTCTATCCGGGGCGGCCTGTGCTGGCCCTGAGCGGCGCCCAATTGGTGTTGTTGGACGCGCGCTCCGGCGAGGTGCTGCGCCAGGAAGCGCTGCCGGCTTTGAGCCTGGCGGCGGCCGATCTGGATGGCGACGGGCAGCGCGCGTTGGTTGGCTCGGGCGTGGGGGGATGGCAATTACAGCCCTCGGGCAGCCTGGCCCGGTGGTCGGGGGAAGCCCTGGCCCCGGCGGCCGGCGACCTGGACGGGGACGGGGCGGCGGAACTGGTGCTGAGCCGCGATAGTGGTCGCGTCGAGGTGATCGGCGAGCGCAGTTGGCAGGCGGAACTGAGGGATTCGCTGCGGGCTGGGCCGGTGTTGGGCGACGTGGACGGCGACGGTTTTCTGGAGGTGGTGGCCGCCGGCTTGAGTGGGATTCAGGTGCTGCGCGCCGATGGCCGGCAGCAGGCCGATTTTCCGGCGCGCCTGCCGCGCGCGCAGCGGGCCGGGCCGCTGCAATGGCCGCCCATCCTGCTGGACCTGGACGGCGATGGCCGGCAGGAGATCGCGGTGGGCAGCCTGAATGGATTGTACGGCCTGGGTAGCGACGGGCAGGTGCTGGCGGGCTTCCCGCTGCTCACCGGCGAGGCGGTGGTGGCCCCGCCCCTCGCCCTGGACCTGGACGGGGACGGCGAGTTGGAGTTGGCGGCCCTGGCCGGGGATTACCTCTATGTGTGGGACCCGGGCGACTGGGCCGCCCCTTACCACGGGCGGGTGGCTGGATGGGCGCAGGCGGGGGCAGATGCCCAGGGCACCCGCAGTTACGCGGCCACCCGGCAGCTGCCCCTGCCCGATCCCGCGGCACCGCTTCTGCCCGAGGGGCAGGTCTACGCCTACCCCAATCCGGTGGGTGATGGCGAGCAGGCGCACCTGCGTTTTGTGCTCACCCAGCCGGCCCGCCTCGAACTGGAAGTCTTTGATCCGCTGGGGGTGCGGGTGACCCACCTGCAGGCCGAGGGCGGTCTGGCCGAGAACGAGCTGAGCTGGCCGGTGACCACCTACGCCAGCGGCCTGTACCTGTGCCGGCTCGAAGCCCGCGCTGCCAACGGCAAGAAGGGGGTGGTGGTGGTGAAGATGGCGGTGAGCAAGTGAAGGCGTTTTTCCTCCTGTTGCTTCTCCCCTTTGCCGCCCTGGCCCAGAACCACCCCGAGCTGGACTGGCAGGTGATCGAGTCCGAGCATTTCCGGGTACTGTACCACCAGGGCCTCGACGAGGCGGCGCAGCGGGCGGCGCAGATCGCCGAGGAGGCGTACGGGCCGGTTACCGAGCTGTACGGATATCGGCCTGGCGGCAAGGTGCGCATCCTGATCAAGGATTACGACGACTACGCCAACGGGGCGGCCTACTACTACCACGACACCATCGAGATCTGGGCCACGGCCCTGGACCACGACTTCGAACTGCGCGGGGCTACCGACTGGCTGCGCAACGTCATCACCCACGAGTTCACCCACATCGTCTCCCTGGGCGCAGCCCTCAAGGCGCCCCAGCGCGTGCCGGCCCTGTACCTCCAGTACTTTGGCTACCAGCGCGAGCGCAATCGCCCCGACGTACTGGTGGGTTATCCCGATGTGCTGGCTTCCTACCCGGTGACCACGGTGAGTATGCCCATGTGGTTCGCCGAGGGGGTGGCCCAGCACCAGGCCCAAGGCGCGCGCCACGACCGCTGGGATTCCCACCGCGACATGATCCTGCGCAGCGCCGTGCTCAGCGATTCCCTGCTCTCCTTTGACCAGATGGGGGTTTTTGGCAAGTGCGGCTTTGGCAACGAGTACGTGTACGACCACGGCTACGGCCTGGTGCGCTACATCGCCCAGACCTATGGGGACGACAGGCTGGCGCAGCTGTGCCGGGCAGCCTCCGGGTGGCGGGCCCTGGAGCTGGGGATCGCCATCCACCAGGTCCTGGGCCTGAGCGCCGACCAGCTCCACCGCGACTGGCATCAGCAGATGAAGGCGCAGTACCAGGCCCAGGTGCAGGGGCTGGGGGAACTGCGCGAAGGGGAGGTGGTGGTGGACCGAGGTTTCTCAAACCAGCGACCGGTCTTCTCTCCCGACGGCAAACGCCTGGCCTATCTGTCCACCCGCGACCGACAGTTCGGGCCCCATGCCCTGGTGGTGCGAGAGCTGGAGACCAGCAAAGAAGAGGTGATCGCCTTCGGGGTATCCTCCACCTGCAGTTGGTCGCCCGACAGCCAAAAACTGGTGGTGGTGCGCCACGACCAGGCCGACAAGTACGGCTCGCGCCAGGCCGACCTCTACGAATTCGACCTGGGGAAAAAGGAACGCGGCCTGACCGGCCAGATCCTCTGGAGCCTGCCCGGCCTGGTCAGCGACTACGAGCGGCCCTCACCCCGGCTCAAGCGCCTCAGCCGCGGCCTGCGCGCCCTGTACCCGGCCTACTCGCCCGATGGACAGTGGATCGCCTTTGTGCAGAACGGCGGCACCCACAACAATCTGGGCCTGATGCGCGCCGACGGCACCGAGGTCCGCAAGCTCACCCAATTCACCGACGGCACCCAGCTCTATACCCCGCAGTGGTCTCCCGATGGCCAGTACCTGGTCTTTTCCATAGGCCGGGAAGGGGCGCGTGACCTCGCCCGCCTGCGGGTGGATCAACCCGGGGCCCAGGTGGAGGTATTGGTGGCCACCGCCGGCACCGACCGCGACCCGGTCTGGAACGCCGGGGGCCGGGAGGTGATCTTCGCCTCGGATTTCAGCGGCATCTTCAATCTCTACAGCTACGACCTCGAAACCCAGGCCATCCGCCCCTTGACCAACGTCAAAGGCGGCGCCCTCACCCCCAGTTGCAGCCCGAGCGGGCAGGTGGCCTTTGCTGCGTACGGGGCGCGCGGCTTTCAGATCCGCCAGCTCGGCCTGGCGCCGGGGGCACCGCTGGTGCCACCCGCCGGTCCATCACCGACACCGAGGGCCGGCAAGGCCGACCCACTGCCGACGCAGCCCTATGGCATCGACTTCCTCAAGACCTCGCTGCTGCCGCGGCTGCTAATGGACGAGGGGCGCTTCAAGGGCGGGCTCTACCTCAGCTCTGGGGACGTGCTCAGCCGGCAGGGCATCTTTGCCGGGGCGGCCTACGCCCCGGCCAACGGGGACCGCGACCTCTTTGCCATCTACGAATACCGCGGCTGGCGGCCCACCACCTTTCTGGAGTTCAGCCACCAGCGGCGGGCGTCGCCGCGCGCCGATACCACCGAAGACCAGTCCTTCATCACCACCGGCACGGTCTTCAACCTCAACCAGCTCAGCCTGGGGCTCAGGGGCAACGCGGGCCGGCACGGCGAGCTGGCCCTCTCGCTGACCTACGACCGCTACGACGCCAGCATCACCAGCCGTTACTTCGACCCCCAACAGGTCGAGTGGGTCAAGCAGAAGCCCTTTGGCTACACCTATCTCCAGGGCTTTGACCTGGGCCTGAGCTACCGCTTCGAGGCCCTGGCGCGGCGGCGCGATCAGGAGATCAGCCCGCGCGGAAGGCAGCTGCATTTCCGCTACGACCGGCTGTACAATTTTTATATCAAAGGTTTCAGGGAAGGGGTGACCTTCATCGACGAGGATTACCTGCACCTCTTCTACAACCAGCTCACCCTTGATTGGCACGAACACCTGCCCCTGCCCCTGGGTGGGGCCCTGGGCCTGCGTTTCTTCGGCGGCCTGATCGCCAGCAAGAAGGTGGACGACGAGGACGTCAACAATTTCTTCGACTACCACCTGGGCGGCATCCAGTACATGAAGGGCTACACCTACTACAGCATCGAGGGCCGCAAGGCGGCGATGGGCACCGCCACCCTGCGCTTCCCCATCTTCCCCGACCTGCGCCGCCGTTTTCTGCACCTGTATTTCGACAAACTTTACGGGGCGGTGTACGGGGACCTGGGCAAGGCCTGGGACAAAAATCGGGATGAGCGCGACCCCGAATTCGGCCGCAAGGGGCCGTTGCGAGACGTGGGCGGGCAGTTGCGGATGGATCTGTTCTCTTATTACAGTATGCCCACCCGCATCCAGGCCGATCTGGCGTACGGGATCGACGAGGTGTCAGTGAAATCCCCGTGGAAATTCTATCTGACCGTGTTGTTCGGCTACCTGTGAGGAGGAGAAAAGCCATGTACAGGACAACGATGGCGGCGTTGGTCGCCGCAGTGCTCGTCAGCCAGGCCTGGGCCGAAGGCGGCCTGCTGCCCCCGGCCAATCCGGCGCTGCAGACCTGGCCGGCGCTGAGTGCGGCCGAGACGGCGCCCAAACCAACCAGGATCAGCGCCCTCGCCCCCCAGCGCGATGTCAAATCCCCGCGGCGGGCCTTCCTGCTCTCGGCGGTGTTTCCCGGGGCCGGGGAGTTCTACGCCGGGGCCACCAAACGCGCCATCGGTTTTGCCGCGGTCGAGGCGGTGGCACTGGGCGCCTATTTCAGCTGGAAGGGCAAGGGGGACGACTTGGAGAAAGAATTCCGCGCCGTGGCCAATGCCAGCTGGGACCCGGTGGCGTACCTGGAGTGGCGCACCTCGACCCGGGCCTCGCGTTTCTCCTCCATCACCCACGCCATGCCCTGCAGCTCTTTTGTGGCCAACGGCGGCGATATTCAGGCCAACCTGAAGGGCTGCAGCGGCAGGGAGACCCAGCAGTACTACGAACTGATCGGCAAGTACAACCAGTATATCGCCGGCTGGGACGATGTGGTGCGCACCGACAGCAACAGCCCGGTGCAGCCCACCGATATCGATTCGGTGGAGAGTTTCTCCTCCCAGAAGCGCTTCACCTACGAGGTGCAGCGCGACGACAGCAACAAGTATCTCAAACGGGCTAGCAATATCCTGGGGCTGGTGCTGGTCAACCACGCGCTGAGCGCCATCGACGCGGCCCGCGCTGCCCGCATGCGCAACGGGGCACCGGCCGCAGCCCTGGAGCGGCGGACCCGCCTGACCCTGGTGCTGCCACCCGAACGCCATCGGCCCACCATGCTCATGGCGTACAAACCCTTCTATTGATTATGCGGCGTCACCTGATCCTCGGCCTTGTGCTCGGTCTGCTGCCGGCTGCCCTCTGGGCGCAGTCGCCGCGCCAGGCCTTCTGGCGTTCGCTGCTGCTGCCCGGCTGGGGCCAGCACTACGCTGGCGGGGGCGGCCTGCGTTTCGCCGTGGCCGAGGCCGGGCTGTGGGCCGGGTACCTGGGTTTGCGCGGCCTGGAGCAGGTGCGGCAGACCCACTACCAGACCTATGCGGCTCAACACGCCGGCGCCCGCCCGGCGGGCAAGAACCGCGCATACTTCGACGACCTGGGCTTCTACCAAAGCCGGGTCCAGCACGACCAGTACGCCCTCTACGACGAGGGGCCGCAGGCCGAGCTTTATCCCCCCACCCCCGAGTACACCTGGGAGTGGGACAGCGAGGCGTCGCGCCAACGGTACCGGCAACTGCGAAACGGCAGCACCAGCGCCGGACGCCAGGCCCTCTACACCACCGGCCTGGTGGTGGCCAACCGGGTGATCGCCGCGGTGCACGCCGCGCGCCTGGCCCGGCAAGGCAAGGTGGGGGTGTTGCCCTTCGAGCTGGAGGTGGATCCGCTGCGGGGCCGCATCGCGCTGTTGCGAACCCTATGGTAGCGCTGCTGGCCTGCCTGCTGCTGGCACTGCCGGCCTGGGCCCAACCGCCGGCCCATTGCGCCACCCCCTACCTCAAGAGCCTGCCGCTGCCGCGCCCCCTTCCCCCCGCTGCCAAGGCGGTGCAGGCGCCCGCCCAGATCGGGGTAGGCACCTCGCTGGTTTTCTATTCCAGCTTCGACTTCCGGCTGGTTCCCGCCACCTGCCGCTTTCTGGGCGAGCACTCCTACATCTTTGTGGAGGACGGGCAGTGGGCGGCGGAGGGCGGAGGGGTGACCCAGGGCGACGTGGATTCGCTGGGGGTGCTCTTCGAGGACCACAGCCCGGCCGACCCAGATCGCGGCATCTACGCGCTGGAGACCGAGGCCTTTGGCGAACCGCCCGACGTGGACGGGGACCCGCGGGTTTTTATCCTGCTCTTGGACATCCCCGGCGAGAGCTATGTCGGCTATTTCGACTCGGGGGTTGCCACCATCGAACTGCCCGAGTTCCGGCGCGACATGCTCTTTCTCGACACCGTGTTCCTGACCGGGCAGCCCTATCTGGCGCGCGGCACCCTGGCCCACGAGTTCCAGCACCTGATCCACTGGGGCAAGGATGACGACGAGGATACCTGGGTGGACGAGGGCCTGTCCGGGTACGCCGAGGAGGTGGCCGGGTACCCGGAGGCCGACGCCGATGCAGCGCCGGCCTTCCTGAGAACACCCGGGGTGGGTTTGCTCTGGCCCGGTTCCACCATCGACGCCCAGGCCTACAACTACGGCGGCACCTATCTCTTTATGTCCTACCTGGCCCAGCGCCAGGGCAAGGACTTCATCCGGCAACTGGTGGCCCAGCCGGGCAACGGGACCTTTGGGGTGGACGAGACCTACAAAAGCCAGGGGCTGGGCGGGGATTTTCTCGAGGCCTGGGGCGGCTGGGTGGTGGGTAACTACGCCACTGCCGATCCGCGGTACGGGTACGCAGCCCTCAAGGGCCGGCGGGCCCGGACCACGGCCCTGCGCGATCTGCCTATCGAGGAGATCGAGGGCCAGGTGTCGGGCCGCTGGGGGGCGCAATACGTCTCCTTTCCGGTGGCCGGCAATATCGAGATCGAACTGGGCACCGGCGGCTCCTTCCAGGCCTGGGTCTGTGCCTGGCAGGGAGGCCGGAGCGCGGTGCAGGAGGTGGGCCTGGACGCCGAGGGGCGGGGTACACTCGCCGCCGAAGGGGTGGATAGTTTGACCGTGATTGTGGGTCGCACCGCCGCCCAGAGGCGCTCCTTCCTGATTTCGGCCGGCTTCTTCATCCCCACCCTGGTCGAGGGGCAGGAGCCCTTGCCCGCGCCGCTGCAACTGGGCGCGGCCTATCCCAACCCCTTCAACCGCGCGGCCCAGATTCCCTTTGTGATGTCCCAGGCGGGCCAGGTGCAGCTGGCGGTGTACAACAGCCTGGGGCAGCGGATGCAATTGCTGCAGGCGGGCCAATTCCTGGCTGGGGCGCACCAGGTGGCCTGGGACGGGCGCGACGAACAGGGGGTGCCGGCGGGCAGCGGGACCTACACGGTGGTGCTGCAGGCGGGCCAGGTGCGCCTGAGCCGCCGGCTGAGCCTCATCAAATAGGAGGGAAGGATGTACAAGTTAGAGGGCAAAGTAGCCCTGGTCACCGGCGCCGGGGGCGAGAAGGGTATTGGCCGGGCCGTGGCGCTGCGGCTGGCCGCCGAGGGCGCCGATCTGGTGGTCAACGACGTGGCGGAGCAGCCCTACACGGGCAATAACAGCGGTTGGCAGGGCTTGCCCTCGCTGGTGCGCCAGATCGAGGGGCTGGGCCGCCAGGCCGTACACGTGGTGGCCGACGTCAGCGCCGAAGCCCAGGTGGAGGCCATGGTGCAGCGGGCCGTGGAGCGCTTCGGCCGCCTCGATATCCTGGTGGCCAACGCCGGCTCACGCCCAGGGCGCGACCGGGTGCCCATCGTGGATTTGGAGGAGGAGGCCTGGGACCTGGTGCAGCGGATCAACGCCAAGGGGACTTTTCTGTGCTGCAAGGCCGCGGCCCGACAGATGATCCGGCAGGGGCAGGGGGGCAAGATCATCACCCTCTCCTCGAGCGCCGGCAAGGTGGGCATGGCCCGCTTTGGTGCGTACTGCGCCTCCAAGTTCGCGGTGATCGGCCTGACCCAGAGCCTGGCCCTGGAGTTGGCCCCGCATCACATCAACGTCAACGCCATCTGCCCGGACACGGTGGACACCGAGCGCACCGCGTACATCGCCGCCATCCTGGCGCCCCAGGGGGTGAAGGGGGAGCAGTACCACCGCGAGATGGTGCAGCAGAAGGCCCAGGCCATCCCGCTGGGGCGGGTGCCCACCACCGAGGACATCGCCAAGACGGCGGCCTTTCTGGCCTCGGCGGAGTCGGATATGATGACGGGTTTGGCGATCAGCGTGTCGGGTGGACTGGTGATGCACTAGGCGGGTCAGTCCAAGGCCACCCGATAGCGATAGTAGTTGGCGATCATCCAGTCTTTGGCATTGCGCTCGGCGTAGCGGGTGACAAAGACCACCAGGTCGCCGCTCTGGCGGTCCACGTAG
>SXGU01392859.1_pt1 | contig 24698 bp, 19 predicted proteins | sample 3174531 | NCBI WGS metagenome assembly SXGU01 (sample SAMN11356863, study PRJNA531348) | freshwater metagenome | isolation source: freshwater sample F1-140 | place: China: Fuxian Lake, Yuxi | collected 2017-12-25
CCACCTTGGCCACCACCACCCGGGCCACCACCACCTTGGCCACCACCACCCGGGCCACCACCGCCCGGGCCGCGGAATGACGCCACCGTGGTGCTCGGAATGATGACCCGCTCACCAGCAACGAGGCCTCCGGTGATTTCGGTCTGCTGATCGTTGGCAAGACCAATCTGTACGGTCCGCACCTCAGTCTTGCCCTCTGGCAGTTGTACGGTCACCGTCCTGTTTCGTTGAACCAACTTGATGGCCCGGTTTGGAACGACGACGACGTTTTCCCGACCCGCGATGACGATCTGCGCAGTCGCAGACATTCCGGGACGGATTGCCGCGGTGTCACCAGGGTCAAGTTGGACTTGCACCTGATAGTTCACGACCCCTTGCTGGACGGTGGCGGTCGGCGCGACCAGAGAGACCTTCCCGGGAAAGCGCGTCCCGGCAATGCTTTCAAGTGTGACGGTTGTGGCTTGGCCCGCCTTGACCTTGCCAACGTCCGTCTCGTCGATGACGATGTCTACGCGCAGAACCCGAGTGTCGGTCAAGGTCACCGTCGGAGTGCCAGAACCAGCCTGCTCTCCAATGTTGCCCGCGGTGGCAGACACAACCCCGTCAAATGGCGCGGTGAGGATCGCATTCGCCAGGTTCGTCTCGGCTTGCACAACCCCAAGCCTCGCCTGCTCGAGCGATGCCTCCGCCAGCTGGATGTCCCAAGTGGTCGATCCAGCAAGTTTCAGGTCGAGTTGTGCCTGCGCCTGCCGGAGCGAAACGTCGGCGTTCTGGATGTCAAATCTGTTCGAAGACAGTGCCCGATCGAGCGACATCATCGCTTGCGCATACGACTGACGTTGCACCTGAAGGTCGTACGGCGTCGGGTTGACAAGCTTCTCAAGCGCGGTCTCCGCCTGGATAACCGATTGCTGTGAGGCAAGGAGGTCTGCCTCGGACGGATTGACGAGCTTCTGGAACGAGGTCTCCGCCTGGATTGCGCTTTGTTGGGCCGCAAGGAGGTCGGCCTCCGTGGGGTTGCGAAGCTTGTCAAGGGCGAGCTGCGCCTGTGCCACGGACTGATCAGCGACGGCGATGTCGTAGGAACTTGGATTCCGGAGTTTCTCGAGGGAAGTCTGGGCCTGTTCAACCGCAATCTGCGCCGTCTGGATGTCGCTGGCGCTTGGATTGCGGAGCTTGTCGAGGCTTGTCTGGGCTTGTGCGACTGCCTGTTGCTGCAGGCGCACTTCCCAATCCGTCGGGCCCTGTCCCTGCAGCTTGGCGAGGTTGTTCTGCTGGGTCTGCACCGCGATCTGCGCGGACTGGACCGAGGCATCCGCCTCGGCTTGGGTGATTGCCGAAGCCCGCGATGACGCCGCAGCCTGACCAGCACGCGCCCGCTCCAGGTTGACCTGCGCGCTCTGAACTTGAAGCATCGCATTGGCGATGTCTTCTGGCTTCGCCTTGGGGGCATCCATGATCTGAGCTAGTCGGGTCTTCTGCTGGTCAAGTGATACTTGCGCGTTGGCAATATCCTCAGCACGGGGTTTGATGACGGCTTGGAGCCGCACCTGAGCCGAGACGACCGCTGCCTCGGCGTTCTTTATGTCCTCGGGCCGAGGATTCCGGATCTGCTCAAGACGTGTCAATTGCGATTGCAGCTGGATTTGGGCATTGGAAATGTCCTCGGGGCGGGGTTGCCTGACCTGTGCCAATCTCGCCTGAGCAGAGGCGACCTGGGCGCGTGCAGCGTCAACGTCGTCCGCGCGCGGCCTTTGCACTTGCGCGAGCCTCGCCCGGGCACTTTCGACTTGAGCGCGCGCCGCATCAATGTCCTCGGCACGGGCTCCGCCTTCTAGTTGCTCCAGCTTGAGGCGCGCCTGTTCCGCTTGGGATTTGAGAATGGCAAGTTCGGAACCGGCCTCGTAGGCGCGCACTTGGTCAAGGCGCAACCGTGCGCTCTCAACGGAAGCCTGAGACGCCCGAACATCCTCTGCCCGGGGACCAGCCCGCAATTGCTCCAGCTTGATCGTGGCGCTTGTAAGCGAGCCTCGCGCCTGGGCAAGCGCCATCTGCAAATCGGCATCGTCAAGACGAGCGAGTACCTGCCCGGACTTGACGGAAGCGCCAACGTTGACCTCCAATTTGGACAGCCGTCCGCCTGATTTGAAGGCCAGCTTCGATTGCGCTGGACTGGCAACGGAACCAGTCGCGGTGACCGATGCGATGAGGTTCCCCATGGCCACATCAACGGCATTCACTCGAGCAGCTTCTACTGGCTTTGGATAGAACCGTTGGTACCCGTAATACCCGGCCGCGGAAGTGACTCCGAGCATTACAACAAGCGTCAGGTAATGCGTTGCCTTCAGTGATCGCACGCCAGTCTCCTATTGATCGGGAATGTCGGATAGCCAATGTTTACCCGGCGACCGTAAAACTGTCGTGCAGGATGTGTTAAGTATTCGATAACGCCGGACGGGTGCGTTGAGTGCGCTATCAGAGGTTTGGCCTACAGCACGCAATCCAAGATGAACCGACGGGTAACGTTTCCTCGCCAACCGCTACCACTGGCTGCGTTGTAGGCAAGCTCAATGAATAGTCTCCACTGTGTGCCGGACGCGTCTATGAGTTCTGGCACTGGGCCGAGGTTGATTGCCCCGTATTCCATGCCGGGGCGGTCTCCGGGTTTGAGATCGATGATCTCGGCGACCTGCTCAGCATCAAGGTCGTCGTATCTCATCCCCAGACCTCTGATCAGCGCAGCGCGTCGCATCTCTTCCCGCCCCATCAGTGCGTAGACCCGCATTGACGCATTGCGCGACATGAACTCGACGGCGGGTGTCCTGCCGGCCTTCGCCTCGCCGATTGAGAGTTCGCGATATGGCTTGGGGTCGAAATATTCCGCTTCGGCATACTCGTCCATGATTTCCGCATAGCGTCGCTGCAGGCGCGCCTCACGGTCAGCAACAGCGTCCGCATCAACTTCCGCACCACTTGCTTGGGACCGCCCCAACAGACTTCGCAATACCATTGATTTCAGATCCTCCGCGTGAATGCTGTCCGCATCTTCGCACCGAGCTCTCGCCCACCGCTCCACGTAGGCTATCGTGCTGCCACTCTTCTCGGCAATCCCGAAACTTAGCCCGCGTTCAACACGGCGTTAGCACGCATCATCCAAAGTTACGCAACAAACCACCTACAGCGAGGCAATCCAATCCAATGCCAACGACAATTCTCGTAGCGGACGACGAAAAGAATATTCTGGAACTCTGTCGCCTCTACCTCGTGAGGGAAGGCTTCACCGTCGAAACGGCAATTGACGGGCAAGAGGTCCTGGACAAGGTTCGGCGCAGCCGGCCGGATCTCGTAGTCCTCGACATCATGATGCCGAGGATCGATGGCCTTGAAGTCTGTCGACGCCTCCGCAAGGACACCAGCATCCCGATCATCATCCTCACGGCACGCGGTGACGATGTTGACAAAGTGGTCGGCCTCGAACTCGGTGCGGATGACTATGTGACCAAGCCGTTCAATCCCCGGGAACTCGTCGCACGGGTCAAGGCGGTACTGCGACGTGCAACAAGCCAGGCTGAAGTCGACGCGACCGTCGATGTTGGCGATGTGTCCATCGACCCGGGGCGACGCGAAGTGACAGTATCCGCAAAACCCGTGCAGATGCGCGCCAAGGAGTTTGACCTCCTGCTCGCGCTCGCGCAAGAAAACGGGCGAGTTCTGAGCCGCGAGCAACTCCTCAGCAGGGTGTGGGGGTATGAGTACTTCGGCGACAGCCGAACCGTCGATGTCCACGTGACCTGGGTACGCGACAAACTTGAGGGGAGTTGTGCGCAAATCCAGACGGTCCGGGGCGTCGGCTACAAACTCGTCGCGATGGATACCCCCAATCAGCCCGGCCAACGCGGAACCCAACCAAACTATTCAGCAAGCCCAAGATAGCGACGGTGGCACAGGGACGAAGATGATCGCATCGAACCGGGTTCTGACCCCCCTACCGTTCCGACTGGCTTTGGGTGCACTGTTGGCTTCATGGGTGCGTGCAGGTATCAACCGTCTGCCCATCAGTATCTTCGGTTTGCAGGCCCGGATGGTCGCTGCATTCGCAATGGTCATTTTCCTGACACTCATGCTGGCCGGTGGCGCGGTTGTTTGGCTGATCAAGGATTACCGGATGCGGATCGCTGTCGACCATCTCAGTGACCTCGCCGTCATAAGCACATTCATTTCTCGCCAAATGGAGGATCAGGCACTGCTCCCGGACGAGATCGCAGCCTTTGTCTCCGGCCAGGTTCAGGGCGAAGCCCAATCAGTTCTGGTCCTCGATCAATCAGGAAGGGTGGTTGCACAACGGGGACGGGACGATGATGGCGACCGGGGACCCGACTTGCTTGGGCGAAAACTGACAATCCCAACCGAAGCGGAGGCCGCAAGTTCTCAGCGGGGAATGTTCGGCGCACGGGCACGACTGGGATCGATCGGGCCTTCGGTCAAGGTCTGGGAGGAAACCTCTGAAAAGACCGGGCACGAGGTGATGCTTGTCACCGCGGACCTGCAGTCGCTGCGGAATGATCCCGCTGGATCCACTACTCGAACCAGTCCTGGAGGTCGTCCGTCGGCACCCTCGGACGCTCGGCGACCGTTTCCGGGTGGCGACCGAACCATGGAAGGTAGTCGTCTCGGTGGGCCAGGTCCGAATATGTCGCGCATCTCATCCGACATGGCGCGAATGCTCGCGTCGCCATCCAGATACCAGATTGTGCTCGCAACGCCATCCAGCGATGTTCGTTCCGCATGGCGCGAATTAGCCACACGCCTGTCCATCGCGGCTGTAATTGCGTTCCTAGTCAGCGTGGCGGTGGCGAGCGCGCTTGCGTCGACGATTAGCCGTCCAATTGCCCGGATCACCGAGGCCGCGCGACGCGTGGCCGACGGAGACCTGTCGCAGCGTGTCACGGGCAACGGCCGGGACGAGATTGCCCAGCTCGCGAACGCCTTCAACCACATGGCGACGCAAATCGCCCAATCGCAGCAATCACTTCGGGATTTTGTGGCTGACGCGTCTCATGAGCTTCGCACCCCATTGACATCAATTCAGGGATTCGCCGGAGCCCTGCTCGACGGTGCGCTGAGCGGTGAAGAAGGCCAGACCCAAGCTGCCCTGATCATCACTGAAGAGTCCCGGCGGATGAGCAACCTCGTGGAAGACCTACTCTATCTCTCTCGCGTCGAAGCGCTCCAGCCGAACACCCGGTCAGAGAAGGTCAGTGCGTCAAGGGTCGTGAGTGAACTCGTCCGCCGACTGACGCACCTCGCCGAGGAACGAAACCTTTCGGTGAACGTTGTTGGCGGTTCGGGCCCGACGATCACCGGCGACCCCGACCAGCTCGACCACTTGGTCGGAAACCTTATCCAGAATGCCCTCAAGTACACCCCGGACGGAGGCACGATCACAATCACAACTGGACAGGAAGGTACGGCATCACGCGCTTCAGCAGATGCCCGCGGATTCATCCGCGTTCACAACACTGGCTCGTTCATTCCCGAAGCCGACCTGCCTTACATCTTCCACCGGTTCTACCGCGTTGACAAATCTCGAGCACGCGTTGCCGAAGGCAGTGGACTGGGACTGGCGATCGCCAAGGAAATCGCGCGCCGGCATGGAGGCGAAATTCAGGTGACGAGCACTCCGGCCACAGGAACAACGTTCACTTTCTTCGTACCGTGCCCCTAAGTCCCACCTCACACCAACAGTCGGAAGCCGTATCTGACGGTCGGTATTCAGACCGTTCTTTCGGGCACCGCCTAGATCGTCGCGTAAATGCTGGTGAAGATTCCCGCAATCTGGGGGCCAAGCAGCAGCAGAATCGCGATCACGACGACCGCGATAAGAAAGACGATCAAGGCATATTCAACAAGACCTTGCCCTGATTCGTCGCGGGCCAGCCGTTTCAAGACACAACCTCCGGAAACGGGCCGGTTCCCCGGCCCTTGGCGTGGCGTAACCTACCGGTTTACGCTACGGCGCCTCATGCTAGCACGCGACACCGCGTAGCGTCGGACACAACGCCAAGTCTCGACGGCAAGACGCGCCCCCCACCCCCATCATGCCGCGGTCCATCCCGGGCGCATCCCCTGTGCGACTGCTTGAGTACGGTCCGTGACCCTGAGTTTCCTGAGTATTGCCGTCACGTCGTTCTTGAGTGTCTGGTCACTCACCTGCAACTTGTTGCTTGGACAACGCGACATGAGGCTCACGACGCCTAATTTGCATGTCGTCAGCGTTGTCTCTCGACCCTTCGGCAAAACGTGACCATCTTGGGTCAGCGTCTGCCCTCGCACCGTAATACCGCAGATCTACTTCGTGTCAAACGCACTGAATGATGTGAACCTGCATGTCAATGCGTCGGTGACCGCATTGATCATTCCTTCCTTACTGCTCGAACGGGAGAGGTAGGCAGAGCATCCCACCTTCTTCGCCTCGGAGAGGTCCCGTTCCGTCGGCTGCCGGGCTATGGCAACCACTGGCAACCACGGATATCCGCCTGATACTCAGGTCACCGCCTGCAGTACCCGCATGCGTGCTATCGCGCCTCGCCCGTCGCTCGCCTGCCCGAGACGCGTGTCAATAACCAAGGCCGATGGAACCTTGGCTTCCAGTGCCTCAATCAACCGGGACATCGCGATCACGCTACTGACCGAACCGACACCGTCCGTGAAGGTGCGCGTCACCTCGGAACCAAGCCTCGAGATCGGGGCGTCAGTGGCCGCTACGGACGCCAGGCAACCCGGTCTACCAGTGACGTCCACCACCCATCCCCTCTAAGAACTTCTGGCATGCCTCGTGGCGCTCGCAGAAAAGCGAAAAGGTCGCGAAAAGGCTTTCAGAACATCGTTAGCCGACCCGTCGACCCTCAAGGCCCAATTCGTAATTGCGGATCAAGTGGGTCAAGGGCAGGTGTAACCGGGAGCATTCACTGGAACAAGGCGTTCCTGCCATCGAATGCGATGCTTCGTACCCCCGGTTGAAACCGGGCAGGCACCACCGCGCAATCAACTTAACGAACGGGGCGAACGCGCAACGACACGCCAGTCACTGGCATCAACTTCACTACACGGTTCTGATGAACCACCTTCGCCGCGTGACAAGACTAGTCCGTTAAACAATGTAATCAGCACGCTAACGCATTCCATTCTGCACTTAAACACTGCGCTTCAGGACCGTCTTGACAATTGCGGTCGCCATCGCTGTCCCTCTCGGCACAATCTGACTGGCGGTCTCGACGAACTGCTGGGCCAAATCGAGGCGTGAGGCCGAACGTGGTGTAGTCGCCGAGGCTGATGCGACTGCGAATCACATCAATCATCACCTGACATCCCAGCTTGCCACTGCACACGCCGCTGCAAGCCATGGTCAACCCCCGTCTCATGAAAACGATGCACGCTCCGGTCAGAACCCGACTCTGGGTGAGTTCGCCACGCGTCTTAGGTCGAACACCCGGTTCGCCACATTCACCCTTGGTTGTAACGTTTTCGCATCTTCCGGTAGAACACCATTCTTTGATGTGTTTGCCTACCTTGGTTTCGTTGACCTAGTGGTGGGGCCCCAAGCGTGGCAGGTGACTCGGTCCCTCACCACAAGGCGAACCGGGTTCTGCGTAATGGCGCCGGTTACGGCCAGCAGTTCCCAGCCAAGTCCAGTGATTGGCCTCTCGGGAATGGGCGTCGAGGTCAAGGGAGTGGATGACACCGTCGACCCTCTTGCATCCAAATCACCCATCAACAGAACGACCATCTTGGTCATTGACCACGAATCAAACGTCGTATCCGATCCGGGTTCAGTGACATCACGACCAGCCTGGATTGGTCATTTGACGTTGGACAGGGTCACCTTGCCGATACGTGTCATCGGTTCTGAGGATGCCTCGTCGGACCTGCCCGAAGTCAGAGCGTCGACCAGGAACTGCCGTCCCTGATCGACGCGTTCAGGCGAATGCGTTGGGGAATCGACACACGAACGGAGGAACGGGAACTAAAGCATGTTCGACTCGAGGGCGCCCTTGAAAGCCTGTCGGCAGCAATGACGGAGGTCGAGAAGTCCCATCAGCAAGTGGTGCAACGCGAACGTCTGCACGCCATCGGGCGACTGACTTCCGGACTTTCGCGTGACTTCAACAATTCGTTGAGCGTCATCATTGGGTACTCCGACCTACTGATCACCCACATTCCTTGACGGACTGATGAAGCCAGCTTCGTCACCTGGCTGACATGCATTGGTTTTGCCGCACATGATGGTTCGATCCTGGCAAGCCGCTTGCGCGACCTTTCACAAGAGGCAGCATCGCCTCACCAGGTGCGGCCACGAGACCTCAACGCGATCGTCGGCCATAGCCGAGCGATCGTCTCGGTCAAGATCGAAGGGCTGCACGCAGGCGGAACCGCGGTGTCGGTAGTGACGTCACCCCGTTCGGTCCCACTCGTACTCAATGACGCTTCCGAACCCGTGAGTGCTCTGATGAACCTCATCCTGAACGCATTCGACGCCATGCCAAATGGTGGGACAGTCATCATCCACCGCGCCAAGAGCGGCATGTTCGCGCGACTGCCATGCCCGTGAACCGTTTCCGCCACGGAGGGATCTGCAGTTCACCGCAGACCGCACGCAGGGAGGAATACCGGTTGCTACCGCTACCCGCAGACACGAACCCCGCCCATGAGGCTCCCGAACCCCTGAGACTCGGCCGGCGTTCGCGCCGACGCAGATTGTTCGGCCAGACGCTTGGAGTGTCGGCCGCACTGCTAACCGGTGTCGGGCTCGCCACCGCTCAGGAGGTCCCTCCGTCCGAAGGATCCGATCCAGAAACCGACCCAGCTACCGACGCATCATTGGCAGATGCACCGATGGAAGCTCCCGTCCCCGAACCGGTGGCACCAGTTCCCGCGGGGATCGAGCCAATCACGTCCTTTGCCTACGGCATGCAAGCCCATCTCTACTACGAGGATGTGCCACGCACCGTCTCTCTGGTGACCGAAGCCGGGTTCGGTTGGGTCAAGCAGCAGGTCCGCTGGAGTGACGTCGAGCCGGTGCGAGGATCCCCGGATTGGTCGCAGCTTGACCTGATCGTCGCCGGCGCCAATCTGGTGGGTGCCAAGATCCTGTTCAGCGTCGTGACTGCGCCACGGTGGTCACGGTCGGACGGCAAGGTCGATGGTCCACCGGACGATTACACCCAGTTCGGCATCTTCCTCACCAAGCTTGCAAACCGCTACCTTGGCAAAGTCCATGCCTACGAAGTCTGGAACGAACAGAACTTCAGCCGTGAGTGGGGTGGAGGCAAGATCGATGCCGGCAAGTACGTCGAACTCCTTGTAATCGCTTACGCGGCCCTCAAAGCCGTCGATCCCAACGTGGTTGTGATTTCCGGTGCATTGACCCCGACCGGCTTCAACGACCCGAACATCGCCATCGACGACGTCGTCTACATCCAGCAGATGTACGACTACAAGAATGGCCTCATCAAGACCGCTTGTGATGCAGTTGGTGCGCATGCAGGTGGTTTCAACAATCCACCAGACGATACTCCGACCAAGAAGTCGGTTCCATCTACAAATTTCAAAGGCCACCCGAGTTTCTACTTCCGCCGCCTCGAGGGACTTCGCGAGATCATGATCTTGCGCGGCGAATCCGAAAAGATGATGTGGGTTACCGAGTTCGGTTGGAGTACCTTGAATAAGGCGAAAGGATACGAGTACGGCACCGACGTTTCCGAGGCCGACCAAGCGAAGTACCTCACCCGGGCAATCGAGATTGGCCGTGGCTATGGATGGGTCGGCGGCATGTTTGTCTGGAACCTCAACTTCCAGTTAGTCGTTCCGGACACCGACGAGAAGTGGCCTTTCGGCATCGTCCGCAAGGACTATTCACCGCGTCTGGCATACACCGCCCTGAAGGCATTGCCCAAGATTCCATAGGACGCGTATCTCAGAACGCTCTGACACAAAAAGCCCCCCTATCACGAGGGGGGCTTTTCGCTAATCCGATTGCGTGCGCGACACACCTACTCGAGGAAAGACTGCAATTTGCGCAGTTCCGGAGACAATCGAAGTTTGGCAAGCGCCTCTGCCTCAATCTGACGCACCCGCTCCCGGCTCATGGTCAGCAAGTCACCGATTTCGGCCAGGGTGTAGGCCGGTCCAGTCTCTTTGTCTGCCTCCCCTTTGCCAAGTCCGAAACGCAGCTTCAGCACTGTCTGCTCCCGTGGCGTCAGTGACTGCAACACGCGCTCAAGCTCATCAACAAGCAGCTTGCGCGACGCAAGCGCGTCCGGCGCCAGGCTCAAGTCGTCGGCCAACGCATCTCCAAGGGTCAGGTCGTCGCTATCACCGTCGATACCCAGCGGCTTCTCCAGTGAGAGCGTTACCCGCGAGGCACGTAACGCCTCCTCAACCTGCAAAACTGGGATGCCAAGCTTCTCGGCGACTTCAATCGGGTTTGGGCGCCTTCCGAGGCTCTGCTCAAGTTCACGCGAAACCCGAGCAATCGCCGTAAGTCGTTCCACCACGTGAACAGGCAGCCGGATCACACGACCCTGATCTGCAAGCGCACGGCTCACCGCCTGACGGATCCACCAGTATGCGTAGGTTGAGAACCGGTATCCAGTGCGCGGGTCATACTTGGTGACCGCTCGATCAAGGCCGATGTTGCCCTCCTGAACAAGGTCCAACAGCGGCATTCCACGGCCAGCATACTTGCGGGCAACTGACACGACGAGACGCAAATTGCACTCGATCAGTCGACGGCGTGCGCCTGCACCCTCACGGGCGCGACGCTCCAAGCTCACGCGCTCCGGGTCGCCGCTCTTGACGCCCTTCAAGCGCTCACTCGCGTATTCGCCGTCCTCGCGCTTCTCGGCGAGATCGACCTCTTCCTGAGCAGTCAACAGGTTGTACCGTCTGATGTCGCGCATGTACAGCGCCTCAGCCGAGTCCAGCTGCTCCGGTGTGACCTCAATCTCTGGCAACTCCGCGCCGTATTCCCAAGCTTCATTCTCCGTCACCAGGGAAACAAGCGATGTATCTTCCTCGTCACTATCAACGATGCGCACAATGTCAAAATTAGAAGTCAATCCGCACAATCCTCATTCATAAACAACATCGTGGCGGCCGCAAAGCCATGCTCACAGAACGATTGGGAAACTGCCATAAGGGAACGCCGGTGTAGCACCACCCACGTCAACCGGGCCTGAGCGCTAACGCCAGTAAGTCATCCATGAGTTAGTCTGCCGGTTTCATCCGGCCCCACTGGCACCTGAAAGATGCATGTTGACGAACATCTCCGTCTACCTGTCTGCGCATCTTCCCTGCAGCACTCGCCAACGGAGACTACACCCGTTGCGTCCGTCCGTCAACCCCCCAAACGAGCGGTTCCGCCCAATGCCGGCGCGAACAGTTTCCCAACGACACCAGTGGTACGATCACCCTTCGTTCGGGTGTTCCGTGTGTCTTCCTGCGTCGCGTTCTCAACGGCGGTCCGCTTACGGCACCGCGATACCGACGGAAAGCCGGCCGCCGACAGACCCAAAAAACCACTCGACTGCCGTCCAGACCAAGGAGAGCCTCCCAATGACACGCACCGTGTCGGGCCATGCGCACGACGCCAATCACGACCGGCACTTCCCCAAGCGACGCCTGCAGCACGTATTTGCGAATGACGGTCGCGCGCTGATTGTCGCCATGGACGGCGCGCGCAACGGCCCGGCCAAGGGCCTGGAAAACCCCCGCCAGGCCGTTCGGAATGTCGTCGCCGGTGGGGCAGACGCCATCCTCACTACTCCCGGAATGGCCAAGGCTACCTCCGACCAGTTGCGTGGTCGCGGGCTCATCATCGGCTTGGACGCCGAGGACGACACCTCCGATTACGGCGTGGAAGCGTCGTTGCGTTTCGGAGCCGACGCCGTCGAACTCAAGGTCTTTCCGGGTAACCCAGATGACACCAAACTGGCGGACCTTCGCCGCCTCGCGGCACGATGCGACAAATGGGGCATGCCACTCCTCGGCGAACCGATCCCAGTCAGTTTCCTGGACACATCGGCACACACCTTGACGAACATCGCCCAGGCTTCAAGGATTGCCGCCGAGATCGGGTGTGACTTCCTGAAAGTCCACTACGCGGGTCCGGTCGAAGCCTATGCAACGCAGGTCTTGGGCCCGCTTGCAATCCCGCTTCTCTGCCTGGGTGGCCCATCCAAGCCAGACCCACGCGATGCGCTCCAGTTGTGCTTCGATGCAATGCAGGCCGGCGCGAGTGGCATTGTCTTCGGTCGCAATATCGTGTGCGCCGAAGACCCGGCACGCATGTGCGAGGCTCTGGCCGAAATCATTCACGGTGGCGCAACCGTCGACCAAGCGATTAAGCACCTCTCCGCCCACCACTGAACCGGGCCAAGAAAAATGGGGCAATGCACCAACATGGTGCATTGCCCCATTTGCTTTTCCCGCCTCCCAACGTGCCCGCAATCACAACGCCTCCGATCAGAGGGAGTGATTACGCGGGTGGGCGTTTGATGGGCAACTTCTTGCGAGGGCCGGTGCCTGTTTCGAGGCCAGCCTCCTTGCGCGCCTTCCGACGATACCGGGCCGCGGATTTGCGGGCAGCGATTCGCCCCTTTTCGCCGGGCGAAACAAAGAACCGCTTGGCCTTCACCTCGCGCAGCAGACCAGAGTTCTGGATGCTTCGCTGAAAGCGCTTTAGCAGGCCTTCCTGTGATTCACCATCACGGATAGAAACGAACATACTGACATCACCTCCTTAGCGCGCACGATTCTGGAAGGAACGCCCGGACCCCACGCGCGGATACCGGGCGGAAACCAGCGTGTCGCCAGAGGCGCACTGCGGTCTCGGAAGAGTGTACGTGAGCGCCGGACGACGCCGGCGCTCATCGGCACACGATTGTGGGAAGAGGTTTTTTGGCTACCAGGAGGACCCACCTTCACGCTGACGGCCAAAGCAGTCACTGCAATACACGGGACGGTCACCGCGTGGCACGAATGGCAAACGCGCTTCGTTTCCACAGGAACTGCAAGTGGCGATGTGCATCTGGCGCGCACCCCCACCCCCACCGCCGTAGGAGCCGCCCCCGCCAGACCCGCCACCGTAGGAGCCGCCACTATCACCGTAGGAACCACCGCCGCCGTAAGAACCACCGCTGCGGGGGGCACGGCCTGCGCCACCCCCACCGCCACCGTTGCCACTCCATGCCCCACCGCCTCCACGCGTACCTGCACGCTGTTGACGGCACGCTGAGCAACGCTTCGGCTCATGGGCGAACTGTCGCTCTGCGTAGAACTCTTGCTCGCCTGCGGTGAACACGAACGGCGCCCCGCAACTGACGCACGTCAAGGTCTTGTCCTGGAAACTCACGCCTAAAAACCCCCGGCCGAAACCCAATTGGCCGACCAGGGAATGCGCATCCGTACGCCCGCCTGACGGAACCGGGAAAGCATCGACTTTCATGCCTGCGGCCGGGCCAAACTTACCATATCCGCAACCAAGATGCCACGGAATTGCAGATACAGCGTCGACACACCATGAAAACCGCTTTTCTGGTCGCGGTTCCAGCGTTTCTCCATCACCGAGCTTGAAAAACGTTGCTTCTTGCGGAAGGCGCGGCCACCCGCAAGCGAAGCCATTCAACCGCCTCTTCAAAAACCGGATCCCGCCCAGAAGCCAGGTCGTTACGTGTCCGCAAGACGGTCACCGCCGGTTCAAGACCGACCCGGTGCACATCCCGATGGCCGATACCCGTCCGGAGTGCGCTGACCGTGAGCCAAACACCCGACCCATCGGGCAGACGGTAAATCCGGCTCGTCCCAAAGCAACCGGCCGTCGTTTCGCCGAACAAGCGCCCGATCCGGTAGTCCTCGAAGTCCCCAGCCAGCAGTTCGGCCGCCGAAGCGGTATTCCGCCCCACCAGGACCGCCACCGGCATTCCATCCACGAGCCGGGGCATCGCTGGTTCCTCTGCCCCTGATTGCAAATCCGAAGTCGCCCAGATGGTCCGAGGTGTTCCTTCCCGCGCAACCGTGTGAGCAAGCGGACCCGCGGAAATGAAGAGCGACGCGATCCGGACAAAGAGACCGACGTCACCACCGCTGTTTTCTCGCAGATCCACGACCCAAGCGCTTATCCCCTGGTCCCTCATCCGGTTGACTGCATCGGCAAACGGTCCGAATGCCGGTTGGGCGAATTTCTGCAGCCGAACGATCCCCACCAGCCCGATGCCATCGATCGGAGCAACCCGCGCTTCCACAAGGGGTGCGACCACTTCGCCCCGGACCACGGTGATTTCGAGGGGGGACTTTGCCACAGGGCGGTCAATCGTGAGGTTCACCGGGGTGCCCGGCAATCCCAGGATGCGTTCGGTGAGCGACCCGCCAACATCGCCGACAGGCACGCCATCAACAGCTAGGATCGCATCACCAATGCGAAGCCCCGACCTCGATGCCGGGCCATTGGCAAAGACTTGGGTCACCACTGGTCCTGGGGGCGGGGGTGCGAACGATGTCTGGGAACGGACAGCAATTCCGATGCCCCCATACGCAGTTGACCGCTGAAGCGCGGATGCGTCACGCTCATAGTTGGAGCTGAACGAGGTATGGCAGTCGTCCAGGCTCTGCGTCATCCTCCGTACTGCAACGTGCGCGGGATTCGTGCCGTCCGGAACCCCAAGCACCGAAGCCGGGTACCCAGACGCAAACGTGTTCCAGAGAGAATCAACGGAACCCGTCGACGGAGTTGCGCCCAGACCGCGAGTTGTGCCGCCTTCCCCACCTATCCGGTCAGGGCCACGGGCTGCGTCAATGAGGGAGCCCGCATCGATTGGCTGGACGTACTTCGCGCGCAAGAGATCAAAGGCCGCGCGGACAACGTCCAGTCCAGGTTGGGCATCGTGCAGTGATCCGGTGGCATTCCCGTCCGTCACAACGTCGGACGCTTCAGCCATTGCCGGGTAGCGATACACATACCCATCCGATGCGATGGGATTGGGGGAAAAGCGTATCGCTTGGATGCCAGGGCCGATGGCGTCAGGGAGGGGCAGGGCAATGCACACCACGAGTAGCGCGCGCGCGACGCGCCACGCCCAGAGCCTCAATCGGCCACGCCCAATCACAAACCGCATCCTTTGCCGGATCAGTTGAACCCGATTGATCCATCTGGACGAACCGAGTTCGTACGACGCCACGCCTTGTACGGATACCGCTGGCACGCCCGCTCATCAATCTCGATCCCGAGACCTGGGACGGTGGGAAGTTCGATATACCCATCCTTGACGCGCAAAGGTTCCTTCACGATATCTCGACGTGGCCCTTCATCATCTGGTGTGTACTCGAGCACGGCGATGTTCGGAGTACTGGCACAGAAGTGCACATTGACCGCAGTCGCGACCGGACCCATTGGATTATGGGGCGCGACCATCACGTAGTGGGCCTCGGCCATCGCAGCAATCTTCTTCATCTCCAACAAGCCACCCATGAGGCAGACGTCCGGTTGAATGATGTCGGCCGCTTCGCGAGCAAGAAGCTCCCGGAACTCGAACTTCGTATAAAGGCACTCCCCGGTCGCAACTGGAATTGGGCACTGACGCTTGAACGAAGCCATCGCATCGATATTCTCGGGACGGATGGGTTCCTCAAAGAAGTATGGGTTGTACTCAGCCACCGCATGCGCCATCTGGAGGGCACGAACAGGTTCCCAGATCTTTGCGTGGGGGTCGAGACCGATCTCGATGTCGTCGCCGACCGCATCGCGAAGAGCCTTCATGCGGGCCGCTGCCCCGCGCACCACCGCCGGCCACGGCATCCGGTCGGACCCCGCCGGATGCGGTCCGATCTTGAGAGCCGTGTATCCATACCGGGCGATCAACTCGAGCGCTCGCTCGGCTGTCTCCTCTGGCGACCCTCCCCCAGGGTTCTGGTAGACGCGTATCCGGTCCCGCACCGCACCACCGAGCAATTGCCACACCGGGACACCGAGGGCCTTCCCCTTGATATCCCATAAGGCATGTTCGATACCTGAAAGGGCCGACAGGATTGTCGGACCGGGAGGGAAGCGGGTGCCGTTGTACATCAGCGCCCAGAGGTGCTCAATCCGCATCGGGTCCTGCCCGACCAGCCACGAGGCAAAGTCATCAACGGCAGCGACGGTCGCAAGGTCTGGCCCCACGGAGTACGCCTCGCCAATGCCATGCAAACCTTCATCAGTCGACACCTTCACGAAGCACAGGTTTCGTCGTCCGACATGCGCGAGAAATGTCTCAATACGGTCGATCTTCATCACGTCCGGCCCTCCCAATGGATCAATGCACTCCCCAACACCGGGGATGCACGCCTTCACGTCGCGACGGGTGAGCGTGCCAAGCGCTCAGTGGTCTCGCGCGATCATATCCACCGTTCGAGACACCCACCACACCACACGTGACCGGGCGCAACCCTGTCGGCGTCGACCCCAGACACCGGTCTCCCATACGCAAGCATCAGTGAACCACGGCCTATAATCCGGTTAATGCCAGAGAAAACATGAGCGAAAAAATTCGTTGCACTCCCCTTGGTGGCCTTGGCGAAATCGGCAGGAACATGTTGGTCGTCGAAGACGATCACGACATTGTCATAATCGATTGCGGCGTGATGTTCCCCGAGAACGAAATGCTCGGTGTCGATCTCGTGATCCCGGATGTCTCGTATCTCGCCACCAGACTGGATCGCATCAGGGGCATCATCCTCACCCACGGTCATGAGGATCACGTCGGCGCGCTTCCCTACATCCTTCCTCAGTTGAACTTCCCCCCCCTGTGGGCAACGCCACTCACCGCCGGCCTCATCGCCGGAAAGTTGAAAGAACATCGTCAGACCGACCGGGTTGCCCTCAATCGGATTGTGCCCGGCGAGGCCGTCAAGTTTGGCCGTTTCGTTGCCGAGTTCTTCCATGTCTGCCATAGCATCCCGGATGGCGTCGGTGTCGCGCTTGAGACACCTGCCGGGACGATCGTCCACACTGGCGACTTCAAATTCGACCACACTCCTGTCGACGGCCGTCCGACGGACTTCGGAAAGCTCGCTGAGGTCGGCAACAGGGGTGTCCTGTGCCTCTTTTCAGACAGTACCCACGCTGACAGACCGGGCCACACCCCTTCCGAGCGGGTGATTGACACCGCCTTCGAACGGATTTTCGCGAGTGCAAAGGGGCGCATCATCATCGCCACCTTTGCGTCGCTGATTTCTCGCGTCCAACAGGTCATCGACGCCGCCGTCCGGCACAACCGCCGTGTCGGCATTGTCGGTCGAAGCATGGTTCAGAACGTTGCCATCGCCCAGGAACTTGGCTACCTGACCGCGCCAGCCGGTGTGCTGTTGCGCCCCGACGAACTTGCGATGGTCAACTCCATGACGGGCAAGGACATTGCCCTCATCACGACAGGTAGCCAAGGTGAGCCGACATCCGCTCTTGCCCGGATCGCAAACCGCGACCATCGTCAGGTCCAGATCATCCCGGGTGACACGGTTGTCGTTTCAGCCGCCCCAATCCCCGGCAATGAGGAACTCGTGAGCCGCACCATTGACAACCTCTTCCGGCTTGGCGCCAATGTCGTCTGGGGGCATGATCAACAGGTCCACGTCTCCGGACATGCGAGCCAGGAAGAACTCAAACTCATGATCTCCCTGATCCGGCCACAGTACTTCGTGCCAGTTCACGGCGAGTACCGACACCTGGTCCTGCATGCCCGGCTTGCCCAGACCATGGGCCTGCCGGCCGACAATATCTTCGTCATTGAGGATGGTGATGTCCTTGAAATCGGCTCCGACCATGCGGAGGTTGCCGAACACGTGTCTGCGGGCTATGTGTTCGTGGATGGCCTGGGCGTTGGCGACGTCGGGCAAGTTGTCCTGCGCGACCGGCGCGTCCTGGCACAGGACGGCGTGTTGATCGTCTCGCTGACGGTCGAGCGTGCAACCGGACGCCTGATCGCCGGGCCGGAAATCGTGACCAGAGGCTTCGTCTACATGCGTGAAGCCGAGGAACTCGTTGAACAGGCGCGCGCACAGGTTGTCGCCGCCCTCACATCCACCCGCCGGGCATCACCCTTCGCCTCAACCGACGACGACGGCGTGGAAGTGGTGCCTTCGGTCAACTGGGCCGATGTCCGCAACCGCATCCGTGAGGCACTGTCGAAGTATGTCTACGATCAGACGCGTCGGCGCCCAATGATCCTCCCTCTGATTGTGGAAATCTAGTCAAACGTGCCTCCCTTCTCCCGTCGAAACGGCCGTCAGTAATCGGGGACTAGCCAAGCGCATACAAACCGGGCGGTGTTGGTAGTGTGGGGTGGCCATGGCGCCATGGCAGGTGCCGTCGCTTCAGGGAGCAGCAAACCGCGGGAGCGCCGGCACCCAGGAAGGCCCTGCCAGACGGATACACACCGAGCCCTCTCTAATAACTAACGAACCTACTCGAAACCGTACGAGCCGATCCCCGGCGGTCACCCACCCGACCCGTTGGGAGACTGCTGGTTTTGAGACATCAAGACCATGCATCCGTTCTTCCAATGGGACGGAGTTTGCTCGCGCCAACGGAACGGTCTCGCGGCTGCTCCCATCCTCTACCGGAAAGCGGGTCCTATTGCAGTACCTCAATTGGGTGTTCGCATGGGGTGCGGTTCGAGGGACGAGCTGCAACGGGAGGGACCCAGGACCGTGTCAGGCCGAACGACCACTATCACGCCGAACACCCGGGCCCCCGCAAGACGAGTTGCGTCATTTAAGGGACGCCCCGGTTCAGTCCCGTCCTTCACCATTAGTCCGCTGACAGCCCTGCGAGCCACTGGTGGTGCCATCGTCGTCGTCGCCACGTATGGGTCCTTGGCAATCCTGTCTCCCGATGGCGGTGCAACCGGCGCACTTGCCGAGGCACTCGAACAAGCTTTCGGGTGGTTGACCGTCCCATGGTGCGTCCTGTTCGGCGCAGTTGGTGCCACGATTGCCCTCGGAGAGATCGCATGGCGCCGTCCGGTCATCACGCGTCTCGCAGGTCTTTTTGGGGTGCTCCTATGTGCAGGCACACTGGGTGCGTCTGACCCGGTCGGCATAGCATTGACCTCGAAGAACGCCAACGATGCCGGAACCGTTGGGACGTTCGCATGGTCCATCTTGGACGCAGCGGTCGGAAGTGCTGGTGCACTCGCGACTGCGGTAATCCTGGCCACAGCAAGTGCTGTCGCGCTTCTGGGAATCCCACGCCCGTACTGGGAAACGCTCGGCAGGAACGTCCTCGCAGCAAGCATTGCCACCGGACGCTACACCGGTATCAAGCTCGTCTGGGCAAGTGCCCGGACCGCACGCGCCCTCGCAGCCCTTGTCGCGATGATGTTCCGCTCAATCTCCGGCCTAGTCGCGAACCGAAATCCTGCGCCCCCCGTATCGACGGACATTCCCGACCTCGATCATGATGTCGCAGTGCGCCCCTCCCGTGGCCGCGCTCAGGACCTGGACGAACCAACCCCCGCACCCCGTGGACGTGGCAGCCCATCCGTCAGGACGTCGGTCAGCCCGAGTTCGATTGCAGACACCGGATCACGATCACTGATCATCCAGAACGGCAACCAATCGGGACGTCCTGACGCGTCCGGTCAGACCACTCCGTCCGAACCCTCGACCCGGTCAGTGCCAGACCCGGCTCCCTGGCCAGAGCGATGGCAACTTCCGCCACTCTCCCTGCTTCCCACGTCTGTCGCGCAACAGATGGGCGACAATGAAATCGCCGAGAAGGCCGCGACAATCGAGAAGACCCTTCTCAGCTTCAACATCCCAGTCACCGTGCGGGAAGCGCGCGTTGGCCCAACAGTCACGCAGTTCTCGCTCGTTCCGGGGGATGGCGTACCCGTCAAGACCATCAAGCGGTATGAGTACGACCTCCAGTTGCGTCTTGCCGCCACCTCCCTTCGTATCGAACTCCCAGTTCCTGGTCGGCCGTTCGTCGGGATCGAGATCCCGAACGACCGGGCAGCTTCGGTCGGCCTGCGCGAAGTACTCGAAACCCGCGAGTTCACCGAAAGCAAGGGACGCCTTAGGGTCGCCCTCGGACGCGATGTCGACGGACGTCCTCGGGTCGGGGACCTAGCACGGATGCCTCACCTTCTGATCGCAGGCCAAACTGGCGCAGGCAAGTCCGTATGCGTCAACACGATCATCGCCTCACTCCTTTCACATTGCCGCCCCGACGAACTGAACCTCCTCATGATCGACCCCAAGCAGGTCGAACTTGCCGAGTACGAGGGGATACCCCACCTCAGGTATCCAGTTGTCACCGACCTCGCCGAAGCCGGGAAAGTGCTGTTATGGGCATGCGAGGAGATGGAGCGTCGCTACACCCTGCTGTCAAAGGCGGGGTACCGCCATCTGGACGCCTACAACCGTGCGATCGAAGCGAATGCCAAGGATGCGACGCCACCGGTCGGCCTTGGGCGACATGAGGCCTGGACCGCACTGACCCGGCCGAAGCCACTCCCCTTCATTGTGCTCATCATCGACGAACTTGCAGACTTGATGATGTTCGCCCCAGACGACGTAGAACCAGCCATCTGCCGTCTCACCGCCAAGGCACGCGCCGTCGGGATGCACCTGGTTGTGGCGACCCAACGTCCGAGCGTCAACGTCGTAACCGGCCTCATCAAGGCGAACATCCCCAGTCGCATCGCCTTCGCTGTTGCCAGCCAGACCGACTCGCGCGTCATTCTGGACACAGGGGGCGCCGAGGCTCTTCTGGGGCGCGGAGACATGCTGTACCTGCCCTATGACCAGGGGCGCCCCGTCCGCGTGCAGGGGGCATGGGTCTCAGACGAGGAACTCTCAAACATCGTCCAGTTCTGGAAGGATCAAGGCCGCCCCAACTACGTAAGCAAGGGCGAAATCGACGCCCTTTCCCTTCGCGACGAGGAAGCTGCTTCTGACAAGCAGGACCGGGCTTCGGCCCTGCTCGACCGTGCAATCGAAGTACTGCGTAGCAGCAACCACGTCAGCGTCAGCTTCCTCCAAAGGAAACTCGGCATTGGGTACCCGAAAGCCGCAAAGCTCATGGATGACCTCGAGGATGCCGGATATGTCGAACTCGACGAGGCCACGGGGAAGAGTTACCGCGTTATCGCCGGAGGTGAGCCCGTGCACCCAGTCGACAACGAACTGGGGGCCGGGGTGCACCCGCCACACGTATCCTAGAGGTGTGGCGGGCGCCTGACCAATTGCCGTCACCAAGGTCGGATGTCGCCGTGGCAAGCACAAACATCACACCAATCAGGCCCATGCCTGATGACATTGACCCGCCAACTGATGAGGCACTCACGGCAGCAGCTCAGGCCGTTGCCGAGGCGCTCGTCCGGCGAGGCGAAACACTCGCCGTCGCTGAAGGCGCTACGGGTGGATACCTCTCACACGTCCTGACCCAGCAAGTGGGCGCCTCGGCATGGTTCCGCGCTGGGATCGTCAGTTACACGGACTACGCAAAGCAACTGCTCTTACGCGTCGCCTCGGAAACCATTGAGGACCACGGGTCTGTCAGCGTCGAAGCAACTGTCCAGATGGCTCGTCTCACCCGACGAATGTTCAACACCGACTGGTCAATCGCCATCACTGGCTATGCCGACAACCGGCAGCCTGCCAAGAGCATCGAGCCGGTTCCGGGGGCTCCACAGACAAACCCCGTCGGTGTCCTGAAAGTGGATGGCGAGATAGTTGACGCCGTTGCCGGCGCCACGATCATCTCCATAATCGGGCAAGGCGAGCACGCATTGGCTGCTGACACCGAGGGCGTCCAGTGGCAGGAGCACCTCGTGCCCTCACCGGACCGACATGCCTACAAGCGAGGCGCCACTCTCGTTGCTTTGGAGCTCCTCAGAGACCGGATCGAACAACCTGACTGATCAAGGACCAGTTCCGCACCGAACTCTTTCGGTTTCCACGTTGCTCGATCACGCACCCAGGTGGTGGGCCTCGATGCCTTGCCGGCGCAGGTGCTGCGCAAATCCGCCGTTCCCATGGACGGTATAGACGATCTTCGGGCGTGCGCGCTGTACGTATTCAACGAGGTCGTCGAACCCCGCATGGTCCGACAGAGGGAGCGCCGTGCCCATCGGCAGCCGGCCGGGCGCACCTCCATCAATCGCCCACCCAGTCAGGATCATCATTCGGGTCCGGGGCAGCGCCTCCCGGATCGAACGCGCATGCTGGGGCGGACATACGATGACCCGCCCCTCGGAAACTGACAGCGAACCCGGGCCAGGCGACATGACAACGTACGGCCCAAGTTCCACCCCGTGGCGCGTGTAGATTTCCGCATAGGGTTGGATGCTTGGATGAACCGCGACCAGGTGCCCGGCTTGGTGCAGGATCGCCATCGCCTCCTGGGCCTTTCCAAGCGCATAGCCACACACCACCGGTGTGTTTCCTGAATCGATCACTGAACGCACCCATGCAATCAACTCTGTCACGACCTGATCAGTTGGCGGAAAGTTGAAGCGCGGTGCACCGTAGGTGCATTCCATGACAAGGGTTTCACACTCGAGAACGGGCGCAATGGGAGACGTGAGCGATGGGCGCAACTTGAAGTCGCCCGTATAGACAAGGCGATGCCCGGTCGCAAGGTCACGCACGCGGACCTGCGACGATCCCAGGACGTGCCCTGCGGGAAAGACGTCGACCTCCTGCAAACCTCTGACAAGCGTCTCGCCAATGTTCATCACCGTGAGTGCCGTGCGCCCCGTTCGGAGCCGGTAGAAGTCCGCAGTCTCCGGCGTCACGAATGCGTGCCCATGCGGACGACAGTGGTCTGAATGGCCATGCGACACGTAGGCGACCGGACGCCGAGTGTGTGGGTCAAGCCACATACCCGCATCCTCGAGGTGCATGCCCCGTTCGTATCTGAAGGGCATCACTGGGACCTCGAACGAAAGTTGCATCCAGCCCGAGGTCATGGGCGACCGGCGCCTTACTGCCTGAGACGATTTGGGGCGAACCATGCGTAGCGGATTGTACCGGCCTCATTCCGTCAACATCGGACCGGGACCCCAGGCTTCGCCCGTTCTGTCCCGATGACGCACGCCGGAGGCATCTTGCCGAGGGGAACAACGTTCACCGCAACCTGAATTAAAAGTACTGGATACACTTCCGGAAGCACACTTATCAAAAGGGGCAAAAGGGCATGAACACTCGCACAAGAAGATCAATTCTGGCGGGAACCCCGGCCGCCTTCGGTCTCGCGGGCCTTGTCCTCTCTGCTTGCGGTGGCGATGCCCGTGAAACTGCCTCACCCGCAGCACCGGGAACCGGCGGGGCAGCAAAGGGCACACCAGTCAAGATTGGGGCATCCGTATCGACCACCGGCAGCAATGGCAAGATCGGCCAGTATCAGCTGGAGGCCTACCAGCTGTGGGCCGAACAGATCAATGCCCGAGGCGGGCTTCTTGGACGCCCCGTGGAAATGGTCATTCTCGATGACCAGTCAGACCCGACTGTCGGCGCGAAACTCTACGAGAAGCTCATCAACGAGGACAAGGTTGACCTCGTCCTCGGACCAAACTCCAGTGCGGTGACCCAAGCGGTATCCACCGTCACCGAAAAGTACAAATACCCGATGCTTTCCGCCGGAGCATCCGCTTCCGATATCTGGAAGCGAAACTACAAGTACGTCTTCGGTGTCTATTCGACCGCCGAGACCTACTTCCATGGCCTGATTGACTTTGCCAAGAAGAATGGCCTCACGACCATCGCCATCATCAACGAGGACACCGTCTTTCCAAAAGCGACGGCCGCCGGAACCGCCGAATATGCAAAAAAGGAAGGCTTCCGGATCGTCTTTCAGCAGCAGTACCCCAACAAGGTCACGGACCTGTCTCCCCTCATCACCAAGCTGAAGGCCTCGAAACCTGATGTTCTCGTCGGCGGTTCCTACCAGCCAGACGCGGTCCTGATCACCCGGCAAGCCAAGGAACTCGATTTCAATGTCAAGATGCTTGCTTTCTCGGTCGGCGCTGCGATGCCGGAGTTCGGTGAAGGCCTCGGCAAGGACGCAGACTTCATCTACGGTCCGTCCATGTGGGAACCATCTCTCAAAACCAAGGGCAACAGCGAGTTCGAGGCGTCGTACAAGAAGAAATGGAACCGCGACCCGGACTTTCATTCCGCCACCGGCTTCGCTGGAGGTCAGATCCTCGAAGCCGCGGTGCTCAAGGCGAAGAGCCTTGACCGGGAGAAGATCCGTGAGTCCCTCTCAACTCTCGAAACTGACACGGTCCTCCCCGGCAAGTACAAGGTCGATGACACAGGGGCGCAGCTGTCTCACGTCCCGGTGGTAATCCAGTGGCAGGGCAAGGACAAGCCGGTGATCGGCCCTGATGCGATGGCCAATGCCAAAGCCAAATTCCCAATGCCGGAGTGGAAGTCACGCTAGACCAGGCAGGTGTCACTGGCCTCGTATTCACCGGTGCCACGCTGTTCTTCCTCGCACGAACCAGATGGGGCGAACCCTTGCGTGCGACGGTCCAGAGTGCCGAGGTCGCCCTCGCACGAGGCATCGATATCGACCCTGCCCGCATGTTCGCGTTGGGGATCGCAAACGCTCTGGTCGCAACTGTCGCCACGCTCACCGGTTTTCCCTACACGGTCTA
>SXGU01135805.1_pt1 | contig 24684 bp, 19 predicted proteins | sample 3174531 | NCBI WGS metagenome assembly SXGU01 (sample SAMN11356863, study PRJNA531348) | freshwater metagenome | isolation source: freshwater sample F1-140 | place: China: Fuxian Lake, Yuxi | collected 2017-12-25
AGCCCTGCTCGCGCAGCCGCCTGGCGCCCCCCTCGCCGCTGTACCGAGTGGCAATGACAATCGCCGCCTTGGCGGCATAGGTGAAGGCCGTGTCCCAGGACACGCGCATCATGTCGTCCAGGAACCGGGCATCAAACTTATACTTGCGCTTGTCTTCGGGCGTCATCTCAGGCGCCCCGTCGTCCATCCACTGTTTCCAGCCGCGGCGCATCAGGGGGCCCTTCAACCGATACGGCCCGTACACCCGGCGGTGGAACGTGTACCCCTTCAAGCACATGCGCGGGTTGTGCGCGAACGTCCCGCGGTTGCCGTAGAGGTCTTCATACGTCTGGTGATCGTAGTTCTGCTCCACGCGCATGACCACGCCGTTGCGCACGAAAGCGCGAATCCGGCAGGCATGGGTGTCGTTGGGGGAGCAGCACCAGGTGAATGAGGAATCGTACCGATACTGGTCGTGGTAGACCCGCTCCCAGGACCGGTCCGGGTACTCGCCGAGGGGGTTGCCCACCTCGATGACCGGCTGGAGCGCCGTCAGGGCGAGGGCCTTGTCGGCCACCGCCACCGCCGCGACCGTCCCGGCCGAGACCTTCAAAAACTGTCTCCGTGATAAAAACATCGAAACCACCTCCCTGCTAAAAAGGCCGCCTGATGATCACTACCTCAACACCCTGCAACTTGTGTTTCTCCCACCCCCCTTCCCGTATCCCTGGTGTCATTCAGTTCGCAGTTCGCACGAACGGACACGAAGGCCAGGGATAGACAAGCCCCTATCAGCAAGGTTGCTGCCAACTTGAGTCTTGCATTGCAAACTTGGCAGTCAGCGCACGCAAGTGCCTGTTTTTAAATTAAAATATTCTGAGATACGGTGAAGGAAAGCTTTAGCCAAAAGGCGTCGAAACGGCGGGAGTGAATATCAATCTATGCCCGACAAACAATGACTCGATTTATTATCAAGTATTTTCAACGGCTTTACTTGTCGCATATGAAAATATTCCGCGCAAAGTCCGGGCACGATTTCATCGATGACCACCCAAAAACCATGAGCAGGATGATTTTCGAATGAAGGCTTGTCACGAAAGAGAAACGTCGACAAGTCGAGAGAGAGATTTCGGCAAACGGCCACCGCGGCACGTCACCGCCAGGGAACGCAGAGAGGAATATATTGCGTTGTATCCGCTCGGGCTAATTCAGGAGGCGTCGCGATCGAGATAGCGCTTCATCAGGAGAGAGAAATGCTGTCGCGGGATGCCGCTGTCTTCGGCGGCCTTGGTGATGTTGCCGTCGTGAATGGCCAGTTTGGCCTTGAGATAGGAGACCGTAAACTCTTCGAGCACCCGTTTCTTCGCCCGCATATACGGCAGGACGGTGGCGGGCGGTTGCTGCGCATCCCCGACGGTTTTCTTGGCCGATGGAAGCAGGGCTTTGATCTCGGAAGAGGAGATCGCATCTTCCGTCGCCAACATTACCGCCCGCTCGATCACGTTTCGAAGCTCGCGGACATTTCCGGGCCAGGGGTACGCCACCAATTCCGTGATGGCGGAGGCGTCCAGCACGCATCGCGGCTTCACCATTTCCCGTCCGAATCGGGCGGTGAGGTGGCGGGCGATCACCGGAATGTCTTCGATCCGCTCTCGCAAGGGCGGCACGGGGATCGACAGGACGGCGAGGCGGTAATAGAGATCTTTGCGGAATTCCCCGTTGCGCACCTTCGCTTCCAGGTCCTGGTTGGTCGCGGCGATGAACCGCATGTCCACCCGTTTGACCCTCGTGCCGCCTACCGGGCGCACCTCGTTGTCCTCCAGAACCCGCAACAACTTGGATTGCAACGGAAGCGGCAACTCTCCGATCTCATCCAAGAACACCGTGCCTCCGTCGGCCAACTCGATCAAGCCCGGCTTGTCCGCCACCGCCCCCGTAAACGCGCCCCGCACATGACCGAACAGTTCGCTCTCGACCATCCCTTCCGGAACGGTCGTGCAGTCGATGACCTGGCAGGGCTTGTCGCGCTCCCGGCTTTGCTCGTGAATGGCCCGCGCGATCAATCCCTTACCCGTCCCCGTCTCTCCGGTGATCAGCACGGTGGACCGCACCTGCGCGGCCTCGCGGATCTTGTCCGTAATGTGCTGAAACGCCTCGCTGGCCCCGACCAGCTCCCCGGCCTTGGGGCCCTGCCTGGCGCTGCGCTCGTACGCGGCGTTCCGCCTGATGATTTCGGACAATCGAATCGCCCGATGGAGGCGCATGCCGAGATCCGACGGGTCCACCGGCTTGAGGATGTAGTCGTAGGCGCCGCGCCGCATCGCATCCACCGCCGTGGGAATTCCGCCCATTCTCGTCACAACCAGCACGGGCAGGTTTCGATCGATGTCCTGTATTTGGCTCACCAGATCCAACCCGTCGATTCCCGGCAAGACCATGTCGGTCACGACCACGTCCACGGACCGCTCGCTGAGCACCTGGAGCGCCCCTTCGGCGGTGGCGCGCACTTCCAGCTTCACCTCCCCTTCGATCGACTTCAGCTCCGCCTCCTCAATGGCGTGCAGCATCAACTCCGCATCGGTAGGATTATCCTCGACGACGAGGATGGTAAACGGAGCACGTGCGGATCGTTTGGACGTGCCGGACGCTACCATCGGATTCGCAGCCTCGTCATCGGGACATCTCCTCTTCGATCGGGCCATCCCGTCCAGCGCCATCGGCCGTGCCGGCCCGGGGGTCCGGCAACGACAGGCGTTCGACCGTCTGTGCGGAAGGCGGCGGCTCTTCCTCCCGGGTCAACTCCCCCAGCATCGGAAGCGTCAACGAGATGGTGCACCCTGGGCCCTCGTTCGGTTCGACCCAGATTCGCCCCCCATACATTTCCACGATGCGCCTGACGATCGTCAAGCCGATCCCGCTGCCTCCGGCGGCATCGGGGGTGAGCCGGACAAACGGCTCGAACACACGCTCCCGCTGATTCGCCGAAATGCCCGGCCCATTGTCGCTAATCCGGAACCGAACCTGTTCGCCCTCGCGCCGGCCTCCGATCGTGATGGCCGGCGCGGGACTCTTCGCCGAAAATTTGATCGCGTTGGAGATCAGGTTGTCGAACACCTGGTGCACATAGGCCCGATGGCCCGCAACGAGCGGCAGCCCGCGCTCGACCTCCACGGTGATCCGTCCCTCTTCAATCTCCCCCGCCCTGGCTTTCAGCACCCCTTCGATCACCCAGGCAGGATCCACCGCTTCGACCGCCTCGGCCCGCGCACCCACCCGCGCCACCGCCAATATGCCGTCCACGCGCTGGGTCAAATCCCTCCCGTTCTGCTCGATCATCCGCAACCACCGTGCGGCCCGCTCGTCCAACCGCGCTCCGTATTCCGCCAGCAACAGGGAGGCCATCCCCTCCATGCGCTCGCCCGGCGCCTTGAGGTCATGGGCCAGCATTTCGGCTTGCTGTTCGAGTCGCCGCAGCCGAATTTCCAAGCCCTTCTCTTTTTGATGCGCCGCCTCGTAGAGACGGGCATTGGAAATCGCGATGGCGGCGTCGTCCGCGAACCCCCGCGCCAGACGGAAATTCCAGGCGTGCGCGGAAACTTTCCGTTCTTGCAGCAAGGCCAAGACCCCGAACGGGACCCCCTGCGAGAGCAACGGCACGGCCAACATGCTCTCTCCGATCAGGTTCCGCCTGACCACTTCGGGCCTGAGATCCAGACGCAGATCCTCGCCGCAAGCGGGTTCTTTCGTTTCAAACGCCTTGACGGAGACCGGCAACTCCTCCCACAACAAGACGGACTTGTGCAGCCGATCATGCCACTGTCCGGACGCCGCCTCGACGACCCAACAACCCATCCGCTCATCCCGAATGAGGACCAGGCAGACATCTGCCTGGAGCAGCTCGACCGCGTGATCGGTGATGCGGCGCAGCACCCCGTCCAAACCGTCCGGCGCGAGAGTGTTGATGGCGCCGCCCACGGCAATAATGGCCTCCAGTTCGCGGACCTGCTGGCTGATGCGTCCCGCCATGTCTTCATAAGCGCGGGACAACTGGCCGATTTCGTCGAGCGACCGGACGGCGATGTGGTGCGACTCTTGACCGGTGGACTGGTCCAGCCCCAGGGCGGCTACGGACGTCTGGAGGGTCGCCAGGGGCCCGGTAATGGACTTGGCCAGCAGCCTGGCCCCGACAAGACCGAGCCCCAACCCGCCGAACACAGCCAACAACAGGCCGGTGAATACCCGTTTGGCCAACGCTTCCCGTTCCTCATCCAGTTCTTGAATCCGTTGATCCAGACGATCCTGGATGCGCCGAAAATCCTCCCGCAATCCGTCCGAAAGCGCGATGCCCTGCCCGGAACTCACATAGGCCAATACTTTGCCTCCCTGCCCGGCGCGAACCTGGCTGATCAGCACATGCTTGGACTCCAACAAACTCTCCAGCCGTTTGGCCGTATCACGGACATCCTGCGCCAGCCCCGGGATGCCGAGGACCAGCTCCACCGCTTGGGCTGCAGCCGGTTCGAATTTCGGCTCCGCCTCCTCCAGTGGGATGAGGAAGGCCTCCTGCCTGGTCAGCAGAAACCCACGGAAGGCGTCTTCAATGTCCACGGCGATGCGGCGCAGAACGAGGACTTGCTTGCGGGCGGTGGCCAGCTGCCGATGCTGGGCCTGAACTTCCAACAGATCGTTGAGGAGCGATGCATGCCAGGCCAGGGCGGAGACGACCGGCACGAACACCACCAGCAGAATGACGAAGACCTTCTGCTGGACTCGCAGGCGACGCCAGAACAGGCTGACCAGCTCACGCATGAAGGACGCCCCGGTTCAAAGCGAACAACAGCGAACAGAGGTCAATTAGTCGAACCGCCGGCGATTGTCAAGGTTCCTCTGCCAATAGGTCGCGGGAGAACAACCGACAGTTCCCCCCTGCCTGGCATTGTGCGATAATACTACTATGCTGTTGAAGCGTTGGCTGGTGGGGCTCCCCCTCAAAACGGCACAGGCGGTCCACGAACGGCTCTCCAAGCGGCTGGCCCTGGCGGTGTTCTCTTCCGACGCCCTCTCCTCCGTCGCCTATGCCACGGAAGAAATCCTGCTGGTCCTGGTTCTGGCCGGGGCGGCCGCCGTCTCGGCCTCCATTCCGGTCAGCCTGGCCATCATCGGACTGCTCGCCATCCTGACCATGTCCTACCGGCAGATCATCTTCGAATATCCCAACGGGGGCGGCGCCTATATCGTCGCCAAATCAAACCTGGGGGACTGGGCCGGCCTGACGGCCGCCGCCGCGCTCATGATCGACTACGTGCTGACCGTCGCCGTGAGCGTCGCCGCCGGCATCGCCGCCCTCACCTCGGCCCTTCCTTCGCTCTTTCCCCACCGAGAAGCCTTCTGTCTGTTGGCCATTATTCTGGTCGTGATGGTGAATCTCCGCGGCGTCCGCGAATCCGGGAAGATCTTCGCCACCCCGACCTACGTCTTCATCGGCAGCATCCTCCTCATGTTGCTGGTCGGCTTGGCGCAGTTTGTGTTGGGGCAATCCCCCGGCGCGCTCGCGCAACCGGCGGCAGCCCAGACGGCGGGCGAAGGGCTCACGGTATTTCTGCTGCTCCGCGCCTTCTCATCCGGCTGTACCGCGCTGACCGGGGTGGAAGTCATTTCCAACGGCGTCTCCGCCTTCAAGCCGCCGGAGCCCAAGAACGCGGCCCTCACCATGATCGGCATGGCCGTGATCCTGGGCACGCTCTTCATCGGCATCGGCCTGCTGGCCTACCAGTACGGGGTCCTGCCGCGCGAGGATGAAACCGTAGTCTCCCAGATCGCGCGCCAGGTCTTCGACGGCGGCCCGCTCTACTACCTGGTCCAGGCCTCGACCATGATGATCCTGATCCTGGCGGCCAACAGCAGCTTCGCGGGCTTCCCGCGGCTGGCCTCGCTGCTCGCCAAGGACAGTTACATGCCACACCAGATGCAGATCATGGGCGACCGGCTGGTCTTCTCGAACGGGATCGTCATCCTGGGGCTCTTCTCCTGCCTGCTGATCATCCTGTTCAACGGAGACACCCACGCGTTGATCCCCCTCTACGCCGTCGGCGTCTTCCTCTCCTTCACCTTCTCACAGGCCGGCATGGTCAAGCGCTGGCTGGTGAAGGGAGGCCCTGGCTGGCACCAGAAACTGATCGTGAACGGGATCGGCGCCGTCGCCACCGGCATCGCCACCCTGATCATCGCCAGCACGAAATTCCTGCACGGGGCCTGGATCGTCATCGCGCTGTTGCCGCTGATCATCATGTGGTTCCGGGCCATCCACGCCCACTATATCGCCGTGGGCGAACAGGTGGCGCTGGAGCGGGACCACCGGCCTCCGCCGCCCCGCCGCAACACCGTGATCATCCCGATCAGCGGCGTGAATCGCGCGGTCGTCCGGGCCGTGGACTATGCGCGCGGCCGGGCCGGGGACATCCGCGCCGTGATGGTCAACGTGGACAAGGAAGAAACCGCCTTGACCCAAATCAAATGGGCCCAATGGGGCTGCGGCGTCCCGCTGATCCTCCTGCATTCCCCCTACCGGTCGGTGATGCGGTCGCTGCTGGAGTACATCGAGGACTTGCTTGAGAAGGACCCGGACGGCTGGGTGACGGTGGTCATCCCAGAAATCCTGCCGGCCAAATGGTGGCAGAACATCCTGCACAACCAGCGGGCGCTCATGCTGAAGGCCGCGCTGCTGTTCAAAGAACGGGTCATCCTCACCGACGTCCCGTTCCACCTTGAGCGATAACCGTGAACCGTGAAACGTTAGGCGTGAGGCGTTGGACGTGGGCGTGGCGCCTCAGCCTTCTGCCTTCCGCCTTGTGCCTCGTATTCGCCGCCCAGCCGGCCTATGCCTTCAAGATCGTGGCGCCGGCCGAGCAGGCGGTCCTGAAGGCGGGCCAGGCCGTCACGGCGAAAGTGGACCTAGGCCACGATACCGGCGTCATCAAGGTCCGCTACTATTGGTATGCCGAACAGAGCGAGACCCTGGTGGAGCAGGAGGAGGTCAAGGAAGAAGCGGGGGCCGGCAAGAACAAAATCGCCGACGAAAAATACTGGCAGCGCGACAGCGCAGCCAGTGGCGCCATCATCGCCCTCGCCTCGCTCGTCGCCACGGCGCAGGACAGTCCCCCCTTCGGCGGCCCACTCCGCATCCCATCGAACGCCGTCGGCGCCATGCGCTTGCTAGCCGTGGGTGAAATCTCCCGTGGCCGCCTGGGCACCCGCACCCTGTTCGATGAAATCCTCGTACAAGTCCAGCCCGAATCCGAATTGCTCTCCATCGACTTTGAAACGGACAAGCCGCTCCAACTCGGACGGACCGGACAATCGGCCAGCTACGGACAGATCGACTCGCTCGGCAAGATCTTCGACCTCCCGGTCGTCGGCCTGTTCGCGGATGGAGTGCCCAGACCGATCGCCCACCCCTCGGCCGGCACAGCCTACCGATCGTCCGATGAAAAAATCATCAAGGTCCTGCCGGAAGGCATGCTGCAAATCGTCGGGAAGGGGCCGGCCACGATCACCGTGCGCAACCGGGGCAAAGAAGCGTCGCTGGACGTGCGGGTCGAGGTCAACGACGAACCGAACGAACCGCCGGTGGCGGACGCAGGCCCGAACAAGAGCGTGAAGGCCGGGACGAAAGTTGAGTTAAACGGATTGAACAGCCGCGACCCAGAAGGCGAAGCGCTCTACTATGCCTGGAGCCAGGTGCGGGGGAGCAAGGTGCCGCTGCTCGACGTCAACATGCCCAGGGCCAGCTTCCTGGCTCCCCAGGTCTCCGAAAAACGGCTCTACCGCTTCAAGCTGCGCGCCACCGACAAGAACGGCGCGGATAGCCTTCCGGCCTATGTCGATGTCTGGGTGGAACCGTGAAGCGTCGTTCATGAAGCGTAACGAGTCATACAATCTTGCCCCAGCTTCACTGCGGTTCTAAATTGACACCGCAATGACTCTGCCGTGAGGCGCTATAGCAACCACGACCCTTTCCATTAAAAATGTGCCCTCCAGCCTCGCAGAACGCCTGCGTCGCCGAGCCGCGCGCCATCATCGGTCCTTACAAGGTGAACTGATGGCGATTTTGGAACATCGCTCGCCGCTCAGGAGCCTCTGCCCCCCAAAGCCACTTTAGAGCAAATTCGCAAGCTGGGCCTGCGGACCCCGGCAGAAGCGGTCTCGATGGTCCGCCGTGACCGGAATGCCCGTTAAAGTCGTCGATGCGTCTGCATTGGCGGCGCTTCTTTTCGGCGAACCTGAGTTTGGGGTCAGGTCTTGCAATCACGCACCCCTCAGGACGTTCAAAAAGGCCGCATTTTCAGAGGGAACATGATCAGAACAGTTTCAAGGTCCTCCAGCGTGTCAGGGCTCAGGGCAGGGATCAGGAGCCCTTGCAAGAGGGCATTCACGATTTTGGCGGGAGGGCCAGAAGAGGAAATCAGACCGGAGACGATGATGTTGGTATCAACGATGACTCGCACGTTTTCGCTGCACCGCCGCTACTTCGCGCGCCATTGCTGATTGTTTCAGCATGCCCCCGCAACCAGTGCGACTAACTCTATGCCAGGCCTACTTAACTTGCAACCGCCAGGCCTCTGTTCTTCTGCAAGAGGGAGACTTGCTTGTCTTTGCTGCGCATATTGTCTTTGGCGTCTTTCTCCCATGGCGGCCAAGCATTCCGCGTTCAGCATTCATCGTTCAGCATTGCCTTATTGAAAGCTCCCCACCGCCGCGTCCTGCTGGTCGTAGGTCGGAAAGATCGCCGAGAAGCCGGCGATGTCGAACACTTCCCGGATATGGGCCTTCAATGACGAGAGCACGATGCGCCCGTTCAACCCCTTGAGTTTTTTGGCCGCCATCAAGAGCACGCGCAAGCCGGCGCTGCTGATATAGTCCAGGTGCATGAAGTCCAGGACGAAGCTGCGGCTGCCCGCGTCGATCAAGCTCACCAGCCGTTCTTCCAGCCTGCCGGCGGTGCCGGCGTCCAGCCGCCCCGTCAGCACCAGCAGCACCACCGATCCCTTTTTCTGCTCCGTAATCTCCATCAGGCGCCTCCCTCGCATGCACGTGATTCTTGAGCCGGTTACACCGGCAGTTTCTTTTTCATCACCAACAGATTCTTCCCCTGCTCCCGCCGATACTCGACCCCGTCCATCAGCGTCCGCAGGAAGTGGACGCCCAGCCCGCCGATCGGCCGGTCCTCCAGCGACTGGGTCAGGTCCGGCGGCGGCGCATCCAGCGGATTGAAGGGCTTGCCGTCATCCTCCACTTCCGCCGCCAATTCTCCCGTTCCGAGAGACAGGCGCAGCGTGATCTGGTGATCGGCCTGGTCGTCATAGGCATAGGAGATCACGTTGGTGACCACCTCGTCCACGCAGAGGGCCAGCGCCTGCACGACTTTGCCCGGCAGACGGTGGGCCTCCCCGAAGGACTCCACCGCCTCGCCCACCCGCTCCAGCTCGGAGAGGCGGTTGCGCAGCCTGACCTCGATCGTCTGGCTCATGCCGGTCCTATCCCTTCGGCTGTTGCGGTTGTTGCAGATACCGTATCGCCAGCATCGTGATGTCGTCCGCCTGCGGCTCGCCTGCCGCGTAACTGCGCACCTCCGCCACCGTATCGCGCACGATCTCCGAGGGCATGCCGTTCTGGATGCGGCGCAGCAGCCGCTCCAGCCGTTCGACCGAGAACAGGTTGCCGGCCGCGTCCATCGCCTCGGTCACCCCGTCCGTGTAGAGGAGCAAGCCGTCCCCCGGTTGCATCCTGGCCCGCTTCACCGGATAGGCGCAGTCCTCCATCACTCCCAAAGCCATGCCGCCCGGATTTTCGAGTACCGTGATGCCGCCCCGGCTGGACAGGACATACGGCAGGTTATGCCCCGCATTGCCGTACTCCAGCGAACCGATCCTGGTGTCCAGGATGGCGTAGAAGACCGTCACGAACATGGAGGCTTCGTTGTCGGGACAGAGGAGATTGTTGACCTGCCGCAGACAGTCGCCGGGCGAGCCTCCCTGCATTGCGGTGGCCTTGAGCATGGTCCGGCTGACGGCCATGAAGATGGCCGCCGGCACGCCCTTGCCGGAGACGTCCGCGATGACCAAGCCGACCCGGTCCTGGCCCAGGAGAAAAAAGTCGTAAAAGTCCCCGCCCATCTCGCGCGCGGGGATGGATTCGGCGTAGAGATCGAAATCGGCCCGGTGGGGAAAGGCGGGGAAGGTGCGCGGCAGGATGGACTTCTGAATGTCGCTGGCGATCCGCAGCTCGCTGCCGATCCGTTCCTTCTCCTCCATCGTCCGGCGGAGTTCATCAGTCCGCTCGACCACGCGTTGTTCCAGCAGTTGGTTGGCGTCCCGCAGCTCCTTTTGCTGGGAACCGATGACCGATTTCATCTGCTCGAAGGCCGTGGTGATATGGACCACCTCATCTCCGGCCGGCTGCGCGACATGCCCCGAAAGACAGGACCGCTCGCCGACGAAATTTTCCATGTCGTGCGACAGATGCGCCAGCGGCCGAGTCACGGTCCTGCGGCTGCCGAAGGCCACGATGGCCAGGGTCAGCAGGCACATGCCGGCCCCTCCCGCGAGGGTCAGGACCAGGTCCAGTCGGCTCTTTTTCACATACTGGTCCATGGGCATGACGATCTCCAGCCCGCCCATCAGGTCGTTCAGCTTGAAGTCGTGCCTGGGGCTCTGTGGATGGCCGTTGTGGCAGGTCACGCAGGACTGGGCCGAGGCCAGGTCGGCCGTGAGCACTCGCATCACCGTCCGGCCCTCGGCCGTGTCGATGCGGATGAACTGTTCGGTTGGACGCTGGGCCAGGTAGGCGAAGGCGTCTTGCTGGAATTGATCCTTGAGCCCCTTCTCCTTATTGATGGGCCAAGGGCTGATCAGGTTAGCCGTAAACCCGTTCTTGATTGAGGCCGTAATCGCCGACGCTTCACGCACGAAGGTGGCCGGGAGCGGAAACCGCCCGTGCACCTCCCGGTAATCCTGGCCGATGGTGCCGCCCAGCTCTTTGACGCGCGGCACCACGACCGAGACGTAGTATTGCCGGTCGGCCATAATCTGGTGCGCCAGGCTCTTGGCCCGATGCGCCAGCTGCTCTTTGAGGATCGCGTTGTTCCGCGCATGCTCGGCATAGGCGGCCAGCAGGGAGAGGATCGCGATCAGGGGCACGGTCAGCACGATCAGCTTCGTCCCCACGCTCCAGTCAGCGTTGAGCCAGAGGCGGGAAAAGAAGGAATGGCCGCCGCGCCCCCGATCCGGTGACCGCGTCATTGCTGGCCTCGTGCGCTTTGGATCGGCCCCGGCGGCCCCATCCAGCAGGTCCCGCAGATGAACTCGCTGGCCCCAGCCTCCGGCCCGTCGTCCCAGCCGCCGCTCAATTGTAGCAGGCCCAGAAGTCGCTCCGACTCGAAGAGCGATCCGACAGCCTCCTGCAGTGCCACCCGCTCGGTCCGTAGCGGACAGAACGAGATGACCGCTGCATGGAGCCACCCGCAAGGCCAGGCCTGACGGCCGAGGGGCTGCACCAACCCCTCCAGCAACGGCCAGTCTTCACGCGCCGCAATGCCGGCAGCCAGCACCGGGCTGCGCGGAAAGCGGCAAGAGGCCTTGCCTGCCTCACGCCAGGCGCCGGCCCAGCCCGAAGGCGAACGGGTCAGCGCCGTTCCGACGACAAGGCCGGTCTCGGCGAGCACCATGATCCCGGCCGCACCGCTGTGCGTGAGACCCAGGCAGGATTTGGCCAGCCGGTCGGCCCCGTGAGCATCCAGCCGTCCGGCGACCGTGACATGGACCTGCCCGCCGGCCCGTCTTGTCGAAACCTCCATGCGTTCACCTTCGCGTCGGCCGAGTAGGGGTCAGGCGCTGCGTCCGGGCGTCGACGCGCCCATCCGCAGGGGGACAGCTTATACCAACGGCCCTTGCGAAGCAAAAACCGCCGGGACGGGAGCGGGCGGTCGGCTGGCGCCGACGGCCCGCGCACGAGGCTCAGGCGCGCAAGCGGCCATACCTGGCGCGGGCTTGCGCCAACTCGCGGAGATGGCGTCTGAGGAGGGGGCCATACCGAGACCGCATGACGGAGGCCCGATGCCGCGCGATGCGGCGCGCGATCTTCGCGACCTCGGCGGCAAGGGCTCGGACCAAGGCGACGCCGGAGGGACTCAGCCATCCCATTTGTTCCGCCGCCCAGATCAAGTCCCGTACAGCATACCGGACCGACGCGACCTCTTCCAGACAGCGGAAACGAGCGCGCAGGATGTCCCGCTCGGTCAGCCCGAAGGCCCGCAAGGTCGCCGGCGATACGTCTTTCTCGGCCCAGGCAGAAAGCCGCTCGAAGAGCATCGCGCCCATGGTAAAGGTAAAGGTCGCGTGGAGGATGCCGTGCAAGGGACGGAGGCTGCGCCGCCAGGGCGAATAGAAGACCTCCTGGTTGTGATCGCCCCGCCGCATCTCGAATTTCCGCAGCAACAGGTTCAGATGATGGTGGCTGTTCTCATGGATGAGGTCGTCGATCAAATCGAGCTGGTCCCGGTCGAAACAGTTGATGAAGGAGAGGCCGGGCCGGTGCCGGTAGCTGAAACTCACCACGCCCCACGCCTTGAGCGGGACAATATGCGTCGTCAGCCGCACGAGCCGCTGGGCCCCCTCCGGCCAGGCCGCTTCGATCACATCCCAGGCTCGATTGATCCGATCGGCCAGCCCTTCGGGAGGGACAGTCAGGCGCGCCGGCGTGAGGTCCTTGCCGTAGATCAGGACTGGACCCAGGGTCAATCCGGGCCGCAGCACGTGAGGCGGCGCGAACGTCCAGCCGCCCGCCGGCTGCCGGTTCTCACCCCACAGGGGCGCCGCAGTCTTGCCCCTGCCCAACCAGATTCCTTGCGGCGTGATCCGGAAGCTGGCTCCGGCTCCCTTCCCGGCAAGCCTCCCCCGTAAAGACGCAGGAGGGTCGAGAGAGGCTCCCTCCAGGCCCACATAGACCCGCCCCGGAAATTCCGCCCGCTCGAAGCTGCCCTGTAAGTCGCACGGCACCATCCCGAGCGGCCGTTTCACCGCGCTCGTGCTGCGAGCCGGCCAGAGACAAGGCAGTCCGGGCACCAGGAACAGAGACTCCTGGACAACCTGCCTCGCCAGACGCGTACAGAGTCGCTCCAGCCGGCTGGCCAACCCGGCCGCGCGCGGCACGCCGGAGGGGAACAGCTCCTCGCGATAGCCGTGCTCGAAAAATTTCTCCTGGCACTCGAGAGCGAACTGCTCCACGAATGCCCGGCGATCCCGCTCCTGTTCGAATTGCCGCTGCAGATCGATGAAGTAGAGCAGATCGTTGAGCTCTTCGATCCATCCCACGACCTTCCAGGTTGAAAAATCCTCCCGCCCCAATCGGCGCCCGACAAACCGGATATAGTCCGGCGGCAACGGCAACGTCCGGGCCCGGCGGCGATCGTGATGCGCCAGATCGTCGCAGAGCTCGAACAGCAACTGCCGCATGCCGGTTTGCAGCTCGCCGACCAGAGCGGCGAGATAGGCTGCGTCAAACCATTTCATCTGTGCTACCATGCACCCCTTCTTGGAATGGGAGAATGATGAACCGGCGCCTGCCCCTCGCCCTCCTGCTGCTGTGCTTCTTCCGGTCCTCACCGGCCGCCGCGACGGACCCGCCTTGCGACAAGTATCCGCAATCCCAACAGCCCCGCTGTGAGAAGCTCTGGAAGCAACTGAACCAGGAATCGGTGGCGGACATCTCCCGGTTCGGGCTGGATCAGCTCAAGCGTCGGCAGGAAGGCAATATCTCCCCGGAGCAGCACCTCAAAGAAAACATGGAATTCATCAAACAGTCCACGGACAAGCGGCTGAAGCTGCTCGCGGAACGGATGGCGCAGGACCAGGATACCCGTCAACAGCCGGCGGAAAATCCGCTACAGCGATAGCTCGTTCGATTCCGGCGTGAGCTGCCCCACCGACTCCAGCAAATCCCGCCCGACCAGAATCGGCGCCTTGAAATGGATCGCCAGGGCAATGGCATCCGAGGAGCGGCTGTCGAAGACCTTGGAGCCGCCCGGCATCGCCACCGCCAACGCCCCGTAGTAGGTCACGCCGTTGAGCGTGATCACCGCCTGCGTCACCTTGCCCCCGAAGGACGTCAGGATCGTATGCATCAGGTCGTGGGACAGGGGCCTGGTGAACTTCTCGCCGGATACGGCCCCATGGATAGACCCGGCCACCGTCGGGTCCACGAAGATGGGCACGATCCGGTTTTCCGCCTTCAACAGCACGACCGGCCCTCGTTCCGTCAGGCGCACCTCCACGTCCCTGATTTGCACCAGCTCGGGCTTCGCCCCGCCAGTTGCGCCGGCCAATGAACCGGACAACAGCGAGCCCCATCCGACGACGATCCATAACCAGACCCACCCACGGAGTTGTTTCATGGCCGCCCCCTTGAGAACGGAAGGAAGAACGCAGAAAGCAGCCTGTCGCTGCTTTCTGCCTCCTGCCTACCGGCGGTTAGGCTCTGATAAACGCGTTCGAGTCCTTCTCGATCCCGATCCGAGTTTCCGGCCCGTGCCCGGTGATCACGCGGGTCTCCTCTTCCAGCGTGTAGAGCCGCTCGCGGATGGACTGTTCGATCGCGTCGTAATCGCCGCCCCAGAGATCGGTCCTGCCGATGCCGCCGCGAAAGAGCGTGTCGCCCGCCAGGACCAGCTGCTCCTGTTCGAAATGAAAACACATGGAGCCGGGCGTGTGCCCCGGCGTATGGAGCGCCAAACCCTCGATCCCGCCCAGCAGGAGTTTTTCTTCGTCCTTGATCCAATAGTCGGGCAAGGGCACCGGCCGGTAGGGCACGCCGAACAGGCGGCATTGCGTCTCCAAGAGTTCCCACAAGGGCAGGTCGTCCTGGTGCAGGCACAAGGTCGCGCCCGTCGCCTGCTTCATCTCGCCGGAAGCGAGGAAGTGATCGAAATGAGCATGAGTGTGCAGAATGCTCACCACCGTCAATCCCAGGGCTTCCACCATCTGGAGAATCTGCTCGGGAGCGCCCCCCGGGTCCACGACGATCGCCTGCTTGGTGCCCGGATCGCCCAGGATCGAGCAGTTGCAGCCCAACGGGGGAACGGGAAAGGTTTTCACGATCAGTGAATTCGTCATCATCTCCGCTTGCTTCTCGCGCCACACGCGTCCCGCGTGACGTGCTTCCCGCCCCATGCTAGCCCCGCCGGACTTCTTTCGCAAGCGTCGCCGGCCCGGCGCGCGAATCAGCCGGTTCAATTTACGTCTCTCTCCCCCGCAGGTATACTGGGCTCCCATGACGCAACCGGCTTCGGCTCCTTCGCTCCCTTCTTCGATCCCCTTCTGGTGGCACAGTTTCGAAGCCCGTCTCCTCCTGGGGGCGCTGCTGATCCGGCTGCTGTACCTTGCCACCATCCTCGACAACCCCTTCTTTCTCCATCCCGTCACCGACGAAGCGATGTACGATATCTGGGCCCAGGCGCTCGTGGCCGGCGAGCCTTTCCTCGATGCCTACCCCTATTACGACTCGCCCTTGCCGGCCTACTTCCTGGCGATCGTCTACGGCCTGTTCGGCCATAGTTATCTGGCGGTGCGCCTGGTGCAAGTCCTCCTGGGGACGCTGAACGTGCTCATCCTCTACCGGATCGCGCAGCGACTGTTCGACCCAACGACGGCGAAAGTGGCCGGCATCCTGGCCGCCACCTACCTGCCCTTTCTCTACTACGAAGGCCTGTTGCTCAAGGAATCGGTCGCCCTGTTCCTGCTGGACAGTGCCGTCCTCCTCATCCTGGGCGCCCTGGCCAGACCGACGTGGCTGGCCTTCTGGTCGGTCGGGGTGACGGTCGGCCTCCTGTCGCTCAGCCGGATCAACGCCCTGGCCCTGATCGCCGCCTGCCTGGTCCTCATTGCGATCTCGCTTCGAGGCCGGACCGGCGGCCGCGCGGCCCTCGCCTTGCTGGTGGGGGTCGTCTTGGTGATCGCTCCCGTCACGATCCGCAACAAGCTGGTGTCGGGGGATTGGATTCCCATCACCGTCTCCGGCGGACAGGTGCTGTACACCGCCAACAATCCGGCCAATCAGACCGGAGACCTGGCGCCGGTGCCTTTCGTCCGCCCCACGTCGCTGTTCGAGCGGATCGACTTTCACCGCCGCGCCGAGGCCGAAACCGGTCGCCGCATGACGCCTGCCGAAGTCGGCGCCTATTGGCGACACAAGAGCCTTGCGTTTTCCCTGGAACATCCGCTCACGCAAGCCCGCATGGTCGGCCACCGGTTCCTGCGGTTCTGGAACGAGGCGGAGCTGCCGGACAACCACTGGATCGAAATCTTCAAACGGTTCTCCTGGGTCCTGCGCGCGCCCCTGCCCGGGTACTGGCTGGTGGCGCCCTTTGCCATCGTAGGCTTGATCCTGCTGCGCCCACGCTGGCGCGACCTCGGCTTGCTGTACCTGGTCCTGGCCTTTTACCTCCTGTCCCTGCTGCCCTTCTGGGTCTCCTCCCGCTACCGTCTGCCCATCGTCGGGGTGCTCATCCTGTTTGCGGCGGCCGGGATGGCGGAGAGTCGCCGCCGCGCCCTCTCGGGCCAAACCCGAGCCTGGCTGCAGCCGGCGGTTCTGCTCGCGGGCGCCTGCCTGTTCTGCTGGATGCCCATGGCCGCTCCGGACGTTCCGAGCCTGGAGCGGAACCTGGCCTATGCCTACGAACAGGACAAGCAATACGAGAAGGCCATCGAGATTTACGAGCGGCTCCGTGTCGCAGAGTCAAATCCCGACAATGAATTGTATCTGGCCAATGCGCTGGGGTTGGCCGGCCGCACAGATGAGGCAACGACACTGCTGGCCAGGCTGACGGAGCCGGGGCACCCGGCCGATGTCCGTCGTCGGGCGTTCAACTTTCGCGGCGATCTGGCCAGACTGGCCGGACAATGGATAGAGGCGGAACAGGCGTACCGGGCGGCCCTGTCGCTCGACCCGACGGATTATGGCGCCTGGAACAACCTGGCGGTCGCCCTGACCAACCAGCAGCGGTTCGACGAGGGAGCGTTGGCCCTGGAACAGTCCGTCACTCTGGCGCCGGAGGACGGAGTCGCCCGGCAAAACCTGGCCCTCCTCCGCCGGCACATCGGCAGAGCAGCGGGCCGACCCTCCCCTTAATACCCATGGCTGAGTTCACCCTGCAACAGATTCGGTGCCCGGTCTGCGACGACGACCGGACGCGCCCCCCGTTCGACAAGCACGGCTTCTCCATCGTCGAATGCCGGACCTGCCGGCTGCGGTACGTCAATCCGAGACCGACCAGAGAGTGGCTCGACGCCTGGTACCGGCATGAATATTTCTCCGCCTCGCATGAGGAGACGTCCGGCGCGCAACACCTGCAACAGGGGGCGATCAAGACCGCCACGGCACGGCTCCGGCTGCAACTGCTCGGCCCGCCCGGATCCAAAGACCGGCTCGCGGACATGGGCTGCGGCGGAGGATTTTTCGTCCGAGCGGCGGCAGCCGAGGGATGGGATGCCATCGGCATCGAACCCTCCGTCGAGGCGGCTCGCTGCGCGGCCCGCGCGCAACAGGTCCGGGTCGTGACCGGACGTCTGGAAGCGACGCCGTTCGCCGATGCCCGCTTCGACGTGATCACGATGTTCGACGTGCTGGAACATGTCTTCTGCCCCCGTACCTGTCTGGCCGAAGCCCGCCGCCTGCTGGCGCCGGGCGGCAGGCTCGTGATCGAGACGCCGAACATGGCCGGCTGGCTGCCCCGCCTGATGGGCCTGCGGCATCCCTGGGTCCGTCCGCCCGAACACCTGACCTATTTCACCCCGCCCACGCTCCGCAGACTTCTGGAGCAATGTGGATTTCAGGTGGAGCAGTTGCACGGGAGCACCAGGAAGGTCTTGACCCCGGACTATGTGCTCGCGCTGATCGCGCGCACGAATCCGCTTGCGACCGCCCTGCTCACGAGAACGATCGGACGGTGGAAAACCCTGTGCCGCTATCCCTTGTCCATCCCGCTTGCTACGATGCTCGTGGTCGCCAGGCCCATTTCCCAGGAGCGATCGATATGAAGAACGCCCCCACCGTCACCATCGTGATCCCCACCAAGAACGAGGCGGGCGGCATCGCCTCGGTGGTACAAAGCGTCAAACCCTATGCGGACGAAGTCCTCGTGGTGGACGGCCATTCCACCGACGGGACGGCCGACCTAGCCAGACAGGCAGGGGCCCGGGTCATTCTGGACAACGGCCGCGGCAAGGGGGCGGGCCTCAGACTGGGGATTGCGGAAGCGTGCGGCGACATTCTGGTCTTCATCGACGCCGACGGTTCCCACGACCCGGCCTCGATTCCCTCGCTGCTGGCCCCGATCCTCCAAGACCAGGCCGACCTGGTCATCGGCTCGCGTCACCGGGGCGGGAGCGACGAATGGCACGGCGACCTGGACAACTACCTGCGGAGCATCGGCGGGGGGATTATCACGATTGCGATCAACTACCGCTGGAACGTCCGGATCACCGACGCGCTGAACGGGTTCCGGGCGATCCGGAAACCGGCGGCCAAGGCCCTGGATTTGACGGCCAACGATTTCGACATCGAACAGCAGATGGTGACCCGCTGCCTCAGGAAGGGCTTCCGTGTCACGGAAGTCGCCAGCCACGAATACCTGCGCAAGTGGGGGCACTCCAAACTCCCGACCTACCGCAAGGGGTATCTCTTCCTGGGCCGCTTGTTTCTGGATTTGATCGGGCTCTAGCAGGATGTTGAAAACGGCCTCCAGCTTTGTTCTCACATCGCTCGGAGGCTCACCGTACCGCACAGAGTACGCCTCGCCCCCTCGCTCGCTGCGGCCGCGCTGGACGGCCTTTTTGAACATCCTGGAAGTTCCGCCAATGTCACCATGGTTGCTCGTGACTGTGCCGCAGAATGAACATCCAAAATGTTTTTCAACCACCTGAGAGAGACGCTCAGTCGGTCCGCGCCACCCAGAGGACTTCCGTGTCGAGAAACTCCCAGCTTCGCCCGCGCCGCTCCAGGAGCATGAGAAGTCCGCTGCCGCTGCCGCCCCGGCGATTGTCTTCCACGTAGACCAAGGCCCGATCCAGGCGCGACGTGAACCCCACGCGCGAGAACGTGAGGATGCCGACGGTGGGAGGAGCTTCCTGTATCCATTCAAGGAAAGAGGCGGGGATCGGCGCCAGCGACACCTCCGGTTCCTCGGCCCCGTCTCCGGACACGAACCGGTACGGCACGGCGAGCGTGAACTTGTCCTCCAAGCGGGCTGGCTTGCTGTTCTTGAGGATGAAATCCGTGACCAGCTCCGGCTCAAGGCCCCCCTCGAACGGCCGCCGCTCACGAAAATAGGCCTGGCCGGGAACGTCCTGCTCGCCCGGTCCCAGCCTGGTCGTCGTCAGCCGCCCGATGAGCACCCGCTCGGTCTGGGACGTCAGAAACTTGGTATCGATGACGCGATCATAGACGGGATAGTCCGATGACGGAACCGGCTCCGGCCTGGGGCTCGGCCGGTCCTCGGCCAGACCCACGCTGGAGAGAGACGACAGGCACAGCAACGTCACCAGGCTGAATATTCGAAGCGATTGCAGAGGGAGCATCGCGGCAAGATAGCCGACCGGCCGCCCCTGGTCAAACCGTTCCGTTCGGCGCCGTTTGCCTTCTCGGACCAATCTCCCTAGAATCCCCGCAAGCATCGTGATCACCTTCTCTTCCAAACTCAAGGCGGTCCTGGTCGTTGCGCTCGCGGTCGGCGGGATCATGGCCTGCTGGATGCCGCAACCCTCCCTCGCCCAGCCGGTCAACCAAAAACAACTGGAGCCGCGCCTCGCGGCCATCGCCGCCCTGGCGCACCCCTCCCCCATGGTCTCCATTCCCGCCGGCTGGTTTCTCATGGGGAGCGTCCGCAAGGACGACGACCCCTACGGCATGGACACCCAGTTCGACGATACGGAGCTGCCGCAAAAGCGCATCTGGCTGGATGCCTACGCCATGGACCGCGACGAGGTCAGCCTGGGGGAATATTTGGCCTTCCTGCGCCGGCAGAAGCGCGAACCGCCGGAGGAACTCAAACGCCTCATCTGGCACGTCATCACCGTGCATGCCATGCCCGACCAAGTCCTGACCCGTTGGCCCGCGCTCTACCTGACCTGGAGCGACGCCTCGGACTTTTGCCGGGCCAAGAGCAAGCGCTTGCCGACGGAGGCCGAGTGGGAAAAGGCGGCACGAGGCACCGACGGGGGTCTCTTTCCCTGGGGACATGCCGCACCCGATCCTGAGCTGGCGATTTTCGGGAAATACCATGCCCATGAGATTCCGCTGGTCGCGGCCGTGGACAGCGGGGAGGAAGGCCAGAGTCCCTACGGGTTGCGCCACATGGCCGGCAACGTGGCCGAGTGGGTGCGGGACTGGTTCGGGTTCGACTACTATTCGGTGACCCCCGAGCGCAACCCGCCCGGCCCCTCGAGCGGCCGCTACCGGGGGGTGCGAGGCGGGTCGTGGAAGAGCAAACCCACCATGTTGCGGACCGCGACCCGCAGCGGCGCCCCGCCCGACCAGCGCAGCCCGACGATCGGCTTCCGCTGCGCCAAGTCGTCTTCGTAAATTAGGATCGCCAGCCCACCTTCAAAGATTCATCGCGAAATCTCCAACGGCCAGCCGGGTTCTAGAACCGTCACGGATGTTCAAAACGACCGTCCGGCAAGGCCGCAGCGAGCGAAAAGCCGAGACGTACTCCTTGTGTACGTTGCAGGCTTTGAGCGATGCGAGAACGACGCCGGAGGTCGCTTTCAACATCCGGGCTAGGAGGGGAAATGCTTTTCAAGACACCGCGGACAGATCCCATGACTGAAATCCACGTCCGCATGGGCACGGACATACTCCTCGATGCTGAGCCAGCACCCCTGATCGTCACGGATGTTCTTGCAGTGAGCGCAGATGGGCAAGAATCCGCTCAAGGTCTTGATGTTCGCCATGGCTTCCTGCAGTTCCTTGATCAGCCGCTCCCGTTCCTCTTCCGCTTGCTTCCGCTCGGCGATGTAATCGAGCAGGCCTGATTTTTCATCGTTGGTCCGACGCACCCGTTCGGTGGTGACTCCGTAAAAGATCGCCATGATCAGCAGGAGCGGAAGCCGCAACAGCTGCCCTTCCTGCAGAGCTCCATCGGTCAATGATTCCAGATAGAGGACCACCCCATAGGAGAGGCAAAGCAGCACGGAGAGCCAGATCATTTGCTTCAGCGACCTGGTGGTCGCGGCGAGCAGGACGATCAGGAAATAGGTCAGGTAGAGATCGGACACGCCGTTTCCGGAAAAATAGACCAGCGCGCTCGCGATCGCCGTATCTCCCACCACCAGGACGCCGGGCATCCAGCCGGTCTCCAGAACCCCCTTCGGCAGGACCAGCAGGGCCGCGACCAGCGCCAAGAGGCCCAGGATCACCCATTCCTTGGATTCGACGGACAGCAAGGCATCCGCGCTGAAGAGCAGTTCGTACGACCAGACGATGGTGAAGAGGATCTGCAGGAGAATGATCTGCGAACCGGAAGAAGCAAGATCGAGCGACTCGCGGCGGCGGGGTTCGGGAAGAATGAGGCCGGGAACCGCCGACTCCAGACGTGAAGATTCCGACATCTCGTTCTCCGGCAAGGAGCGCGCACGGCGACCGGCGCGTCTCCCGCTCTTCGAGCGGTCATCCTATGGAATTAAGTATGACGCGTCAAGCGATCCGAGACTTCAGGTTTGGTGTCCGGGCAGCTTTTCAGGATAGAAGGTCTCGCGCCAGCTCGGATTAGGTCCATCCGGACGTGCCGATCAGAATCCTGGCCATCTTGGCTCAGCATGGTACCAAAGCGTTTCCCTGAAAGCCCCCCCGGATAAGACTCCTATGAAGCCAGCGGCTGACGAACGGCGGGCAGCTTCGGCGGCGGCATGATGCGCTGATCGCTCTTGGCTATTTCTGTCCTTACTATTGGCCGGCCGCCTCATAGGAATAGAAGAGCCCGGCGGCCGGCACCCTTTCTGCCGCCTGACATCTCATGCCCGCCATGCCGCCGTCTCAGTGCCCATCCGTTCCATCCGCCGAGAAGAAAAAACACAAAGGCGACGGGTCGCTTCCAAACCCGTCGCCTTTAACGCTTCGCCACGTTCAACGTCTCGCTCTCACGCGACATATCATCGCTTGTCTTAGCCCCAGTAGACTCACCAGCCACCTCCGCCGCTGAAGCTCTGAGCTCCAGGAAAAGACTCCTGGTACCTTTTCTCGTTCAAAAAATCTCTAAGAATGCCTCCAGGCATCTTTTTTGTTTCCCAGAAAAGACGCCAGCACCTTTCCTTTACTCCAACAATTCGCTTAGGTAGCACGACCGCTTCTGAGGCGAAGCTTTGCTGGGCTCTCAAAGAGCACTGGGTACAAGATTCTGAAGTATTCATCCAGCAGTAGTTCGACAGCCTCATTCATCCCCATGGCCCACTTTTTCCAGTGGATCCGTACAATCTGATACTGTTGATTTAGATATGGTTTCCAAATCGGATCCGGCGAATTCCTAGCAATCAACTCAATGGCGCCGAGGTTCCGCAGGTGTGCCTCATCGAAGCGGGATTTGTGAACGTGATGGTTGCGTGTGGCAACCATCACAGCCATCCTGTTAGTCACAAGCGCCTCCAGCCTTTGACCAGCGATTCTGGCAGGCTCTTTGCTGGGTCCCGATCGGTAAGCTCTCGTCATGCGCTTGCCATACGAGAGGAGCCGCTCACGGAGGATGTAGAGTTCATGAAAGTATGCCTCCACATGCATGCGAAGATATCGCTCACGCGTGATTCTGGTATTAGAAAACGGGAATCGTCGGATATAAACCTGGATATCCTGGAGCCGCTCAATCGTCTCATTGATTTCAATAAATCCCGAAAAGGCATCCGCTGAGAATCTCTCCTCGCGCGTGAGTGCTGGTTTCTGGTCTGTAACAAATGGGACATCGACACGAAACGGCTCAGCAGGCTTAGACGAGAAACGCGCTATCGCCTCAGAAACGTGCGGGGCAAGTAGTTGCTCCGCGACCTTACTCATCTCACACTGAAACTGCACAAAGTCTATTAAGCCGCTATTTCTGGTGGGTGCCATCTAACTTGAGTAGATTTGGGCAACCTATCTCCGGCAACAAAGAGCAGGGATTGGGCAAGATGATGGGGACAGGCTACTTTTTGTGGAGCCTTGTGTCAACTTGCCAGGACATGTCCGGATTCAGCGCGGACTTTACCGGAGGAGTGGGATACCACCTGTGGTTACGGGCAACAGGCTTGTGAGCGGCCTGTTGCCCGTTCTCATTCTTTTTTTTCGCGGCTGGAAGGGATGGACACGGAGGCGTTCAGCATGGCGGGCGCAGGATGTCGGAAAGCTACGAGAGCGCCGGTCGCCGTTCTGTTATTCCGATGAGGCGACCGGCCAACAGTAAGGCATGACCGGCAATGAGACTTCAACGCATCATGCTGACGCCGGAGCTGTCCGCCCTTCGTCAGCCGCGTATCTGATGTGAAGTTCTGAAAGGAAGCTACGCGGCGGCAGACTTTGCAGATTTGCCCGCCTGGAGGTACTGATCCACCGCCGCCGCCATCTTGCGGCCCTCGGCGATGGCCCAGACGATCAATGAAGCGCCCCGCCGCACATCCCCGCCGGCGAAGACCCCTGCCACATTCGTCATGTAGTTTTGATCGGTTGCCGCATTGCCCCGCGCATCGTACTTGACGCCCAAGCCGTCGAGGAGTCCGTTCTTGACCGGGCCGGTGAAGCCCATGGCCAGCAGGACCAAATCCGCGTTGAGCTCGAACTCCGAACCGGGGACCGGGACGAACTTCCCGTTCTCGAAGGAGACCCGCTGCGCGTGGAGCTTCGTCACGTGGCCGTTGTGGCCGGTGAACTTGGTGGTCGACACGCTCCACTGACGGTCGCACCCTTCTTCGTGGGCATGGGAGGTGCGAAGCTGCATCGGCCACAAGGGCCAGGGCGTCGAGCCGGCCCGCTTGGGCGGGGGCTCGGGCAACAACTCGAACTGGTGCGCCTCGGCGCAGCCCTGCCGGTGCGCGGTGCCCAGACAGTCCGAGCCCGTGTCGCCGCCGCCGATGATCACGACGCGTTTCCCCTTGGCCGTAATGGTCTCCGCCGTGATCGTATCGCCCGCGTTGCGCTTGTTCTGTTGGGTGAGGTAGTCCATCGCCAGATGGATGCCCTTCAGCTCACGGCCGGGAACCGGCAGCTCGCGGGGCTGCTCGGCGCCCATCGCCAGGCCGACGGCGTCGAACCGGCGGCGCAGTTCCTCGCCGCTGATGTCCGTGCCGACATGGACGCCGGTTTTGAACTCAACCCCTTCGGCTTTCATTTGATCCAGCCGCCGATCCAGCACCCACTTCTCCATTTTGAAGTCGGGGATTCCATAGCGGAGTAGCCCTCCTAAGCGGTCATCGCGCTCAAAAACAGTAACGGTGTGTCCTGCGCGGTTCAACTGTTGTGCGGCGGCAAGCCCTGCGGGTCCACTGCCTACAACAGCAACGGTTTTTCCTGTGCGCTTGGCGGGTGGTTCTGGAGCGATCCAGCCCTCTTCCCAGCCTTTCATAGCAATCGTCTCTTCAACGCGCTTAATGGTTACGGGGTCTTGGTTAATTCCCAAGACGCACGCACCTTCACAGGGCG
>SXGU01545151.1_pt1 | contig 24683 bp, 17 predicted proteins | sample 3174531 | NCBI WGS metagenome assembly SXGU01 (sample SAMN11356863, study PRJNA531348) | freshwater metagenome | isolation source: freshwater sample F1-140 | place: China: Fuxian Lake, Yuxi | collected 2017-12-25
TAACTACAACAACAACATTAACTACAACAACAACATTAACTACAACAACAACATTAACTACAACAACAACATTAACTACAACAACAACATTAACTACAACAACAACATTAACTACAACAACAACATTAACTACAACTAGGAATTCAATGAGTTGTACCAAAGGTTGCCTTTATATTTCTGGAGATCATTGCCAATGCGATACATTATGTGCCTCATACGGAGACTGTTGTTCTGACTATAATACTAAGTGCGCGGCAGCTACAACTACAGCTACTACAACGACTACAACGACTACAACGACTCATAATTCAATAAGCTGCATCAAGGGTTGTCAGTATATCTCCGGTGACACATGCCAATGTGACGTATCACGATTGCTGCTCTGATTATGCGGCGGTTTGTGTACACGCTTAGTTTACGACGGAGCGTGTGATGGTTCAAAATATAAAATGACATATTTCCGGCTTAAAAAATCCCTTTGTATATATACTGCAATGAGAGCTCTGTATATTTTGATGTGCATTTGCGCTGTGAGCGCACTTACCTATGAACCAAGTTCCACTAGGCAATATCGGAATGGATCTTCAGTAATCGATATTACTGAAGATTTTATTTGTATCAAGAATACTAATACACAATATACCAACTGTAGTATGGGGTGTGTGACATGCGGCAATCTCTGTATGACGCACAACATGAACTGGTTGTGTTGTGAAGGTGATCTGTGTTGTTGCTTTAGGCACTATGTCCCGAGGTGTAGCATGTCAGTCAAGCCCCACTGCGACCGTAACTTCTGTTGACCTAGTTACTAATTGGTTTAACATTAGTCTTAAGTTTGGCTCTAATCTTGGGCACTGGGGGCTTAACCTCTGGTGGTGGGGATAGTGGCTTTGGCGACTTTGGTTTAATGGGGTTAAGTTTAGCCTTAATCTTGATTCCTGGCTTAGGCAGAGCTGGCGGCATCACGGCATCAACCGGCTCTACAGCATCTGGTACCACTGGCAAGAATTGCGCCAGAAGATTAACTGGGGGCTTAATTTTCCCTACAATCTTAGCCTTGGGTCGGGCAATCGGTAAAACTGCGGGCAATGGCATGGCTGGCGGAGCAGGTGGGGCTGGAGGCTTAGCATGCGCTTTGGCTCTTGGTATGGGCTTAACAATCTTTACAGGAGCCGGTATATCTGCATCATCAACGGCATCGGCATCAGCGCCGACATCAGCGTCAGCTTTAGGCTTAGCCTTGGCTTTCAGCTTAGCTTTTAGTATAGCGACTGGTTTAATAGCTGGTTGTGGTAACACATTACCGTCTTTGTCTGTAAACTGTACGCGACCGGTCTCATCGTTGCGCGACTGTATAGGTGCTGAGCGGAACAAGAAATTCGCGGGATCCAAGTGCTCCTTAGTATCATTACCGCAATAATCCAACCATACGTCAAATATGGCTTTAGCTCCGAACGCGGGGTCTGCCAGTTCTGCCTCAGTAAATATCTTCTTGGGAGGAGAAAACTTAGTGTTTACCACGATGTTATAATTATCCAGACCCTGTAAATACAGTATAATATAATTGCCACTCTTTGATTGGGTTGTACCAAGACAACTGATGCCAGTGGGGGCGCGCGTTGTCGGCTTGTTCAATATAATAAAGCGTACATCAAAAGCCCGAGAGATCAAGCTTAAGTCCAAGAATGATATGTGATGGCGATCAGAAACCATGATCATGTCCAACAGCTCCTCCTTAGTGTTAATGTTGCGGTAATCTTGACGCCACATGTGGGCATAAAAATCTCTGGCCAGCTGCCAACCCTCACGCTCCTCATAATCATCAAAAGAATAGTCATCATCGCCCATATCAACCATACTGTTACCAACAATATTAGCTATAGCGCTCCGTGTGTCAATAAATTTACCTTGGTTCTTACTTAAGGACAAAATAGCATCATCTATAACCTTATAAATACACTTGTGCGAACCCTCAACGTGGTATATTTTAAAGGACATGGTCTTAAGTTTCTGTATCCAGAATTTTGGCAAGTTAACATAAGAACCTGTGCACTCGTCACTACTAGCGATACCCATACCAACAGCTAGAACATTGTCATCATCTGGCTCAATATAACCGGCGGGATTAACAACATCATAGTGTTCCCTCATCCTCCGTTGATAATCAATGCCTGTCTCATAGATCTTGCGAATGTCCTCAAACAAGTCCTCTGAATCCAAATAGTGCTCGGAATCCCTCATAACATGGATATCTGTTACAAAGTTGTCAACCTGGTCGGTCATGATCTCCGATCTCTTTAGAGGTATTCTGATGAGCTCCTCAACGAGTCGTGCTACATAGTTTTCGAAGTTGTTGCCCGCTCCCGTTAGCAGATTTACCGGAGGTACAAATAACTTATCAGACTCCTCTTCCCCGGATACGATACAGTGGATATCCGCCTGCCTATATTCTGCTAGTTTGGGGTCAGTGCAGGAGTATCTAATGTTAAGACGCACATAATTAAATTTATACTGTGCTATCAGGTCTGCATCGTTGATAAGATCATCATAGCCAATATCCACGGGTCCCACAGCCTGCAGTATACCTTCTGTTGGCTCACTTGTAACGTGGTCAATCATAAGTTTAGTTATTTCTGGCATCAACATCATCCTCTTTTCGTCGAATTGCTTATGAGGCTCAACATCTTCCTCTGGCTCAGCTTTGAGAATGCTATCTATGTAGTCTATATGTTCCTGACCTTGATATACTAGGATCTTACTAAACTCATAACGGAACTTATGGTAGCTCTCATGCTCAAAATCGGATCGTACAGCATATATTAGACGTAGGTCTTTTGAGTCCTTTTCGGCTTTCATAAGTTCTTCGTCTGCTTTCTTGTAGTCGTCATACCATACTGCCTCCCGTTCGCTCTCAGCAAAGAGTAGTTCCTTTAGGTTAAACGGTTCAACCATGGGAATATTTGGCTCGCCATCCATGCCGTCCGCGTCAGCCTTAATCAGATCCTCTATTGGCAACATAGCATTGTCGTCAGTCAAGTCTCGCACAAGTGAGGAACCATACTGGCCAGAGACATCGGTAAAAGTAATAAGACCACTCTTTAATAACACACCGATAATGATGTCATCAGAAGGATCATCCAGATCCTCACCTGGATCTAAGAGAAATGCGACTGGCGTATAACCGTCCCCAAAATTTGCGTATACATGTAATTGCATGCACCCGTGTACAACATCCCTATATGATGGTAGATCCACTTCTGTCCACTTCTTAAATGGAATACCATCGATAACACCAGAGGGTAACACCGGCACCCACATACCGTTCTCCAGTACCAAATGAGTAACCTTAGTGTAGCTATCAACAATCTGTAACTTGGGGACATATTTGGAGGTTACAGGGTTATCCACTCTCATAGCTGTGAGCTTGGCAATAGCTGTATGCAGATCTATGGGCACAATATTTTCCAAAAAGACGTTATCAAACACGGAGGCCTTCTTAGTGACGTTATTAACATGTCGGTTAAGCTCTTGTACTGCTGTTAAGTTAGCAATAGGGATACACTGTCCTTTAATACGCTCTAAAATATTAGTAACAAGAGAATCACCGACGGGAAACAGTAGCTGAGCATGTATGTCTCGGTTCTCCCCTGCTTCTACGTGACATATGATCTCGTATCTGGTACCATAATATTTGTACAACACAATAGTGGGACGCTCAATGTCATACAGAGTGTTATAGTCAAAGCCCACAGGACATTTGATCTTACCAAACTCCACCTGGTTGTTCTTCTTCTTAGTAAATTTCACATCGCATATCACCACATTCAAACCCTGTTCCATAATAACACCTGGATATGAGACTAAGTCCCACAAGAAATCCTCGTTAATCTCAGCTGCTTTCTCTTTGAGGTATGTTATGAATCTATCTCGAGATACGGAGCTGTCAGCTAAAGCCATATTGACATCATCCTGGGAGTCATCAGAGCTCGGCATAAATAGGTGGAAGAGCGCGCCTTTCTTAAGTGACTTATATACAGTCATATCCGGATCCCTCTGTTGCAACCAATCAATGATACGGCCTATAAGATTTTTCTCGCTGGGCATCAGTTCATTGAGGCAATTCATGAAAAAGTTACCGCGCGAGCTCACACCCCTACGCAAATAATGAGAGAACCCTGCAGTTATTTTACCGTCTTTCAGCTTCAAGTTGTCGTCAGTTCGGTTGAATATCCTGTTTAGTTTATCTGGAATAAAGCCATAACGTTTCTCTTCCATTGGTTTGTTTTGTGCCTTTATATATGCATAATCACCAACTTTAGCGCCGATCTTAGTCTCTCCTCCGAGGCAGGCCTCGCGTCTCATCGTTGCTCGGCTTGATGATGTCTTAAAACAACATGGTGCACAGTTACCAGCCTCTGGAGTTCCGATGTTTTCAACAAAACTTAAAAACCATGGATGCGGAGGTCCCGATAACTTTTTCTTCTTTTCCCAGGACGCATAGGTGTTAGCCAACCAGGAGTTACTCGATGGATAATAATAATTGCTCGACTTCATAGCCTCCTCAAGCCTTGGCAATTTGATAGTTGCGCCCTCGTTATCATTCATATAATCCCACGTGAGCGGACAGAAGAAGAAATTACCGCGATACTCTGCGCCAGAGTCAATAGTCTTAGCGTGAACATTTAACTCATCCAGATGTGCTGATAGGTCAGCATCAGGACCACCTTCCGCCAGTGCAGCGGTGATTCGCGCTTTTTCTGCAGCGATATAGGTTTTTAGGGCATCACGTGTCTTTTTGCGAATAACCAGAGGTTGACGGTAATCACTCTTTTGGCATGAACGACTGTACGGTTGTGTGCCCGCAACTTTAGCCTTACCTGTGCCGACCAGTTCAGGATCTATGGCCTTCATAATCTCCAACATACCCATCTTCTTGATCACAACCTTTTTTGGTGCTTTAATGCTTTGCACCGAAAGATCCACCGCTTCGGGAGCCTGATCCATTTGCATACCATCTATTGCACCAATACCCAGATCGAAGCCTAAATCCAGATTATCTAGATCCATACCCTCCAAGTCAATATCATCTTCTGCCGGCGGTTCTTTCATAGCTTCCAATTTAGCATGGATGGCTTGTTCCTTATTAGCTAAGTCTCCCTCTTCTTCGTCACTCTCCGGTACATCTAGTTTATTCCCCAATAAGATCTCGTAGTCTCCGTTTGCTTGTGACAATACATCATTATATCTGTAGTAGTATACAAGGCTACGTACGAAGTTAAAGATAGAACCCAGCATATCTTCAGTAATACCGAGAATTAAACACTTGTATTGGTGGTCGTTCTTCTTATCAAAGTCTTTCTTGATGATCTTAATATCAATACCAGGTTGCTTAATCATCGACCGACCTATGCGCTTACCTATCTCATCTTTACCGAGAGGTTTCGGTTGCCCTTTGACTCTCTTCTGTTTACCCTCCTGTTCCTTTTCGTATTGATCTAAAACTTTACGCGAATCCTCCTCAGTAAAATTAAAAATATTGGCAATCTCCTTGATGAGCTCCAGTTTATACTCTCCTTGAGCGCCCTTCGGATCCTGTGCTGCCTTAGAGTCCTTATAGGATTTGATGAAACGGTGTACACCCTTCAGTTGGATATAATTGTGAACTCGTTTATACCGCATCTCTACGGAACGCTTATCAGGTCCACTGATGCCGCGCCTCGCAACCCTGGTAATATATGCTGATGTGAAGTGATTCATGTGTTCCCAGAAAGTATCATAATCCAGTGGTATACCCAGATCAATCGTTGTAATAGTATTGAAAAAAGCAATGTGAGTGTTTTGCGTCGTTGGTAAGGTAATCTTACGCTTCTTGGCTCCGTTAGTATAGTATTGCAACTTATTGATCTCTTCTATAAAATTGGTTACTTTGCCTAAGGCTTCAGCGACTAACGCTGCGGTTCCCACTGATTTTTCCTCCCAAGAACACTTTATCTCAATCTTGCCGTCCTTGTATACGTTTGCGGTTATATACTTACGATCGGGGCCCTCGCCATAATTGTATATCTTAAAGCTCAAACCACGAGCGGAGCTTGCGTTCTTAGTTAGGACTTGTGCCGATATGGCGTGCGTATCAGTATTATCAATGCGCTTCTTGTATTTAGTATTAGTCCAATCTAATAAAGTCGTCTTTTCCACATATAACGGAGATGTCTTATCCGTCAGCGGGGCGTACACCTTATATTTCGGTACTTTGTCTCGCTCGGACTTAAAACGAATGAAAGGTATCATCTCGCTCATCTGGAACATATGAAAAATCTTACCGAGATCAACGAAGTGCTCATTTTGCTCGTCGTAGTTTATATGCACTATAGCCTCAGAAATATTACAGGAACCGAAGACAAGCTTAGTACCCTCCTCGGGTTCCATCTCCTCAGCATACTGCAAAGTCTCGCGGTCATTGATAGCCCTAATAGCTAAAGAGGATTGCTTAAGCTTGCTCAATATGGATTCATACTCCTTGCCTCCCTCCCCGTGCATAATGTGATGCAAGTCATTGTCCTCTACTATCGCTGTGACAATATTCTGGTTGCTCCCGTTCATGACAGAGTAATACGTACGCAAGAGGAACCCGTTGGGGTTCTGTCCCAACAAGGCAATATACTGATCAAGTGACACGCAGTTGATTATGTTGAAGGGATCAGGATAGTAGAACTTGGATAATATGCTTGAGATAAAGTCATGTTTCTCCACACGTTTCTCCCAGGCGGCAGAGTTCTCGAACTGTTCTCCAAAGGATTTGCTCGGTTCAACGTTATATACAAACTTCCTTAACTCCTTGTTACCACCCATATATGACAGATCAAAACACATGTTAACCGCGGCATGCTCTTGATCAGAGGCAATGTAAAAATAGAGAAAGTCCCTACGGTAACGTGTCATTATCTCGACTTTCTGTGCCATTTGCAGAACATTGTCGTCATCCTCTATCAGGAGATAGTCCTCAACCTCTTCAATGGCTATTGGTACATCTGCATACAGCTCTCCCAGATACTCCTCTAAGAGATCAGCGTTGAATTGTGGATCCGTACCAGGAGAATAATAGCATGTTACGGGCTTCATAGTTTCATCCTCTGGTGAGTAATTATGTATTAATATGCAATATGGTTGTCTAGAATATGTAAAATTGCATAGATCTAATTTTTCCATTATATATTATTATTCGTGTTTTTTTATTTATATATAACATAGCATGTCGACAAAATTAATATATAATGTCATCCATAATTGTGGAATAGATTTTAATCATACAGACACTGACGCCGACATAGACGATCAACGCATACTGAAGGTCACACTGAAATGTTTTAAACAGATGGTACAGAACGTTTTGCCTCAAGAACAGGCTGGCGGCGGTGGATGTAACCTTAAGTCTATTATACCATATATGCAAGCCTACAACATAGCAAAGCTCACGAAGAAAACAATGTTACCTGTGGGGATACTGTGCACTGTATATGATATACCGATACCAGAGGATCTAGAGTTTGATGACAAAGTAACAGCTGATTTTATATTAAGCAGCACGGATATTAAATCCATAAACAGTGCTAAGGCAGAGCTGTAATATTTACCGTCATGACCCAGTTAAAGTACTTGCTGGGAGTATTAATGTCTGTAAAGACCTTGATATTGTAACCACCAATATCAAGGTCAGCCCCTGCCCTCATAAGCCTATTTGTGTTGTGCTGCGTGAAATATAGTGTCTCTCCATTTACGGTCAACTGAAGCTTATCCATACCGCAGAGATACCCCAACAGTTGTCCCTTTACATCTGACGGATTCTTGACAATATCAGAGATCTCCTTGGGGGTCAGTGTACCTCGGCGCCAAGCCCAGGTGACATGTCTGGGCTCGACAACCAATTTGGTATACTGACCGCAGCAGGTCAGATGTAATCTCATCATTACTATAAGGAGTCTTCTTGTGTGTCATAAATGTACACTTGCAATTCTGCATGAATGTCTCGCAGTCACCGGTTACATACACGGGAATCCACATATACCCGATACCTTCCACATCATCTGGTAGTGGTTTCCAGTCTGTATCCTCCAAATCACCTGATTCGATAGCCCACCGAAATGCTTCTAAGCACTGAGTGCCTTTGAGATAGTTTTTCTGTACGAGATCAACAGAAGCCATGCTTACAAGGCATTGGAAGTCACAAGGATTAAAAGCGAGCAATTTCATTTTCAATGTCGAAAAAAATAAAAAATAAAAAATATTTATATATGGAACCTGAAAGACTTCAGCTGGCTTGTGAGGGAAAAACACGTTCACAAGGTGGGTTAAATGTTGATGAACTGGAGGAGATAACTGGACTCCACGGAGTCAGCAGAGATAGATTAGTTGAGGAGGTATGTAAGATGGCCGAAGACCATCCGGTAAAACAAAAACAGCAACAACAAAGGCAACAAAGGCAACGACCACAGAAGAAACAGCAGCAACAGCGGCAACAACAACAAGAATCACAAAAGAAACAGCAACAACAAGAATCACAAAAGAAACAGCAACAACAAGAATCACAAAAGAAACAGCAACAACAAGAACAGCAACAACAAGAACAGCAACAACAAGAACAACAAGAACAGCAACAACAAGAACAACAAGAACAGCAACAACAAGAACAACAAGAACAGCAACAACAAGAACAAGAACAGCAACAACAAGAACGGCATGCCATAGTACCAAAGAAACAACGTTCTACGTCACATGTACCACGAGTACAGTATTATTCCTTAGTTAAGAGCTCAAGTTTTCGTAATGGTACTGTGAATACACAATTTCAGCAAGAGACAGAGGTACGAGGAACTAAGGGTCATAGAACAATTACCAAGGATGGCACGACTACAACACAGCAGCTGTCAGAAGAAGAAATAGCCCAACTAACACACGCTCCAGTATACTTGCCTCTCTTATATATTTAAAAAAATGATATATCTGGCATAACATAATGTGTGGAATATTTGCATTCTTCTATAAGCCTGGGTTTAGTTGCAAATCTGGTAAACGATCATGTAAAGATGTAATAGTGCATAATGCCATGAAGATACAACACAGAGGTCCAGACGCAACAAATATACTACACGGAGCTACATCAGGAGTTAATTATACCCTGGTATTCTACCGTTTAGCTATAAACGGTGTATCACCCGAATCTGGTCAACCAATGAGTCATCCAAAAGATCCAAAACTTATTTTAATCTGCAACGGAGAGATCTACAACTATAAGTCACTGATTTCCGAATATAAGTTGGAGACAGAATACCGCAGCGGCAGTGACTGCGAAATTATCTTGCATCTATACAAGCTCTTCGGATTATCAGGCGTTGTTAGCCGCATTAAGGGAGAATATGCATTTATACTGCTGGATCTCAACACAGGCACAGTGTGTGCTAGCAGAGATCCTTACGGAGTACGATCGCTCTATTATGCTGAGAACGCACAATGTTTCGGTTTTGCCAGTGAGGGCAAGGCCTTGCATAGGTTATTCAAGAGAAATGAATTCAGTGGCAAATCCCCTGTAGACCAGTTTCCCAACGGTACTATGTATTGCAAGTCATTAGAGAGCAATGTAATGAATATGACTCAATACTATGATTTTCAGGCGACGTATCAGACATATACTGAAGACAACGCAGCTCGTACTTTACGTAAACTTTTCACCTCTGGCGTGAAGAGTCGTATGCTCTGCGACAGAACCACCGACACTGGAGCTCCGGCATTGGCAGCCTTCTTATCTGGAGGTTTCGACTCCAGCTCTGTTGCTGCCATACTACAGGACAATATGCCAGAAGGAACTCGGTTAGAGACATACTCTATCGGTTTTAGCACCTCACCAGATTTAGAGAAGGCACGGCTAGTAGCAGACTACATTGGCTCCGATCATCATGAATATATAGTAACGGAACAGATGGCGCTATCATTTATAATACCCACTATTCGTCAGTTCGAAACATATGATCCGACAACCATAAGGGCAGGCGTATTTATGATAATGTTATCCTTATATCTCCGTACAAGAAGCAAGGCGGTGGCTTTTTACAGTGGCGAGGGCATGGACGAGGCATCTGGCTCTTACATATATTTTCACAAAGCCCCAAATGACGAAGCTTTTCATGAGGAGATGCTGAGGCTAGAGAAGGATTTAAGATATTTTGACAACAAGAGAGGCGATAACAGCAGTGCCCTAGCAGGTTTAGAAATTCGTGAACCTTGCCTGGATCAAGACTTTCTACAATATTATAACACTGTATCACCTAAACTAAAGTTACGTAACGGGACAGAAAAATATATCATGAGACTTGCGATGACTTCACAGTATGGCCTAGATAGGAAGGGTCGGCAACTCCTCCCAGATGAGATCATCTGGAGACCGAAGGAAGCAATGTCCAACGGAGTCTCTCACAATGACAGAGATTGGGCTACTATAATTCATGAACATATTGTAAAATTAGAGGGTAGCAAACCATATAGCGAATACAGTGCATCGGATCTAGTTCATATGGAGCGTGCATATTATCTACGCATATTCCTACAATTCTACCCAGGATGCGAGCATCAACTACCTTACTTATGGCTGCCGCGTTGGTGCGGAGATGTCATTGATCCTTCTGCTCGGGTTTTAGATGTCTATAGAGGATGAACCTAAGTCTCTCCTCTTGCCTCAGATCTCATTCCGTTTATCACGCTGGTTAGGGGAGCTCCTACTATTTAGTATATTCCTTGCCGATAGCCCCGTCATACATGATGTATTCCATTCTGTCCGGGAATGGATAACATGCACCAAACTTGTTCTTACGAAAAATCTGTAACTTGTTGTCACCAGAAAATTGGACTCTCAGTGTTTTACCGTTAGTTGCACAATTAACAGCAACACATACATAAAGATTGTAGTAGATCTTATTGACTGGTATGTTACAATTAATAATATGCTCGTTGCCTAAACTATTAGATCCATGATATAATACTGCATCTTCAGGGTCGAAGTAATTTTTGTATCTTATGGTTAGCTCTCGTATCTCCTGATCCGTGACTTTGACCATACGGAGATTTTTAAAAGGAACGATAATCTCACAGCAGATTAGTCCTAGGTGCTCGTAGTAAAAAGCCATCATCTCCGACCATATTTGTCCTTTATAATCGACAACGTCCTCTGTCCAAACATATGGGGTCAGTGATGCTTTGGTGACATTGTTGCGGATAGTTATTGTTGAATTATTAAAATAGTGTAACCCATCAAGTGTAACTTTAGGTTTAACCAGTATAGAAGCCACTTTGAAGTGGATTAATACTGAAGTAAACTGTGTGCTATAATAACGCTCAACTGCACATATACAATTATTCTCGCACACAATGAATTCATGACTCTTCCCAAGTTTTCTCGATTTATCCATTAGTGTCGCTGAATCAATGCTTACGATATGACTGTATCCCGGTAGTTCGCATAGAATATACACATTATGCGGTGGCTTATAAATAATCCACCTAATGGATGCATCACGGTGCATCGTAACATGATACAGTATATCGGGATGCATAATACAATTTTTTAGCCAATTTTTGTCAGTAGATGGTGCATGTACCATCTTTTCTAAGTCATGGATAGTATGCGACATATGTATATATTTATATTTCAATATTTGACGCATATAGAACATATCCTATGCTGGAAATATTTACCAGGATAGACTTGTTATGTGTAGTATGTTATATACTACTTTTCAATGCACGAAGAAGAGTTAGAGGGATCTAGGTTTCCCTAGTTTACGGAAAGTTTAAATGTCATCGTGCATTTTAAGTCTGTTTTCTCAAAAGTTAAATTCGCTCCATGATCAATAGGATCAACTGGTTCTTCCAACGCAGCCATGTCTTCACGGAGTACCTCCAGTACCTGCACCGTGTTAACACTAACTTTGTTGCCGCTAGTGCATGTAATATTAACACGATCATTTATGGATAAATTGTGGGGAGTCTTGCTACTTATCTTAATATAACCGTGAGCCTTACGCAATTTTCGTACATGTATTTTATTTAGAGCTATGACCACATGATCGTAGTTAAGGAAAGACACTGATAGCTGATCAATGCGCTCCGGTGAAGTGAAAAACTTAATACAATTCTCCGGTTTGTAGACAATAAATTCATTGACGGTCTTCTCCTGAACCAGCTTGCCAAAAATCTTTGTTGTTGAAGACGCATAGTCTCCCTCTAATTCGTCTATGGCAACATATATATAAGGCTCTTTTTCCAAAGATGCAATACTGTTTATAATGCAAGATTCCAGTTCCACGCCGTATACGTTGTGTTGACTTGGAAACGATAGTATATATTTCCCGTTATCTATCTCTTTTAGATTACTACGAAAATCAAGAGATAAGAACACGTTGTCCAGTTTGGCCTCACGGCTCCGTTGCTTCCTGGTTGGTTCAGGAATGATGATCACGGCCGAAGATGACTTCGTTGATCTGGAACGTTCTTCTTTTGATTCTGACTTCGACTTCGATGTTGACGATCCAGGCTTTGACTTCGATGTTGACGATCCAGGCTTTGACTTCGATGTTGACTTCGATGACGATGACTTCGAGGTTTTCGATGACGGAGGTGAGTCTGATCTCTGTTCCATATTAGACGCAGCCGCTTTATCAACCGTTCTCCTTGATGGTTTTTTGGGACGCTTCACTCGTTGCTGTTGCTCCTCGTCAGATGAATGTTGGTTGCTGATATCAGATGAAACCTCAGTCTCTGTATCACTTATATCAGTGTCTCCTTCGGCTGGCTTCATCTGTTGCTGCTGTTGTTCCATCTGCAACTGGTATTGCTTCATTGCATGCATATACTGCCTCTGCATAGTAGACAAGATCTGGAAAAAAAGCTTGGGGTTAGCCGCCCTCATACGCTGATGCGCGACCATATCCATACTTTGGAACTGAGCTATCTGTGCTGGATGCGCATTCATCGAGCTTTCCATTCCGGGAGGCACTATATATAGAGGATTTTGTGCATAGGGATTATTAGGAGTCATGTGTACAGGCGGTGCTTGACCTGGTCTGGGCATCTCTAGGGCGCGCCTTTCTCCTATTCTCTGTGCTAACAGGGCTTCAGAGCTCTGCTTAACTTCACTATGGGGATTTATCTGCTGAAATGGTAAACCGCCGACATGTGTTTGCTGGTCATGCGTAGCTTGATATTGCTGAGGAGGATACTGCGGTTGATACTGTTGCTGCTGATACTGTTGGGGAGGATATTGTTGCTGATACTGTTGCTGATATTGCGGCTGAATAAGGCTCATTTGTTATTTTAACCTATCTTATTAATTTCGAAATGAGAACGACATATGTGTTAAAAATATATTACCGATATCATATATAAGATGACTGATTACAACAAAGCATTCCAAAGTCATATGGATCCGCGTACACTCGGAGGTAGTATTCAGTATGACCCCCGATATGACATTACATATAACGCTGAGGAGACAGAGAGAATAGATACAATACCATCAATACTAGTAATTGATAGCAAATATAGAGACAATGCTGCAGGCACTACACCAAACAATTATACTGTAACACTACAGACAGCATATCCAGACGTCATATCTATGGAGTTAGTCTATTGTGATATACCTACCGGTGGATATAATGTTATAGCGGGCGTCAATGATAGATTAAGCTTTGATACGGACACAAGTGCTGGAGTTATCGCAACAGTACCTGCAGGGCTATATACTCTAGATCCGCTACCCGGAAATAATGCTTCTTCTATTAGATATGCTGTCCAAAGCGCCTTAAACACTGCTGCATCGAGGGATTATTTTAATATTCCAACTGTGACGGACGTGGGTGTATTACAGTTTACAGCTGCTGCTGCATTTGCCTTTAATTTAGATGGAGGCCTCACTCCCCTACCGCAGAGCGGCAATGTGGAGTCTCAACGTCGGCTCTATGCCTCCAGAAGTATGGGTTCACTGTTGGGTTTCCGCCCATCCTCATACAACAGTCAAGCGGACTCCGTTACAGCAACATATCCGCCGATACTGGAGATGGATCGTTTCATAACATTACATATTGAGGGGATGTCCCGTTGTGACTCAACCAATAACTCCGTACAGGACTGCTTCTGTATATTACCTATGGATTCTAAGAACTCTAACTTTGACTTGCTGAAAGATGGTAACAACATAGATAACGAGGAATATGTGTATTTTTTTAAACAGCCACGAAAACTCTACAAACTGCAACTTACATTTTGGGATATGCGGGGCAATCTCTATAATTTTCAAGGACAAGAACACGTCTTGATATTTAAAATACACACGAAGACACACAAGAAAAAGTATATTGTGTGATATATCTTATTTAAGATATAACATTATATATTATATATCATGGCTAATTACGGAGAAGCTTTCGGGAGGAGTGTGTACCCCAACATCGGAAACTATCAACCAGGACCATGGCAAGGATATACTCCTGGGCCACAAGCGACGGGGCACAAACGGCTGGAACATAAAGAACATACCGAGATAGCACCACACAATCAACAGCATCGTTATGACATCACTATTGACAAAGCATATAAAGGCGAAACTATACCAGCCATACTCATAGTAGACAGCGCTCAGCGCAACAGAGATATGTATGAAAACCCCGGTTCTTATACTCTCGATTTACCAAAAATTTACACTGATGTGATTTCGGTGGAGTTGATGCAGGCCAATATACCACACTCATCCTACACGGTTAGCTCACGGAACAACACCTTAACTTTCCGCTTCGATGATACTGATGGAGGCGCTGCATTAAATACCATTACAGCGTCAACTACCACATTAGTCACTGGCAACTACACTGCCACTACACTGGCAACAGAGCTGGCACGGGCAATGAATAGTGTAAATATATTACGAACAGCGCCGGACGCGACATTTTCTGTTACGTATGATCCCATTATCCAAAGATTCAAAATCACCGGCCCCAGTAAGAGGGTAAATGGAACAACAACGCAGGCTCACAAGACATTCCAGTTTGTCTCTGGCGTGAAATACGGAGCTGATTCCATTATAGGTCTGGGGGTAAGTTCTGTTAATTCCAGTGCTAATACGGGTCAAGGTGACACACTGACATTACCCTACAATGCAACAATGAGGCCTGACAGATATATAATACTTAGTATTGATGGAATGAACCGATGCGACGGTAACAGCGCTGCCCTAGCAAATAGTTTTTGTGTTATACCTGTTGATTTCAGCACATCTGATGGGGATTTCACGTTAAAGAATGGCGACACTATAGATAATGATACGTATATATATCATTATACAGAGCCACTACCGAAACTGGCCAAATTAAGAATATCTTTCTATGCCCCAGATGGCAGTATATACGACTTTAATGGAAGGGATCATTTCTTAGTCTTTGAAATTACCTGTCTCTCTCGCCCCAGTAAAATATAGATATAATTATATAATGAGCAATGTCGTAAAGGGAATAGTAGCTCCTCTCGCCTTAGCGCAAGAGATGCTACAAGAGAAACAAAGACCAACGGAACATGGACAGAAGGGTGGTGGTGCAGCGATGTACCTCAGCTATATATTCCATATTATTATGTTTGTAGCAGCCATATATCTCTCCTGGAAGTGTAATTTTAACAGTGGCACCGTAGCGCGCGTCTTATGGGCAGTGTTGGCTGGCATTTTTAATGTGTTTTATCTTATATACTATATTATATACAGGGTTCTGATGGGAGCACCCTGCGGATAAATACATAATCACATAACATAATAATATTGCATTATGTTATATGATTGTCTTAAACTCTACAAAACCCAATTGTTCAAGAGCACAAGAACAAGCTACTAGAGTATTTCGCGTTGTCTGCAGGCGCTCACAGAGCACGAGAGTATTTTACTTTAGATCTACCTGAAGATATAAAGCTCGCTCAAATATCGCGTAGTGGAGACCTACTCAGCGGAGCCATGCTGGAGGTTGTCCTACCTCCCACTGGGGGAATATGCGATGGGTGTGTGATATAGGACATTACCTGGTCTCTGACATCAGCGTGGAGATAGGAGGGCAACAGATAGATCGGCATTATTCAGATTGGTTAGAAATATGGGCACAACTTACTGTTCCGGCTGGACAAAAATAGGATATAGAACAATGATCGCAGGTCAGAAGCTGTCAATACCAGGACTTAGCGACACAGTTTTCGCTGGAGAACACAGCGTTTCTTCTTTGGGTTATGGCTTTATAAGTGTAACACAAAAATTAAAGCTATGCTATCAAGGCCTCCGCGGTAAGGAAATTGGAGCGCTGAGATGCAGTGGAACAACCGTTACAGACGCAGTGGAAATGGCCTCAAGTTGTATTTTATTCCGATACAACGGCTAAAGTACTGCAATCTGATACTTGTGCCAACAAGTATCCAGTAGTCATCATTGAATGCACCATCTATGATACGTTAGAGCTAAATGATCCGCGACTACGGGAGCATGCGGCATGGTTTCAAATAGAGCCAACCATAGTTTCCCATCAAAGTAATTATTTTATATTGATCCATTCGTCTATGGCGATGAATAAATTACAGCTTGAGGCATTCGAAGCAGAACGCAAGCAAACATTACATATTGGTAATTTTACAATTTGGAGCAATTAAACATCCCTAACGTTGCATCTCTTCTTTCCATCATTATTGTTACATAAAATGAACTACGACGTAGTCAATAATGGCATCCTATATTGCGATGGAGGATAAGGCATTTTATCAGAAAATAGCCAAGTTTAAGGTACATAATAGCCCCGCATCAACAGCGGATCCCGATGCTATGGCTTTTAATATCATCAACAACAAAACACTTGTTGTGATGGATGGGAGGAAAACAATCCCGCTGAAAGTGCCAGACTATATGCAAACTCTCATCATCGACGCTATGAGAAACCCATACGGCGAGAGCACGGTACGATTTAGGTTGTATAATTACAATAATGCTATTTGGGCAAAAATGTATATTAACCGAAATTTCCTGAGAAAGTTGGGTGATGAATTTTGCCGAGCACCGGATGCCCTGTCAATCATTATAATACAAAAGAGCACACCTAATGATACTGATAAACCGGGATATACTGAGACTGATATAGAGGTTGCACAGAACCCTCAACCTATCGTGGGTAATTATATGGGATATCTCAAGCTAACACCATTTGATCATCAGCATAATAATATACAATGGCTGAGGCAAACGGAGGAAAATATAAGCATGGGCTTGCATAAGTTTGAATATCTAGTTACTGGAGATCTGGTTCATCTAAAAACCAGCCGGTTTGACATTTATATGGATCCAGTGACACACATATTATACAACAGTGATAGTATATGGAATACGGAACGCGTACAGACGGCTAAGTTTAAGGGAGGTGTTCTCTGTGACTATGTTGGATCTGGCAAGACGCTCTCTATGGTGGGGTTGATCTTAGCCGATAAATACCGTTTTGCACAACCCAAATCTACCGTGAAGAAAACCATAGCAGTAAACTCAGTAGCATCGACATTAGCATCGACATCGACTTCCGTTGACTTATCATCTACATCTAGTACTGATGATACAAAGCTAAAAGTTACCATCAAGATCAAATCCAAGCCAATGATTGTAGCGAAACCTGCGGTGGACGCTGACCTCAGCACACTATCGACTTCGACATCGGCATCGACAACGTCGGCACCGATATTACCGAAAACCATCCCTACGATAAAGGCTAAAATTAAGCCCGTAGAATCACTAAGTAAGAAAGATGAGAACTCTGAGATAGACGCCAGCAAGTCCTCCACAGAGCATATAGAGCCAGAGATTGACGTTGACGCAACACTTATCTTGTGTCCGCGTCGCCTTATTGGTCAGTGGATAGATGAGATCGCCAAATATACGAGCTATCTTAAGGTCATTGAGATGAGCACTATGGTTCATGTGAACAAATACAGTTATAGCGATATCGGTTCATATGACGTTGTTGTGGCATCCTTCGAATTACTAAACGGTAAGACATACCGAAGCCAACAATATTTTACGCTGAATCGTATACGGTGGCGTCGCGTCATTGTTGATGAAGGTCATGAAGTGCTTCTACATCAACTCAAGAAAAAGGCAGATGACCTCCGTGTTAGCACAGCTATTTTCGGTATACCAAGCACCTACAGGTGGGTATGTACCGGTACGCCCCTAGTTTTCACGATATCCAGTTTACAGGCAATCATATCCTTTATATGTGGATTAGGACATAACCAGCTTAGTCCTATCCTTGATAATATAACGCCAGCGGAATACAAAAATATGCTGGAGTTGCTGTTCCATAAAAATACCAAGGAGAGCACAGCTAATCAGATCAAAATACCAGATACCATAGATCATGTGGAATTCCTGACATTCACACCTACAGAAGAGGCTGTGTATAAAGCCATACCCCCTACAGACACAGAGCGACAACTGCAAGTATGCACTAATATCAATGTATCTGAGGAAGACAGCGGCATTGTTGGAGGCATCATATTAAATCTAGATCAGGTAACTAAAGCTATGGCTACTTATCACAAAGGTAACTGTGACAAGCACGAGCTGGATATTCTTGAGACTGAGGCGAAGATCGCAGAAATTGAGGAAAACATGGAGATACGTTTAGATGAACTAAATGCCGAACAGGATGAACTGGAAATATTACTGAAAAAGGAGAAAAATAAGGACGCTAAAGCAGAACTACTGGAGAAAATACAGGAGATTAAGGATAATAAGAGAAAGACTCAGACAAATAGTAAAAACCGTATCTCCAACGCCAACGCGCTAATAGGTCGCATCAATACAAACCTTGCGGAGTCACGTAAACAGGTGCAAATCTTCCGTTCTATTGATGTTACTCACATATCCAAGTCAAAATGTCCCATCCTTGGCACTCCCTTAAGCTCAGATAAAGTGGCTATTACGCCAGATGGCTACTACTACTCGCAAAAAGGTATATCACTGCTCTTTACTGGTGGAAGAAAATCCATTATGTGCCCCTATTTACGGAAACCTATAGAGCAGTCAGAACTACTCATAGTCGATCCCAAGGTTGGCACGAATGATGGAGAGATGGATGTGGATCGTGCTAAATGGGGTACCAAGATGATACATGTTATCCGCACATTACGGAAGATATTCAAGGAAGATGAGACGAACAGAGTTATTATTTTCTCGAGATGGACTAAAATGCTTGTGCTTATGAGCCACGCACTGAAGGACAATAAGATAAATTTTGTCTTCTGCCGGGGCAACGTTCATGTTATGAAAAAGTCTATCAGACAATTTAAGTCGGATGATACATTCAAAGTAATGCTTTTGAGTTCTGAGAGTTGTAACTCAGGTACAAATCTGACTGAAGCCTCGTATGTGTTCCTGTTGGACTCAGTTGGCGCCGATGTAGAGCAAACCAAGGCTGTAGAAGAGCAAGCTATTGCGCGCGCTAAGCGGTTAGGGCAGAAGAAGAATGTCCACGTCTACAGGTTCGTGATAAAAGACACTGTGGAGGAAAAATATTATGAAGCTATGAAAACAGCGCGAGCAACAAATACAACAAACGTAACATAATATAATATATAATTTACTTGTCGCATTATGTGCTTAAAAACAAAAATCTTATCCTGTATAAAAAACAAGACGTCTTGTATTCTATGATACATGTATCATAGAATATAATATTATGCAATATAGACCAATTGATCCTCTCTAAGACTATATGTCTCTTCGGTATCACTATCTATGTGACATTGCCCTTTGACCTGATATGTCCTATACTTGTCGACAATGTTGCAAGCCAAGGATTTCTCCTTATACATAATATACACGTCTGCCTCCGTTATTATTGAGACCAGCTCTGACATTGGGGTGCCTAATTCAGTATCTGGATCAGATATTATATATGTATCACCTATATCGTATTTAGCATATGCATTAGCTGACACACTAACACAGACGGACTTAGCTTGGTACATATTAGTGGACACTAAGAGATTAGCTGCGCCTGGGCTTACTTTGTAGGTATTTACTGCTACGGGGTGCGGAACGTTGCACACCAAAACATGTTGGGCTGAACCATATATAGTGCCACGTAGAGATTGCTTATTGTCGCACGTCCGAACGTTACGCATATTAAAATACACGGAGTCCCCACTACGAAATACGGATCTATCCATTATATAAATTATGTAGTCATTTTACATATAAAGTGATAGCAGTCTCACATCAATGGATAGTAACTTTAAAAAAATAGATTACGCAGGCGGCACAGCACACATTGTTATTAATGCAAGTATGAGAGATGCAATATTATGTAAGTTACAGAAATACTATCACCTACAGCTATTCCCTAGAGGCCATCAACCGTACCGTAAAACATATCTCAAATTATCTAGTGGACAAACAAACTTGAGACATGACTATCTGATAAGATATTTGCTCAATATAGAGAAATCATATATCTACACAACGGTACACAACGGTACACGGTTCTGTTTTCACATAGTATATGATAAAGGAGTCGCTTTATATTCAGTTAAGCATCGATTTAGTGAGGATCTATTCCAAGGGGACATGCTATTGGAAGGTAGCTTGATTGATACCCGGTCTCCGTTGTTCTTAGTTGACGATATAATCGTATACGATGGTCGTACGGTGGATTTATATTTAGAAGACAAACTCAAGCTTTTGAACGAGATTATGGACACTAAATACAGACCTGATCCAGTGATGGATCCGTGCACAGTAATGTTAGCAGACCATATTGAGGCTAAATATTTCAGTAGCTTCATGGAAGAATATTTGCAAACCCTACCCTACAAGCAATATGTGGAAGGCGTCGTTTTCGTTCCCTTGGGAAAGAGCCAAACTAACTTAACATGTAAAATATTACCGCAAGCAGGCGTTGCATTACCGCGTAAGGCATCCCACAGTATAGTTGTAGCTGACCCTCGGGTTGATGTTTTCTGTTTCAGTGTTGAGAAAACAGGAGTCCCCGACGTATATAGTCTGTATGTCTCGGATGGAGCGAAACTAATATATTATGATCAAGCATGTGTACCAGACAAAGCTACTAGCCTGAAGCTGCATAATATGTTTAGAGCCAAAGGTACTGTTATAATGACCTGCCACTACAACAATACTTTTAAACGTTGGATCCCAAGTACGGTAAGTACACGGAAAAAGCCAGACGATGTCAAGCTATTATAGTATCTCATCATAGGCATACGCGATACGGTTCTTGCGATGTTGGCAATATGTTACAATAGCACCGGCGAGCACCAGGGCGCCGATGCATGAAAAAATACAATACACATAATATCTCCATTATCGAGCATAGTTGTTCTTTTATATTTATCATTTTTATACACAAGTAAAGACAGGACAATCCTAGATTATTAATCTAGGATTGTCCTGTCTTTACTTGTGTATAATGTGATGTGTATCATAATAAATTTATGAGTCATATAACTATATTAAAATATAGCACTGAGAACTAAAAACGGGACGGGAACTGTAAATTAATATTACTTGTCTCTTAGGTGAGGCAAGTAATATTATTGATATGAGAAAATTTGTTTGAAGCTGGAATAATAGTCATTACTTCGTAACAGACATTTTACCAATTGAAAGTAATAAGCACCATAATATATCACGTCCCTAAGGCGTCCCTTGATTTTGTGAAAAACTCATGATTAGGATTGTATGTTTTAGGATAGAGCTCTTTGATGAACGCTTTATCAACCTTAGCTTTATAAGCCCCATTTTGAAGTTCCCTTAACCTATCATAATCGTCATCATCGCCATCGTGATCGCCTTCGTTTTGTTTGATGAAACGTGTCAGTAAAGGATCAGCTGCCTCTATAAATGTGTTTTTCATTAGCCTTTCGCCGAGCTGTGCAATTTTGTGTCCACCCTCATCATGGATAATGTTGTCATCCGAGTCACGGTAAAAAAAATCTTTCCCGTTGTTATTAGCTACAGGATAATTTGCGGGGTCACAATCCAGATACACCTTTTCGAATAATGCCATAACTTGCGGTTTTGCAGCTAATTTGCATAAGAAGGATGTAGCCTCATGTGCTCCCATTTTGTCGCATAAGGTTTTAAAGCCACCCACATCACTAAGCACTATGTTTTGGTAAAGATTATTAGTGATGTTAATTACACTCGTAGTGGGTTGCAAAGGCTTCAGCAACGCCTGCGCAAGCATATTTCTCATCTCAGTAATATTCCTGTCTAAGGATTGTACTTTAGTACACAACTCATCTGTTTCCTCCTGTTTTTTTACTACCGTAGGTTTTATTTTTTTGACCGGTATGGCTTTACAATGCTTGGCATGAGAATAATACGACGAATCACGGCAAAACAACTTACCACATAAGGCACAGGTTCTAATTACGTGATGACATTGTGTGCAGGCAACCCCACACATTTTCCCAATATTTTTCCCTTTGGTCAAAATAATTGGACAAAAGCTCATATATACACATATAACATAATTCCTTTAGAGTAATGCCAAGTAATAAATTTTAGATGAAAAAACCCGTTTAAGCCCAGATAGCAACGTATTACTAAAATTAGAATATATATGAAAAATACAATTTTAGTGTTTTAATATTATAAACTACTTAGAAAGAACAAACTTAAGTCAGTGGATGGAATATACCATAAACCTTGTGGGCGTGATGACCGCAGGGAATATGGTTAAGTAACATAATGCAGTGTTTGACGCTATCACAATTTGAGAACGACAGTTGACTATCCGGTGTCCAAGCTTCGCGCCCCCTAAGGATGTACAGAACTCGCCGCTCAAATTCAGGATACAACGTATCCTATTTGTCAAATAGCATTTTGTTACCACTAGCACGCCTCGCGTGCTGGGCACATACTGATACAAGCTCTGTATTGGGTGTGTTTTACCAAGTCTCCAACACGTTAGGAAACGGTTGGACTACTTGGGTCTCTTTTATGGTGTGGACTTTTAGCTGAAGCTCATACCGTAAACAAAGAGGCAAAAAGCTTGAGCACCCCGGAGACCCGGTACACTGAGTAATTCTGCATTAAAATTATTCTCGTGGAGGTGGTGGTACTTCACGCTCCAAAATAAAGCTATGCAGGAAGCTACTTGCTATTGTCTCTGATCAACAGGCAGGAATTACCAGCATATATATATGCTGGTAATTCCTGCCTGTTGATCTAATTGAGGATCACATGGCTACCTATTGATCCCAAATTTTATACGGTAAAATTAAGGCTTGTCAAGAGACGATTTGACGGACGTTACGGAACTTTAATTCGTCAGGCTGTTAGAGCTGACGAAGTAATAATTTCTATTTGAGAAATCCTACTTTATGCAGGTTAAGTAGCCATTACGTTATAAGAGCCTCTCTCTCAATTGAACGTAATAAGTAGCTATCCATGGTTAAACAGATTTTTACGCTTATCTCCTGTAGCCTCTCTTGTTTTAGACCAAACTGCATTAAACAGGAGACAAGAACAGGAAATTCCAGGATTATTTTTTTCTGCATAGAGATCAGGGTTTTTCATTTACATATGGCAACAGGAAATCAGGATAAGCCTAGGCTTATATAAAAATTTAGTAAATAGATTTATTCCTACTTTCTTCCAAAAACAGTACAGAAAAACCTGCCTAACAAGAGAGCAAGAGAAGACTGCACCTCATAAAATAACCGATCCGAGTTAACAGACCTAGGGAGACCCCTTAACCAGCTTTGTTCCTACTTTTTACCGACCTAACAGAAGGACAGGAAATAGACTGAATTATCCTGTTCTTAACCTGGTATAAAAATTAAACAGATAAACCATAGCTATCCTAGTTAGAAATATAAAATAACGAAACGGACTGCGAAATAAGTTTAAAAGTTTTTTTAAAAAAGTTACCGGGACAAAAAATTTTCCCGATTTTAAAAACTTAAAAAATTTTTGAACAAGTAAAGTAGTATGCAGAAATCCTAAGCAATATATAAATTATTCGTTTTTAACCTTAAGGCTCTCCCACTTTAAAGCATAGATTTGGCCTTCCTACCTGGTTAATTTTCCTGATTTTTATGCACAAGCAGGAAAATAAAATAATCCCAGGACAAAACACCTAATCTATTTGTTTTCCTAAGCTGTAAGAAAACAAATACTTCAATTAAGTTTTTACTTTTATTTTATAGCTTCCTAGGTTTATTTTTAACTTGCCACGGTAAACAAGAGCAGGAAATTTCCTGGATAGCTTTATTTTGGCGCGTGAAGCCCCTCCACCTCGGCAAGGAAACAAGTAATGCAAATTGCCCTTGCGTACCGGGTAAGCAGTACTGCCCTATTGCATATGTTTTGCTCTCTCACTTTCGAGTAGTTCTTCTAGACCGAAGTCGCCTGCCGTCCTCTCAGTGGAGTGCTGTATAACTACAAGCCACCTAGCAGGAGTGTACCCGTCGAAAGCCATACCCTTAGACCGAAGCCGCTGACACTTTCAAGAAATACACCCTGCTAGGCAGTATCCTGCCGTTACCACGACATGCCTAATGGGTGAGCGCCCCACTATCATGCCCCGAGGTTATTCCCTCGGTAGGAA
>SXGU01049465.1_pt1 | contig 24674 bp, 28 predicted proteins | sample 3174531 | NCBI WGS metagenome assembly SXGU01 (sample SAMN11356863, study PRJNA531348) | freshwater metagenome | isolation source: freshwater sample F1-140 | place: China: Fuxian Lake, Yuxi | collected 2017-12-25
CCAGGGCGTGAGCTGGCTGAAGCCGATGCCGAGGTTCACCGGGTTGGGGCGTTCCAGTCCCGGCGCCACCACGGTGAAGTAGGTCTTGATCTCCGGCACCTTGGCGAACATGCCCTCGATCTGCCGCATGTAGCCGTCGGTATAGTCCATCGACGCGCCCTCGGGCGCCAGCACGATGGTGATGAAGAAGCCGCGGTCCTCGATCGGCGAGAGCTCGGATTTCAGCGTCTTGTAGACCGCTACCGCACCGGCGGCGACGAGGAAGAACACGCCGGCCACCACCCAGCGCCATTCGAGCGCCATGCCCAGGGTGCGGCGGTAGCCACCGTTCATGGCGACGAAGAAGCGCTCGAGCACCATGTACGCGCGGCCGTGCGACTCGTGCCCCTTGAGGATGCGCGAGCACATCATCGGCGTCAGCGTCAGCGCGACGAAGCCGGAGACGATCACCGCCGCGGCCACGGTGAGCGCGAACTCGGTGAACAGCTTTCCCGTGTTGCCGGTCATGAACGCGAGGGGAGCGAACACCGCTGCCAGGGTCAGCGTCATGGCGATCACTGCGAAAGCGATCTCCCGCGAGCCGTCGGCGGAGGCCTGCATCGGCGTCTTGCCCATCTCCACGTGCCGGTGGCAGTTCTCCAGCACCACGATGGCGTCGTCCACGACCAGGCCGATGGCAAGCACCAGGCCCAGCAGCGTCAGCACGTTGACCGTGAAGCCCATCAGGTAGAGGAAGAAGAACGCGCCGATGAGCGACACCGGGATGGTGACGAAGGGAATCAGCGTGGAACGCACCGACCTGAGGAAGACGAAGATCACCAGGATCACCAGCGCCACCGCCTCGGCCATGGTGCGGTAGACCCCCTCGATGGATTTCTCGATGAACAGCGACGAGTCGAACGCCACCTGCAGTTGCATGCCCTGCGGCAGGGTCGGCGCCATGCGCGCCGCTTCGACCTTGACGGCCTGCGCCACCGAGAGCGTGTTGGCGGTGGATTGCTTGACGATGCCCAGGCCCACCGCCGGGTTGCCGTTGACGCGCACGACGTTGCGTTCGTCCAGTGCGCCAAGCCGCGCCGCGCCGACGTCCTTCAGCCGCACCGGATAGCCGCGCGCCTCGGTGACGATCATCTCGTTGAACTGCGACTCGGTGCGCAGGTCCGCCTCGGTCAGCACGGTGAACTCGCGCTGCAGGGATTCGATGCGCCCGGACGGGATCTCGACGTTCTGCCGGCGCAGCGCCGCCTCGACGTCCTGCGGCGTGAGGCCGTAGGCGGCGAGCCGGTCTCGGTCGATCCACAGGCGCATGGCATAGCGCCGCTCGCCGCCGATGATCACCGATGCGACGCCGGGCAGCGTCTTCAGCCGGTCGGCGACGTAGCGGTCGGCATGGTCGGAGATCTGCAGCGCCGGGTGGCGGTCCGAGGAAAGGCGCATCCAGATGATGGCCTGCGCGTCGGCTTCGATCTTGGACACCACCGAGTCGTCCGCCGCCGCCGGCAGCAGCGCCTTCACCCGCGCCACCCGGTCGCGCACGTCGTTCGCCGCCGAGTCGACGTTGCGCTCGAGCACGAACTCGACCGTGATCTGGCTGACTTCTTCGCGCGACACCGACTTGATGCTGCGCACGCCCTCGATGCCGGAGAGCGAGTCCTCCAGCGGCTGGGTGATCTGCGACTCCATCACCTGCGGGCTGGCCCCTTTGAACACGGTGCGCACCGAGACCACCGGCGTGTCGATCTTCGGGTATTCGCGCACCGACAGGCGCTGGAAGGAGATGACGCCGAGCAGCACGATCATCAGGCTCATGACCGTGGCGAACACCGGCCGACGGATGCAGAGCTCCGGGAGTTGCACGCTATCCCCCGGCCTTGGACGCCGCCGGCGGCGTGGCGGCTCCCGCCGCGGCGGGTTTTTCGGCGCCCATCAGATTCACCGACGCGCCGGGAGAGAGGCGTTGCGTGCCGTCGGTCACCACCAGGTCGCCGCCCGCGAGGCCCTTGAGCACCTCTACCTCGCCGACCTTCCGCGTGCCCGTCTCGATCTTCACCATGGCCGCCTTGCCGTCGACGACGCGGAAGACGAAACTGTCCTGCCCTTTCGGCACCACCGCCGCCTCGGGAATCCACACTGCCTTTTCGCGCGTGCCCAGCGTCAGGTAGACGCGCGCGAACATCCCCGGGCGCAACTTCAGGTCGGCATTGGCGACCCGCGCGCGCACCAGCACGGTGCGCGTCTGTTCGTCGATGCCGGGCTCGATCGCGTAGACCGCGCCGGAAAACGTATCGGACCCATAGGCGTCGACCTGCAGGCGCACCGGCTGCCCGCTCTTCAGGCGCGCGACGAAATTCTCCGGTACCCGGAAATCGAGCTTCAACTGGTCCACTTTTTCCAGCCGGGCGATATCGGTGCCCGCAGCGACGAACGCGCCCTCGCTCACCTGCCTCAGCCCCGCAACCCCGCCGAAGGGCGCCTGGATCTCGGTGCGCGCAAGCCTGGCGCTGTCCTCGGCGAGTTTGGCGCGCGATCGCGCGAGGTTGGAGCGCGATTCGTCCAGCGCCTGCCGGCTGATGAATCCCTTGCGGAACAGGTCCTCGTTGCGCTCGTGGCGCTGCGCATCGAGGCCGGCCTGCGCGCTCGAGGAAGCGACGACGGCGCGCAGTTCGGCTGCATCGAGCGCCAGCAGTCGCGCGCCCTTCTTCACGCTCTCGCCTTCCTTGAACGGCAGCTCGACGATGCGGCCCGCGATCTCCGGGCGGATGGTGATGGATTCGTCGGCGCGCAGGTTGCCGACCGCGTTCACCTCGTCGACGGCGGGCGCGATCCGCGCGGCCACCGCCTTGACCGGCATCGGCGGCATCGCCGCGGGGCCCTTGCCAGCATCCTTGGCAGGCTGGGCAGGAGCCGCCTGCGCCGCAAGCGCGAGCAGCACGACGAGAACGAGACGCATGAAGCGTCGAAGTTTACTCGATCCGCATCGTCGCCATCATGCCGGCGCCCTGGTGTTCCAGTATGTGGCAATGGATCATCCAGTCGCCCGGGTTGTCTGCCACGAAGGCGATTTCCACGCGCTCGCGAGGGGCAACCAGCGCCGTGTCGCGCCACGGGCGGCGGGCCTCGGACACGACACGGAACGCCACGCCGTGCAGGTGCAGCGGGTGATGCCAGGCGGTGTCGTTGTGCACCTCGATGAGGTAGCTGCGGCCGCGCGCCAGATTGAACAGCGGATGATGCACGTGCTCGCGCGTCGAGACGCCGTTGAGCGTCCACAGGTCGCCGCCGCGCATGCGCTGGGCGATGCGCTGGCGCTCTTCCGGCGCCGCGCGCTGCAACTCCGGGCTCATCGCGCCGCCGCCGAGCACGAGCTTGAGCCGCGCGGCGCGGGCGAGGTCCGGCTCCGCGAGCGGATTCGCGCGCGGCGCGGTCGCAGCGACGCGCACCGGACCGTCGCGCATCGCCACGGGTTCGTAAGCGAGGTCGAGCAAGCGGAACGAAGCGTTGCGATACCAGTCGTCCAGCACGCGGTGGCGCGATCCCGGCTTGCCGATGGCGTCGAGCATCACGTCCGCGCGCATGCCGGGACCGAGCACGATGCCCTCCGGCGCGGGATGCGGCTCGACCGGGTGGCCGTCGAGCGCGATCACGACAGGAACATGATCCTCGAAGCGCAGGCGGAAGATGCGCGCATTGGCGGCGTTCAGCAGGCGCAGCCGCACGCGCTCTCCCGCGCGCAGCGCGAAGGCCTCGGCGACGCGGCCGTTTACCGCCACCGTGTTGCCGACGCGGCCGCCATGGCTGGCATCGAACATCTGGCCGAAATCCGGCGCGATGCGGGCTTCGCGGTCGAGGCGGAAATCCGACAGCACCCAGGTCTCGTCGCGATCCGCGAACGGCGGCTCAGCCTCCTCGACGACCAGCGCTCCGTAGAGCCCGCGGCCCAGCTCCTCGCTGGACCTGGCGTGCGGGTGGTACCAGTACGTGCCCGCGTCCGGCAAGCGGAACTCGTAGAGGAACTCCCCGCCCGGCTCGACCGCCTTCTGCGTCACGCCCGGAACGCCGTCCATCGCATTCGGCAGGCGGATGCCGTGCCAGTGCACCGTGCTCGGCTGCGGCAGCTGGTTGACGTAACGCACGCGCAGCGTCTCGCCCTGCTTCGCGCGCAGCACCGGGCCGGGCACGCTGCCGTTGAAGGTCCAGACGTCGGTATCGGGATAGCCCGTGCCGACGAGGTTCACGCGCGCCGACGCCGCGGCCAGCCGGAATTCGCGCGCCTGCGCCGCGGCGGGAAGGCAGGGCGCGATCGCGAGCGCCGCAGAGCCGGCGAGAAAATCGCGCCGGCGAACGTGCATGCTTATTTCAGCCCGGCCTTCGCGCGCTTGGCGGCGAGGCGCTCCTGCGTCTTCGCCGTGTCGACGATGAAGCGCACGTGCGTGCCCTTGCCGCACTCCTCGAGCCCGTCGCGCGCGGTGAACGAGAAGGTCACCTTGCGCTTGTCGACGGCAGTCACGGTGACCTCGACCGTGACCTCCATGCCGAGCGGCGTGGCGGCAAGGTGATCGATGGAGACGTGGGTACCGACGGAATCCTCGCCCGCGTCCAGGTGCTGCAGCAGGAAGTCGCGGCTGGTCATCTCCATGTCCGCGACGAGCCGCGGCGTGGCGTAGACCATGCCCTCGCGGCCCATGAAGGAAATGCAGCGGTCCTCGTTGATGCTGATGGTCTTCTTGCCGGTGAGGCCGGCGGCCAGCGTGGATTTCATTGCATGCTCCCCAAATGTCGAATGGCAAAAGTATACCGCCCGCGCCGTTCTTCCCTCGCCCCGCTTGCGGGGAGAGGGACCGAGGGTGAGGGGCTGCGTCAACAGAATCGCAAGCCCACACATATCTCCATGATGATCCGCGGCGGGCCGCCACTGCAAAACGGTCGAATTAATGGTTGAAGATCGCCCCTGGTCGCCGCGGCTCCACCGAGTGCGGCGCACACCTGATGACACCGCGCCCGCCGTGCCGCCCGGCAACAGCATGCAGCGTAGGGCGCTTCGCGCCACCGCGGATGCTGAGCGCTACCCGTTGACAGAATGACCACCAGAGAACAAGCTGTTCTGACGCTGTCTGCACAGGCTTTCGTCCGGCGCAGACCGTAACACATGCCTACGCGTCGCCAGTGCCTGGTCATGCTGCTGCTGCCGGCAATGGCTGGCGCGTCGCCATCGCTGCAGCAGGCCATGCAGCGGGCGCGCGCGCTGCGCGACGAGGCGGTGCGCTCCGGTGACCAGGCCTACGGCGCGGTGGTGTTGCGCGGTGCGCAGATCGTCGGCGAGGCGCCGAGCCGCGTGGTGGCCGCGGGAGATCCGACCGCACACGCCGAGATGGAGGCGATCCGCGACGCCGCGCGGCGCCTGCGCAGCCGCGACCTCTCGGGTTGCGTGCTGGTGTCCACCTCGCGCCCGTGCCGTATGTGTGAATCTGCCGCGGGCTGGGCGCGAATCGAGCGCATGGTGCATGGCGATGCGCTTACCGACGCCGGGCCGCCATCATGAGACGCCGCCAATGGCTTGCGCTGGCGATGCTGCTGCCGCTGCTCGCAGTTGCTTCGCCCGACGCACTGATCAACGCTGCCGAACGCGGGGACGTCGCGGCGCTGCGGCGCCTGCTCGATGCCGGGTCGCAGGTCAACGCCCGGGATGCACGCGGACGCAATGCGGTACTCGCGTCCACGCAAGGCGGTCACGTCGAGGCCGCACGCTTGCTCATCGCGCGCGGTGCCGACGTCAATGCGCAGGATGACATCCGCGACAGCGCGTTCCTGCTCGCGGGTGCAAGGGGCCATGCCGAAATCGTGCGCCTGGCGCTTGCGGCCGGAGCGGATCTCAAGAGCACCAATCGCTACGGCGGCACGGCGTTGATCCCGGCCTGTCACTACGGTCACGTGGAGACGGTGCGCGTGCTGCTCGGTTCGGCAATCGACGTCAACCACGTCAACCGCCTGGGCTGGACCGCGCTGCTGGAGGCGGTGATCCTGGGCGACGGCGGGCCGAGGCATACGGAAATCGTCCGCCTGCTGATCGTCCACCGCGCGGACGTCAACCTCGCCGACGCGCAGGGCGTGACGCCGCTCGCGCATGCCGAGCAACGCGGGCAAAGGGCGATCAGCGAACTGCTGCGAAAGGCCGGCGGACGGGCGAAATGAGGGCGCCCGATCCCTCGCCCCGATTGCGGCGAGAGGGGCTACGTCAACAGACTGTGGCTTCCGCGTCCACGCGCCGATGAACAAGCCCCGCGCGATACTGAAACGGGTGTCCGTACCCAGAGTGCCGTCATGAACAAGCAGTTGATCGTCGTCGATCCAGAGGTCCATAGCGGGACTCCGGTGTTTGCTGGCACGCGTGTTCCGGTCAAGACGCTCTTCCATCACCTGGAAGCCGGAGACTCATTGGAAGTCTTTCTGAATGACTTCCCGTCGGTAAGCCGCGAGTTGGCCGTAGGGGTGCTTGAAGAGGCTCGTGCCGCGCTCATTGCAGATGCGCATCCTGCGTGACGAGGTGCTTCCGTGTCGTCTTGCATGATACGCCCCATCGCTCCCCGGGGTTTCCCCCCGCGCGTTGAGCGGCCGCAGGTCCGCTCCAACGCGCGGATAGTTGAGCCGGCTCAGCCGGCTCCTACGCGCACTTGAACCCCGCGCGCTCGACGGCGCGCTTGAGGTCGGCGAGCTTCGCCTGCGCGGGATCGAAGCTGACCTGCGCGCGCGCCTCGGCGAGCGACACGTCCACCTTCGACACGCCGGCGACGCCGGTGAGCATGCGCGTCACGCTCTTCACGCAGCCCTCGCAATCCATGCCTTCCACCTTGAACTGAACGTCTTCCATCGCATTTCCTTTCACCCGGGTTTCCAGCGGTTCAGCAGCAGGGAATTCGACACCACCGAGACCGAGCTCAGCGCCATCGCCGCGCCGGCGATGACCGGATTCAGCAGCCCGGCGGCGGCCAGCGGGATTCCCAGCACGTTGTAGACGAACGCAAAGAACAGATTTTGCCTGATCTTGGCGAGCGTCGCCCGCGACAGCGAGATGGCGTCGGCGATGCCGGCGAGGTCGTCGTGCATCAGGGTCAGGTCCGCGGTCTCTATCGCGGCGCCGGTGCCCCCGGCGAGCGCGAAGCTCACGTCGGCCCTCGCCAGGGCAGGCGCATCGTTGATGCCGTCGCCCGCCATGCCGACGCACTTCCCCTCTGCGTGCAGCGCGTCGATCTCGGCCAGCTTGCCCTCGGGCAGCACGCCGCCCTTCCAGCGTTCGATGCCCAGTGCCTCGGCCACCGCGCGAACGGCCTCCGGGTTGTCGCCCGAGAGCACCACGGGCTCGACGCCCAGCGCGCGCAGGCGGCGCACGGCATCCGCGCTGGTCGGCCGCAGCGCGTCGGCGAGCGCGATCCAGCCCAGCAGCCGGGTGCCGAGCGCCACGCCGACCACCGTGCGCCCGCCCGTGCGCAGGCGGGCGGCAGCCTCATCCTCCGCGGCCACGCCCTGCTCCGCCAGCCAGTGCTGCGATCCGAGCCGCGCAGTCTCTCCGTCAAGCGACGCCGACACGCCGCGGCCGCCGTGCGCGTGGACTCCCGTCGAGGCCGCGGACGAGACGCGCTGCGCCGCCGGATGCGCGAGGATGGCGCGGGCCAGCGGATGCTCCGAGTTGCGCTCGAGCGTCACCGCCACGCGCAGCAGCGCCTCGGGCTCGACGCCCGCGGCCGGCATGACGTCGGTCACTTCCGGCTTGCCGCGCGTCAGCGTGCCGGTCTTGTCGAGCTCCCCGGTGTCGAGTGTTTCCGCGCCTTCCAGCGCATCGGCGTTGCGAATCAGGATGCCGGCCTTCGCCGCGCGCCCGATGCCGACCATCAGTGCCGTCGGCGTGGCAAGGCCGAGCGCGCAGGGGCAGGCGATCACCAGCACCGCGACCGCCGGCACCAGCGCCGACTCGAAATCGCGCGCCAGCCACCAGCCCGCCAAGGTGATGGCCGCGATTCCCAGCACCACCGGGACAAAGACGCCCGCAACCTGGTCCACCAGGCGCTGCACCGGTGGCTTGGAGGCCTGCGCCGAGGCGACCAGGCGGATGATTCCCGCAAGCATGGTGTCGCGGCCCAAGCCCGTCGCCACGCAATGCAAGGCCCCATTCGCGTTCATCGTGCCGGCAAACACCCGCTCGCCGGCGCGCTTGGCCACGGGCAGGCTCTCGCCGGTGAGCATGGATTCGTCGACCGCCGATTCGCCGGCAGCGATGCGGCCGTCCACCGGCACCTGGTCGCCGGGGCGCACGACGAAGGCGTCGCCGCGCTTGAGCGTGTCGATCGGCACTTCGCGCAGGCCGCCCTCGCCTTCGACCCAGGCGGTGCGCGGCTGCAGGCGAACAAGCGCTTCCAGCGCACTGGCTGCGCGCGCCGTGGCGCGCGCCTCGAGGAACTTGCCCAGCAGCACCAGCGCGATCACCGTCGCGCCAGCCTCGAAGTAGAGGTGTTCCGCGAGGCCGAAGAACAGCACCGCGGTGGAGAAAGCGTATGCGGTCGTCGTGCCGATGGCGACCAGCACGTCCATGTTCGCGCTGCCGCCGCGCAGGGCGTTCCAGCTACCGATGTAGAAGCGCCGCCCGCTCCAGAACTGCACCGGCGTCGCCAGCAGCCATTGCAGCCACGCCGGCATGAAGTGGTGCTGTCCTGCCGCCATCGCGCCCATCTCTAGCAGGAAGGGCGCGGCGAGCGCCGCCGCGAGGACGAAATCGCCGAGCGCCTCGCGGTGCTCGGCCGAGCGGTCGCGCACCGCGCCCTCCACCGAGACCTGCGCGTCGTAGCCGATGTCGCGCACCGCCCCGATCAGCCGCGCCGGGTCGTAGACCTCCGGCGCATAGCGCACGCTGGCCTTCTCGGTGGCGAAATTGACCGTCGCCTGGACGCCGTCGAGGCGGTTGAGGACTTTCTCGATGCGGGTCGCGCAGGCCGCGCAGGTCATGCCTTCCAGGTCGAGCTCGACCCTGGAAAGCCCGTCTGCCTGCGGCGCGTTCACTTCACCAGCAGCACCGGCAGGTCGGAGATGTGCATGACCTTGGTCGCGACCGAACCGAGCAGCGCCTTGCCCATTTCGGTGCGCCCGTGCGTGCCGATGAAGATGAGGTCGCATTTCGACTTGACGGCGTGCGCCGCCAGCGTTTCCGCGACCGGCCCGACCAGCACTTGCGGCCGGTACGAGATGCCGGCCTTGTCGAGCCTCTTCTTCGCCAGCGCGAGGTTCGCCTCGCCTTCCTCTGCGTAGTAGCGCTGGATCTGGTCCTTGCCCACCGCGAGGCCCATGCGCGGCAGCTTCGGCACCGGCAAGTGCACGGTGACCAGCTCGACCAGCGGCTTGTCGCGGTACCAGTCGGCGTGCTGGATGACGCTGTCCACCGCGTCGAGCGAGTTCTTCGAGCCGTCCACCGCCACCAGGATCTTCATGGGTCCGCGTTCCGCCTTGGTTTGCCAGGGCGATATTCTAGCTTGCGGGCGCCGCCGGGCCGAGCAGGTGCTCGACCAGGTCCCGTACGGGACGGATCTGCGCGCCGAAGGGCACGGGCTCCGAGCCGCGGAAGAACAGGCCGTGCTCGACGTCGCCGCGCAGCGCCGCGGCAAGGTTGTGGTCGATGCAGAACTGGCCCGCCCTCGCGTTGCCGTCGCGCAGCCCGCACTGCGCCAGGCAATCGAAGGCCTGCGTGCACTGCCTGCGGGGCTTCGCCCGCGAGCGCAACTCCCCCTCGTGCGCCAGGTACCGGATCAGCCAGGGCGTGCGCACCGCGCGCGCGGGCAGGCCGGCGACGCTCATGAAGGTGACGATGTCCGCAGGCCCGGCCTCGGCCAGCACGCGCTTGTAGGCGGGGTGCGCGTCGCCCTCCTCTGTGACGGCGAAGGGCGTGCCGACCTGCACCGCCGAGGCGCCCAGGGCGAGCATGTCGCGCACTTTCTGTGGCGAGTTCACGCCGCCGGCGACGATCAGCGGGATGTCGCGCGGGTCGGCGCCCGCCTCCTCCATGGCCGCGATCGCGGCCGGCACCACGGTGGCGAAATCGAAGCGCCGGTGGTCCACGTCCTCGAGGCGCGCGGCGCCCAGGTGGCCGCCGGCGTAGCGGGGGTGCTCGATCACCACGGCGTCCGGCATGCGCCCCTTGCGGCGCCACTTCTTCATGATGAGCGAGAGCGCGCGCGCCTCGGAAACGATCGGAATCAGCGCCACGTCGGGGAAGGAAGCGGTCAGCTCGGGCAGGTCGAGTGCCAGTCCGGCGCCGACCACGATGGCGTCCGCGCCGCTTTCGCAGGATTGCCGGACGTAGTCCGCGTACTGGGACACCGCGCGCATGACATTCACCGCCACCAGGCCGCGGCCCGCCGCGGTTTCCTTCGCCATGCGGATTTCGCGGTCCAGCGCCAGCGCGTTCGCCTGCTCGATCGCCGCGCGGTTGCGCGAGCGGCCGGTGGTCCGCATGAGGTCGGGATGATGGCGGCGCAGGTCGACGCTCGAGATGGTGCCGACGCCGCCCGCGCGCGCGACCGCGCCCGCGAGTCGGTGGGCGGAGACGCCGACGCCCATGCCGCCCTGCACGACCGGCAGGGTTTCCCGGCCGCGGATCACGAGTTTCCCACCCATTGAGCCGATTCTGCCAGCGTGTCAACCGACAGCGCTTGATCTCCACCAAGCGCCGCCGCGCCTGCGCTGCGGGCGACTGGTACTTGCTTGATCTGAGTCAACAAACCCTGCCGGGCTGCGCGGGATGATTGCCGCGAATCCACCCGGGGAACGCCACATTGCCACCGCACCGCAAGCCGCTGATCAGCGGCATTCTCGCCAACCTGCCGCTGCTGCGGCAGGCGGAGCCGGCGCACATCGCCGAGCTCGCGCGCCATGCGCGCATGCAGGACGTGCGCCGCGGCGAAATCGTCTGCCGCCGCGGCGACATCCAGGAGGGCTTTTTCGCCGTCGCCTACGGGCTTCTCAAGCTGGCACTGCGCGGCAGCGGCGGGCGCGAAAAGGTGCTGCGCCTGGTGGGCCCCGGGCAGAGCTTCGGCGAGGCGCTGGTGTTCGCCTCGCGTCCGAACCCGCTCGAGGCCGTCGCCTTGGTCGACAGCATGGTCGTCATGATGCCGTCGCATACCGTCATGGGACTGGCCGAGCGCGACCCGGCGTTCGCGCGCAACCTGCTGCTCGGCCTCAGCGAGCGCATGCACCTGTTCGTCGCCGACATCGAGGCCAGCACGCTGTACAGCGGCCGGCAGCGCGTGGCGGAATACCTCGAGTCGCTGCTCACGGGGGAGCGCGGATCCAGCGTGCGCCTGCCCGCGACCAAGACGGTGCTCGCCTCGCAGCTCGGGCTCACCAAGGAAACGCTCTCGCGCCTCCTGCACGAGCTGTCGACGCAGGGCCTGATCCGCATCGCGCGGCGCGAGATTCACGTGCTCGACCGCGAAAAGCTCCTGCAGGTCGCGCGCGGCGCGGCCGGTTGACTTGCGTCAACTGGCGCGGGGATTCGCGGCCGTAGCCTGAGAGCAACGATTCGGAGGGCATATGTTCAAGCACATCCTGGTATCCACGGACGGCTCGACGCTCTCGAGCAAGGCGGTCAGCGCGGCGGTCAAGCTGGCGAAGACCACGGGCGCAAAACTGACAGGCATCTATGTGATGGCGCCCTACGCGCCGCCCGTCTACGGCGAAGGCGCAGCCTACGTCACGGCCGACCTCAATCCGCGGCGCTACAAGGAAACCATGGCCAAGGCCGCGCGCCACGCGCTTTCCGCGGTCGAGATCGAGTCGCAGACCGCCGGCGTCGAATGCAAGACCATCTCCGCCACCAACGACCTGCCGTGGGAGGCGATCATCCGCGCGGCCAAGGGCAAGAAGTGCGACCTGATCGTCATGGCTTCCCACGGGCGCCGGGGCCTCGCCGGCCTGCTGCTCGGCAGCGAGACCACCAAGGTGCTGACGCACTCGAAGATCCCCGTGCTGGTGTGCCGCTAGGGCGGCGCCATGCGTTACCTGACCATCGAGCAACGCGACGACCTGCGCGGCAAGCTGCAGCAACGTGCGCTCGAACTGCGTGAGGAGATCGCCCCGACCCTCCCGCGCCACGACGAGGAGACCGACGACGACGCGGTGGCGGATCTCGAAACCAGCCTGGATGCCGCCGCCGTCGAGCGCGAGACGCGCGAACTGCGCGAAATAGAGCGCGCGATCGAGCGCCTGCACTCGCCGGACTTCGGCCTTTGCGAGGACTGCGGAATGGACATCCCGGTGGCGCGGCTGCAGGTTTCGCTCACCGCCACGCGCTGCATCGAATGCCAGACGCGCTACGAGCGCCAGCACGGCGTAGGGGCCGGCGCCAGGCTCTGAGCGCTACCCTGGCGCCGCCTGGAACAACTGGATCAGCCAGAAGGTCGGCAGCGCCAGCGACAGGATGATGACGAAGAACACGACCTGCCGGTTGGCGCCGAAGCGCGCGCCGCGCGCGCGCTCGATCTGGTCGAGGATCAGGTCCGCGACGACGTAGAGCCCCATCGCGATCAGCGTGAAGTAGACGAATTCCATCCGGCCCTCATTGAATTAATCGCAATTACGAGAAACATCAGGCCGCCGATCACCGCGACCAGCCCGCCCAGCCCCATCAGCCCCATCGCCGCGATCTGTTCCGGCGTGCGCAGCGCCTGCTCGGCGCCGGCCGCTTTGCGCTGCACGCCGTAGCCGCCCGACCACGCCAGGCCGGTTACGTGCATCAACTGGCCGGCGCCGTAGAGCCAGGCCTGGATTTCCGCCGCCCGCGCCGCAGGCGCTGCAAACCCCATGCGCGGCAGCAGGTGGTAGACCAGACCCATCAGCGCGAGCGTCACGCCGACGATGCAGCCGTGGTAATGCGCCGGGATCTTCACGTTGCTGCCCTCGATGGCGAAGCCAATAATCCCGCCCGCGCCGAACAGCGCCATGGACGAAATCAGCGCGGCGCGCAACGGGCGCTCAGCGTCGCCCACGCCGCGCAGCGTGGCCAGGCCCACGGCCACCGCCAGCGCGAAGGGCAGGATCGCCAGGCCGCCGCCGAAGCGCATGATCCACGTGAGATAGCGGTAGTGCTGCATCGAGACGATGTCCCACGCGAGGTAGATCACCGGCGTGGCGAACACCGATACCAGCCCGACGCCGAAGAACAGCGTCGCCACCCGGGGCGTAATCGGCAGCCGCGCACCGATCGCCTCGGCGAGCCACAGCCACGCCACCAGCATCAACAGCGTCCATGTGAACTGCAGCACGTGCCCGCCGCCCCAGAACAGCACCTCGTAGTAGGCCTTGCCCTCCAGCGTGCCCGGCACGCGCAGCCACGACCAGGCGAAGGCGATCAGCGCGAGCGCGGCCGACACCAGCGCGCTGTTCAGGCCGAAGCGCAGCGCCCCCGCGCCGTCCAGCCGCGCCCCCACGGGCGGCACCGCGAGCATGGAGCGCAGCACCAGCAGCAGGCAGCCGGCGGCGAACACCAGCAGCCCGCCGATGAACCAGCGCTCGTCCACCACCGGAATGTAGTTGCTCATCACCGGCAGGCCGCGGCCGGTGAACGGCGCGACGCACATCAGCAGCGTGCCGGCGACGGCGATCCACAGCGCGGCCCAACCCGCGGCAAGCGCGCGGCCGGTGCTGTTCAGGCTCCACAGCATCCCGCCCATCGCCGCGAACCAGACCAGCACCGAGAGATCGACGTGCACGATCAGCGCCACGCGGAAGAAATCCGCCGCGGGGATCAGGTCCTTGACGTAAGGCGCACGCGACAGCACGAGCAGCACCGCGAACAGGCCCGAACCGACCAGGGCGGCGAGGCCCAGCGTCAGCCAGGCGGCGGCCAGCCGCCGCCTGCCGTCAGCCGGAACGCCAAGCGCATAGCCGTGGGAAACGTGCATCGCAGGCGAATCAGACAGCCGAACGCTCCCGCGCGCGTTGATCGGCGTCAACAATGCCCTCCCTGAACGCGTCGATCTCCCGTTGCAACGCCGGCAGGGACTCCCCGACCGCCCAGGCCACCCGCACGCGCTCGCGCGGCACGTTCGCGCGCAGGTGCGGCTCCCGTGCACCCTCGAGCCGTTCTTCGAGCCAGCGCTGCCCGAATCGGTATTCGCACGCGCCGGGCGCGCAGCCGGTGACGAGGACGCCCAGCGCCCCGTTGCGGATCGCGTACTCGATGAACGAAGGCGGCAGCATGCCGGCGCAGACCAGGCTGAGCGCGACCAGCCCGGGGCCGCGCAGCGCGCCCACGTCGACGCCGTAGTCGCAGCCGAAGACCACGATGCAGGGTCTCTCCCGCTGCAGCGCAGCCTCCAGTTCCGCGCGCAGCGAGGCGATCTCGCGCCCCGGCATGTCGATGCCCGAGGCGAACGTCTCGCTGCTGCGGAAGGGCGTGGACGAGGGGCAGGCGCCCGCGCAGATGCCGCAACCGGCGCACAGGTCTGCCTTCACCGCGGCCATGCGTGGCGCGTTCGACTTGTCCGGGTGCGGCACCAGCACGATCGCCGAATACGGGCAGTCGACGAAGCAGCGTCCGCAGCCGTTGCAGTCCTGCGGGCTGACCACGGCCACCGGCAGACGCGGTGCGCGGCTCAGCCAGGGCAGCGCCAGCAGGAAGAGCACGGCGCCCGCCACCATCCACCACAAGGCCGCCGGCGAGGTGGCGTACATCAGCGGATGCGGAAAGAGGAAGAACCAGTCCAGCGCCAGCGCCGCCGGCACGCGCGCGAGGTCGGCGGACGGCTGGCTCTGCGCCGGCAGCAGCAGCGCGAGCAACGCGAGCGCGGCGAGCGTGCCCGCGGCAAGTTCGCTCGAGGGCCAGGCGTCCGGGCGGCTCACCCGCTGCACGTGCACCCACATGCCCAGCAGCAGCGCGAGCGGGATGCCGATGTGCAGGAAGATGAACAGCGTGAACAGGCGGTCGATGACGAGGTCCTGGAGGATGAAGTTGCGCGCGAAGGGCTCCAGCGTCACCCCCAGGCGATCGAGCCACTCCGCCGTCGCCGTCGCCGAAAAGAGCGAAAGCTGGTCCCAGACCAGCCAGTAGCCGCCGATCCCGGATGCGTAGAGCAGCACCACCAGCGGCACCCCCGTGACCCACGAGAACCAGCGAAAACCGTGCTCGTGGCGCGCCAGGTATTCGCGCAGCGTGTGCGCGAACGTGACGACGAGCAGCAGGTCGGCGCCGTAGCGGTGCATGCCGCGCATCAGCCGCCCCACCAGCCAGTGGTCGCGGCCGATGGATTCCACCGATTCCCACGCGCCGGCGACGCTGGTGTCGAGGAACACGTAGAGGTAGATCCCGGTCACCGCCACCACCCAGAACAGCAGGAAGGCGAGCGCGCCGAGGCGCCGCAGCGGATTCGCGGCCGGGCCGAAGGCGCGGTCGAGCCGGAGTTCGAGGGCCTGCCAGGCTGTGTAGGCGCGGGCCCGCGCCCCTTTCACTTCCTGAACTCCAGCCCGCCGCGCGAGGCGTTGAAGTCGATCACCACCGAATCGCCGCCGGCGAGCTTCAGGCTCTCCTCGCGCACGTGGTTGAATTCCCCCTCGGGGCGGTCGCGCATGCGCACCACGATGCGGTGGGTGCCCGCCGGCAACGCCATGCGGTGATAGAGCGTGGCGAGTCCGTCGCGCTGCACGCCCGCGGGCGGCACTTCGGCGCGGAATTTCTGCACGCCGTCCACCTCCAGCTCGACGAGGATCGGCGAGCGCTCGCGCGGGCAGTCCTGCGCGGCGCGCATGTTCGGCGGCAGCTTCGCCAGTTCCTCGGCAGGCCGCTCGCGGCAGGCATGCCGCCGCTCGGCGGCGTGCGCGATCGACAACCTGAGCAACGCCTCGTCCTTGCCGATGTGCGCGAACTTCGGCGCGCTGGAGAAATAGCCGATCAGGGCCATCAGCGGCAGGTAGAACGCCGCCTGCAGCACGTAGCGCGCGTACTTGTTCAACTCGTACCTCCCAGCTTCGCCATTTCGGCCGATTCGCCACGAACGTGCGGCGCGAGCCGGAACGCATCCGAGAAGCAGTCGTCCTGCGACATGCCATGGCCGCGGAACGCCGGCGTCGCCGCTTCGACCATGGCCACCGAGCCGCAGGCGTAGACCTGGTGCCCCGACAGGTCGGGGAAGTCCTGCAGGATCGCCTCGTGCACCAGCCCCGTGCGCCCGGTCCACCCATCCTCGGCGCGCGGCTCGGAAATCACCGGCACGAAACTGAAATTATCGTGCTCGCGCGCCCAATGGCCGGCTTCCTTCAGCATGTAGAGATCCTCGGGGCGGCGCGTGCCCCAGTACAGGTACATGCGCCGGCGGATGCCGCGGTGGAAGGCGTGCTCGAGCATGGACTTCACCGGCGCAAAGCCGGTGGCACCGGCGACGAAGACGATCGGCTTGTCGCCCTCCTCCTGCAGGAAGAAGGTGCCCAGCGGTCCTTCGAGCTGCAACTCCTCGCCGACCTTCATCGACTCGAAGACATGGGTGGTGAACTTGCCCCCCGGGATCAGGCGGATGTGCATCTCCATCGGCCCGCGGGCGTGCGGCGCGGTGGCGAAGGAGAACGCGCGCCGCTCGCCCGCGGGCAGCAGCACGTTGACGTACTGGCCGGGGTAGTAGCGCACGGGCTCGCCCGGCACCTGCAGCAGCACGCGCATCACGGTGGGGGACATGCGTTCGAGCTTGAGCACGCGCGCGGTGCGCTGCCTGGGCGGGGCAGCGTGCACCGCCTCTTTGGGCGTGCCCCCAACGACCGCCTTCGGCTGATATTCTATTTCCAGGTCGGCGCGCGGCGTAGCGCAGCACAGCAGCGCCGCCCCCTGCTCGCGCTCGGCCGTCTTGAGCACCTCGGGCTGGAAGGCGCCCGGGTCGAAAGCGCCGTGCAGCACGCGCCCCTTGCACTCGCCGCAGCCGCCATTGCGGCAGTCGAAGGGCATGGCGATGCCCTCGCGCAGCCCCGCATCGAGCAGGGTTTCGCCATCGCGCACGTGGATGAAGCGGTTGTCCGGATGCACGAGGACGTGGAAACCCTCCGCCCCGCCCTGCGCGCGCCGGGGCGGCAGCCAGGGCAGCAGGAAGGCGAGCGCGCTCGCCCCGCCGAGCAGCATCCACAGCTCGGCGGGCGAACTGCGGTACAGGAACGCGAAGGTCGGCAGGTAGAACCAGTCGAAGGCGATCTCGGTGACGGCCCTGGACATGTCGGCCGGCGCCTGGCTCACCGCCGGCCGCACCAGCGCCAGCGCAACCAGCGCGAGCGTGGTCATGACCAGGATCGGCCGCGGCGGCGTGGTCTTCGCCTGCGGCACGCGCTGCACATGGATCCACAGCAGCGCGAGCGCCCCGAGAGGCACGCCGATGTGGATGAAGGCGAGCAGCGAGAAAAGCCTGTCGCCGAAATTCTCGGCGAAGATGAAGTTGCGCACCAGCGAGCCGCGGAAGAACGGCAGCCAGTCGAGCCACTCGGCCACCCCCTGGGTGATGAACTGCGCGAGCTGGTCCCAGGGCAGCATGTAGCCGTTGACGCCGGCGACGTAGATGGTCCACAGCAGCATCACGCCGGTCACCCAGGAGAACCAGCGGAAGCCGCGGTAGCGGTCGAAGACGAAGTGCCGCGTCAGGTGCAGCACCATGGTCAGCACCATGCCGTCCGAGGCGTAGCGGTGCACGCTGCGCAGCACGCCGCCCAGCCACCACTGCCCGCTGGTCAGGCTCTCCACCGAGGCGTAGGCCTCGTTCACGCCGGTGTCGAAGAAGACGTAGAGGTACAGGCCCGAGCCGACCACCAGCCAGAACATCCAGGTGCTGATCGCGCCGAGGTAATAGAGCGGGTTCAGCCGGTCGCCGAAGGCGAGATTGAAAATCGCTTCCACTCGCATGAAACACCAGCGCCCCGCGCCCTGGATGGCCGCGAGCATCTCAGCTCCTGTGCTGCGAGCGCCAGTCCCGGTAGAGGAACGTGGCCGTGGCGCCGATCACCAGCAGGCCGGCGAGCATCTCGGCGAACATCGCGTAGTCGAGCCGGTACTCGCCGCTCACCGGGTCATAGACCGTGCACAACAACCTGACTTTCTCGGCGAGCGCGGCAAAGTCGCGCGCCGGCACCGGTGCGCCGGTCGCCAGGGCCTTCAGCGGATCGACGAAGGCTTCCAGCGAGAAGGACTCTCCGTAAACCTGCTTCACGATGCGGCCCCCGGCATCCAGGATCGACGCCTGCAGCACGTGGTCGAAGCCGCTGGCGGTAGCGACGCTGCTGAAGCCGAAATCCGCCAGCAGCGCGTCGAGTTCGGACTGCTTCGGCGAGAGGAACACCCAGTTGTCGCGCTCGACGCGCTGGCGGCGCGCGAAATCGCGCATCGCCTCCGGCGTGTCGAACGGCAGGTTGAAGCCTATGGTCGCGACGTTGAAGCTGTTCCTGCCGAGCGCAGCCTCGGCCTTCTCCACGGCAAGCGCAAGGTACTGCGTGGTGGCGGGGCAGACCTGGAAGCAACCGGTGTAGACGAAGCTCACCACGAGAGGCTTGCCTCGGAGCGAGGCAAGCGTGACGGGCTTGCCGCTGGAGGACGTAAACGCATGGTTGGCCGGCTTCGAGTCGAGCGCGGCCTGGCTGCGCCTGAGCGCGTAGTCGCGGTCCAGGGTGTCGCCAAGCGCGGCCGGCGACGCCAAAGCGAACACCAGCCCCGCGAGGAGGCTCAGGCGGGCGGACACCGCCTACCCCCTGATCGCTGCGTCGGCGATGGCGCCGAGGAGAACCAGTCCGAGCTGCAGCAGCGAGGCGCGGAAACAGCCGCGCGCGGCGTCGCGGCCCGGATTACGCACCAGTGCCCAGGACTTCGACAGGAACAGCCAGCCGCCGGCGGCGGAAGCTGCGAGGTAGATCCATCCCAGTCCGTAGAACGCGGGCATCAGGGTCGACACTACCAGCACTACGGCGCTGGCGAAAATCACGCGCGCGCAGCGTGCGTCGCCCACCACTACCGGCAGCATGGGCACTCCCGCGGCGGCGTAGTCCTCGCGATAGACGATCGCGAGACTCCAGAAATGCGGCGGCGTCCAGAAAAACAGCACGATTGCCAGCCAGATCGACTCGGGGCTGAGGCCCGGCGCAACCGCGGCGGCGCCCGCCAGTACCGCGAAGCTGCCGGCGAGGCCGCCGACGACGATGTTCCAGGCGGTGCGGCGCTTGAGCCAGACCGTGTAGACCACGCCGTAGGTGAAGGCGCCCATGAAGACGTAGAACGCCGACAGCCAGTTGGCGGCGTATGCCGCCGCCAGCACCGAGGCGACCGTCATCGCGCCGATCACCCACAGCCACATCGGCCGGTGGATGAGCGATCCGCTGACGAACGGCCGGCCGCGGGTGCGCGCCATGCGCTGGTCGAGGTCGCGCTCGGCGTACTGGTTGTATGCGCCCGCCGCAGCCGAGGACACCAGCACCGCCAGCGTCAGCAACACCGCTCTCCAGCCCTGCAGCGGGCCGGGCGTGACCGCGAGGCCAGCCACCGCCGCGAGGGCAATGGCCACCCCGATGCGCAGCTTGAAGAGGTTGAGGAGGAGCCTCACGCGCGCTGCCCCGCTATTTGAGCGGCCAGACCGTCGACAGGTACTTCCAGTTGACGAAGTAGTACAGCGCGAAGGCGACGATGAAGACCATTGCCAGAGCAAAGGTGCCCGGCGCCGAGAAGCCCGCCGATTGCCCGTGCGAGGTGATGCTCTCCGACACCGGCTGCGTGCTGGGCGCCACGTTCTGGCGCGCCGGCAGGTGCTGGAACTCCGGCGTCTGGATCTTCTTGCCGAGGAACACCGACCAGACCGTCACCAGCAGGTACATGCCGCCGCCGACGATGGCAATCAGGCCGGCGATGCTGCCCAGCGCCATCATCAGCCACGCCGCGCCCGGGAACTCGTAGGCGAAGGCCGTGCCGGCGAAGCTGATGTCCCAGTGGCGCCGCGGCACGCCGAGCGTGCCAGCACCCATCAGGAACACGGCGACCGCGCACATGCCAAGGCCGAAGACATAGGGCTGCCATTTCGCCATGCCCGGGAACGCCAGCTCGCGGCGGAACAGCACCGGGATGAGGAAGTAGGTCAGCGACATGAAGGCGAGCGTCGTGCCGATCACCACCGTGGCGTGGAAGTGCCCCGGCACGTAGATCGTGTTGTGGATGATCAGGTTGATCTGCTCCACGCCCATGATCACGCCCGAGATGCCGCCGAGGAAGCCGAAACCCAGCAACGAGATGAACATGCCCGAGAATACCGGGTTGCCCCACGGCGCCTTGCGCAGCCACTCGAAGAGGCCGTTGGTGTAGCCCTTCTTCCTCTGCGCCACCTCGATGGCGCCGGGCACGGTGAGGCCGTGCACCATGGAGGCCAGCACCGCGAGGTACATCGCGTAGCTGGTGTTGAAGATCTTCCAGTACGAGGTCAGGCCCGGGTCGGCGAGCAGGTGGTGCGCGCTCGCCAGCTGCAGGAACAGGATGTAGAGGAAGAACGCGGTGCGCGAAACCTTCTCCGACATCGGCTTGGCGCCGAAGACGATGGCCGCGATGGCGTACCAGACCGAGACGTGCGCCGCGACGTTGATCTGCTGCGACGAGTGGCCGAAGGCCCAGAAGATGGTCCGGTACATGAGCGAATCGATCTGCGGCACCAGCCCCACCGACCACAGGAACGTCGGAATCAGGATGATCGCGCCCGAGGCGATGGTGAACACCGCGATGATGCAGGCGGTGAGCGCGCCGAAGGTCACCAGCGGGATCGAGCCCTGGTAGGTGCGCTCCGCCTTGGCCACCACCAGCGTGCCGAGGAAGACGAAGCAGCCGATCAGGGCGCCGACCGCGAACAGGATCAGGCCGAGGTAGAAGATCGGGTGCGCGCCCATCGGCGCGTAGGCCGTGAACATCACGCTGGAGTCGCCGCGCAGCACGGCGTAGTTGTTCATCGCCGCGCCGAGCACCATCAGCCAGAAGCCCGCCCAGGCCATGTTCGGCGTCGCCAGGCGGCTGCGCAGCAGCGTCGAACTGGCGAAGTAGAGGATCGCCATCTCGAAGAAGATGATCCAGAACACCAGCATGTTGATGCCGTGCGCGGTGAGCACCTGGTAAAAGCGGTCCGGCGCGAGCCAGTGCACCGCCTGCCAGCGCGTCAGCACGACGCCGATGGCGAGCAGGCCGCCGATCAGCAGGCAGACGACGCCGACGACGGCGTTCCAGCGCATGAGTTTTTCGGCCGGCTCGTGGAACATCAGGCCGGTGCTCGGGCAGGTGCGGAAGTTTCTGTTGGTGGCCATGTCTGCCCCCTTACTTGACGTAGATGCGGCTGATCATGGTGTGGTGATTCACGCCGCAATACTCGTTGCAGATGATCGAGAACGTGCCCTTGCTGGTCGGCGTCATGGTCACCGCGTGGTCGTAGCCCGGATGGACCTGGATGTTGATGTTCTCCGGCTGCAGCGAGAAACCGTGCAGCCAGTCCATCGACATCAGGTGCACGCGGTAGGTCTTGCCGGCTTCGAGCTCGAGCAGCGGCCACCACGACCACAGGCGCGCGACCAGGTACACGTCGCTGTCGGGCGGCGGGGCGATGACCGGAACCTTCTGGGCGCTTTCCTCGCGCACCTTCCACTTGGCGACGCCCTCCTCGGCCTTCTTCATGTAGGCCTCGGCGCTGGTCTTCACCGCGGCGTGCGCCAGGTTCTGCTTACCGAAGACGTGCCAGTACGGCATCATGAAGAACATGAACAGGCACCAGATGAAGGCGATGGTGATCCACACCACCTCCTCGCGGTCCATCGGGTGCTTCCACCAGTAGCGGTCGGTGACGGGGGTAATGGCCATGGCTGGTTTCTCCCTACTTCGCGATCGGCAACGAGACGATTTCCATCACGCCCCAGACGACGTAGAACACGGTCGGCACGACCACCCCGAGGAACAGCAGCAGGAAGGGGTTGTCGAGCACCTGCTGCATGGCAGGTACCGGTTCGTCGGGCATCTCCTCGGAAGTGATGTTCTGGGTGGCGTCGGTCATCGCAACCTCCATTTTTTGGTCAATGCGGCGGACTTTCCCGCAGATGCGCCGGCCGGGACTTGATGTGAATCAAACAACTTCGGATATGCATCGGCAACATGCGCGGATGCGCGATGCTTTCCGGGCCGGCCTGCTGGCGGCCGTGTCTACTGCATTGATGCTGGTCGTAGTCGCCGCCAGCGCGCTGATTCGCGCCCGTGGCGTCGCCGGCCTCGATGTGCAGCCCGATCGCATTGCTCACCGCATTGCAGCATCGACTGTTGCGCTGCTGGTGATCGCGCTGACGATGCTGGCGTGGCGCGTGCCGCGCCTGCGCCGCGCGGCCGTGATGGCCCTGGTTCTGATGCTCGCGCTTTCGGCAGTAGGCTGGATCACGGGCACCACGCCGCCGCCGGCTGCAGCATTCTTCAACCAGTTCGGCGGGCTGGCCCTCACAGCGCTGCTCGCCTGGCTTTGGGCGCGCGCGTCCTGGGCAACCGGTTCGGTTGCCAGTGCCCCGCTCGCCGCAACCGCCGTCTTCCTTGGCTGCGCACAGGGCGCTTTCGGGGCCGCGATTGCGGCCTTCGCGGCTGCGCCGCCGGTCGTCGTCCTGATAGCCCATGCTGCGCTGGGAATGGCCGCCGCCGCGCTGGTCGCAGCGCTGCGCCATCCGGCGTTCGTCGCCTGCGCCCTGTTCGCAGTGGCGGCCGGGGCCTTCACTTCCCTGCCTGGCGCCCATGCCCTCGCGCCGGCGGCCCACGCGCTGTCCGCGGCGCTGACCATATCGGCCGCCGCGGCGGCGCACGGACGCAGCCATGCCTGACGCGCGCCAGATCGACGTGCGCTGGCTCGAACCGCCGGAGCCCTTCGAGCGCATCGTCGGCGCGCTCTCCACGCTCGCGCGGGGCGAGCGCCTCAGGGTGCTGATCCACCGCGAGCCGCTGCCCCTCTTCGCCATGCTGCGCGACAACGGCTATCAGTACACGGCCCTGCGGTGCGACGACGGCACGTTCGAGATCTTCATCTGGGAGCCCGAAGCAGGCTGAATTACCCCCTCGATTCGTAGGGACTAGCAGGTTGCGGATTTGATATGCGTCAACAAATCCGCCCCATTCTGTCGGATCATTCCGGCGATCCATGGAATTCGACATCGCCAGCGCCGTGGTCCACGCCATCCCCGGTCAACGCGACGCCGTGCATGCACGGCTGCTGGGCATGCCGGGCGTCGAGATCCACGCCGAAACCGCCGACGGGCGCTTCATCGTCACCGTGGAGGACACCGCCGACGCGCGCGCCAGCGACACCGTCGTCCAGCTGCACCGCCTCGATGGCGTGGTCGCGGCAGCCATGGTCTACCAGCACACCGGACGGGAAACATGAGCGTCAGCCGCAGGGATTTCCTCAAGTCGCAGGCAATCGCCGCCGCGGCCGCAGCCACCGGCATCGCGGTGCCGGCGGTGGTCGAGGGCAATGAGACGCGCTGGCGCTTCCGCGAGGGCCACGACCCGTACGTGAAGAAGGGCGAGGGACTGCGCTTCTACGGCAAGCCCGATGGCAAGGCGGTGGTGATCGCCGTGCCCTACGAGCCGCCGCCCGAGGTGCCGGACAAGGACTACGACCTGTGGCTGTGCACCGGGCGCGTCCTCGAACACTGGCACAGCGGCACCATGACCCGCCGCGTTCAGGAGCTGCACCGCGCGGTCCCCGAGGCGGTGGTCTTCATGCATCCGAACGACGCCAGGCGGCGCGGCCTGCTGAACGGCATGGAGGCGAAGATCGCCTCGCGCCGCGGCGAGATCCGCGCGCGCATCGAGATCCGCGGCCGCAACGAGCCGCCCGAGGGCCTGGTGTTCATCCCCTTCTTCGACGAGGGCCGCCTGGTGAACAAGCTGACGCTGGACGCCACGTGCCCGATCTCCCGCGAGACCGATTACAAGAAGTGCGCGGTCAGGGTGGTGAAGGCATGAGCCGGGGGGTACGGGGGGGCTGGGATGGCCCCGAATGCACTTGCCGGAAGGGGCCCAGGCCCCCTGTTCCGATGAGCCGCCGCGCATTGCTCGCCGCCGCCCTGCTGGCGGCCGGCGCCGCGCTCGCGAACGATGCCGCGGGGCTCAGGTCGCTGCGCGGCGAGACGGCGATCCCCGACATCAATCCCTCGCAGACCTACCGGATGGAACGCCACGACCGGCTGATCCCGCGCGCATTCGACAAGCAACCGCCGGTGATTCCGCACAACGTGAAGGGCTACCAGATCACCCGCAACGTCAACATGTGCATGAGCTGCCACAGCCGCAAGGCGGCGAAGGCCACCGGCGCGACCGCGGTCGGGCGCTCGCACTACCTGGGCCGCGACGACCGCGTGCACCCGAACATCTCCACGCGCCGCTACTTCTGCCTGCAGTGCCACGTGCCCCAGTTCGACGCCGAGCCGCTGGTGGCCAACACCTTCAAGGGGGCGAAGTGATCGCGCGCGCGCGCGCCTGGCTGCGCCGCGTCGGCCCCTCGAGCGTGCTCGGCCTGTTCGCCGCCGGCATCGTTTTCTGGGGCGGCTTCAACTGGGCTTTCGAGCTGACCAACACCGAGCGTTTCTGCATCTCCTGCCACGAAATGCAGGACAACGTGTTCAAGGAATACCAGCACACC
>SXGU01367970.1_pt1 | contig 24668 bp, 18 predicted proteins | sample 3174531 | NCBI WGS metagenome assembly SXGU01 (sample SAMN11356863, study PRJNA531348) | freshwater metagenome | isolation source: freshwater sample F1-140 | place: China: Fuxian Lake, Yuxi | collected 2017-12-25
CGATGTGATTACCATTGAAACCTCGCGTTCCAATATGGAACTTCTGGACGCTTTCATCGATTTCAATTACCCGAACGAAATCGGGCCAGGCGTCTACGATATACACAGCCCGAATATTCCGACTACTGACGAAATGATCGCCTTGCTGACAAAAGCGGGTGAAAGAATAGAGCGTGACAAGTTATGGGTCAATCCCGATTGTGGATTAAAAACACGGCAGTGGCAGGATGTCAGAGTTTCATTGGCGAATATGACCGAGGCGGCTCATGCTTTAAGATCGGTGTTGGTGTAAATTCGAATTCCTTACATTAAAACCGGGAGTTTTAGAGCCGTGGCAGAGCCGTTCCGAGGACGGGTTTGCTCAGGTCGGGGGAATAAAAACAGAAATTATTGCGGCCCGATTTTTTAACCTGATACATGGCGATGTCGGCTTTTTCCAGCAATTCATCGGCAATCCGGCTGTCTTTCGGGTACAGGCTGATGCCGATGCTTGGCGAGACGAACAGTGTATGCTCCTGAAGATTAAACGGTCTGCCCAAAACCTGGATAATCGCATTGGAAATATCAATGATGATAGTATCCTGGGGCAGTTCTTCCAGCAGAATGACAAACTCATCACCTCCCCAGCGGGCCACCGTATCGGTCTTGCGTTGGCAGGAAATTAAACGTACGGCGACTTCCTGCAGCAATAGGTCGCCTATGTTATGGCCCTGATTGTCATTGATTTTTTTAAAGCCGTCCAAATCGATAAAAAGCACGGCAAATTGTGTATTGCGGCGCTCGGCTTTCTGAATCGCGGTTGTCAATCTGTCTTGCAATAAAGTGCGATTGGGCAATTGGGTCAAGGTGTCATGGGTTGCGAGATGGGTCATTTTGTTGCTCATGGCAACGATTTCACCAATGTCACTGAGCGCGAACACCATGCCGGTTATCTGTCCCGAGGAGGCGCGCACGGTGTTCGCCACAATGCGGACTTCATATTCCTGATGATGGCGATTGATCAGTGATTGCGGTTTGGACATGCTGATATTGTTGTCAACCGCTAATGATTGGCGTATGGCAGGAAACATATCGCGTTGCTCATCGTTTTTTAACAGCACGATTGATTCTATCGGCTGCCCCTGCACCTGTTTTAACGAATAACCGGTCATCTCTTCGGCAACAGGATTCATGAACTGGATAAAGCCTTGCACGTCGGTCATGATGACGGCATCGCCTATGGCGTGTAATGTTGTATTGACACTTTCTTTTTCCCGAAACAAGGTTCGGGCGGCGATTTTATGCTGTTGCCAGCTCCAGAGCGGGTAACTGATCAACAGAAAAACCACCGGCGTCATTGAGCCGTACCAAAGCGAAAACAGCTTCAGAAACCCCCAACTCATAGCCAGACTTAAAGTGGAAAAAACCATGATGGTTAACATCACGCCCCCGGATCGAAGCAGCCCATATAACGTGACCGGCACGAAGACCAGGGCAAAGGTTATCAACATCCGTCGGCGCGCATCAAGCGGTGCTATCGCAAAACCATTCTGTAGGGCTTTCAGGGTATTGGCGTTAAATTCGACACCAAACAGCGATAACGACCGGTTAAATGAAGGTACGGTAAAACGCGGCGCCAAGCCATAGGCGGTCATGCCCACGAATACAAGCTTGCCCCGCAGGCTTTGACTGACGCGCTCATCAAGCAAAACATCGACGTAAGATATTTTTTTGAAATGTTCGGCGGATTCCGGGAATGACATGATCAAACGATAGTCGCACATCTGCAAGGTCTCTGCGATGCAATCCGATGGTCTCGGCGGGGAATTTGAATTCGGCTGCTGCTTTACGTTGAGCAAGGCCTGCGCCAGGACGGGAAAATGCAATCCGTCCGTTGCCGCCTGCAAGTAAACGCCGCGCAAAACCCCGTCGGCTTCCGGGTGCATATTGACATGCCCCAAGCCTGCCGCAACGCTTGCAAATTGCGCTAAAGGAGGCGTGAGCGATAATCCGCCGGTGTCGTTTTGATCGAGTATAAGCGGTAAAACAACGCTGCCGTTGCGGCGTATGGCGTTGGCTAATTGTGTATCCGCATCTCGGTTATCCTGCTCGGCTTCAATAAAAAAAATGTCCATGGCAACGGCTTTCACGCCGGCATCGGTGAGCTTATCCAGTAAGCGGGCATGCACACTGCGCGACCAGGGCCAGCGTCCCAGCTGTTCCAGGCTGCGCTCATCTATTGCGACAATGACGACATCGGACGCAGCGGGACGTGCCGATAAACCGACGGCAAGATCATGCTGCCAACCCTGTATTACACCAACTTCATTAATTCCTGACGCAAAGAGGGCCAGGCAAAACGCCAGTGTTAAATAAAAGCGATGTTGTTGAAAACGGATCATGCTATTGAAAACGGATATGGAATGCGATTCATGTCAACATAGTCTCCGGCAAGGGTCGGTCAAAGTAAGAACAAGCAGCGTGGATAGATCGTTCTAGGAAATAATCAGCAATCGGGTTGTGCCGAAAACGCCTGTAGATCCATCTGGATTAATAGTTCTTACCCGTAAGTAATAAGTACCTTCCGATTGGGGCGCGAGTTTCAGTTGCGGGTCTGACGTATGCTGATCAATCAACAACTCGGTAAATTTTGCATCACGCGCAAGCTGGAATTGATAAGCCTGTCCCGGCAAACCGGCAGGAACCCGAATGGTGATCGATTCATCATCGATCTCATGCGCCAATTCAGGGTCGAACAGTCGCTTTAACGGTTGCGCGTCACTGAAAGGACCTTCATTACCCTGTGCATCAATAGACGCTACCCGCCAAAAGTACAGCCCTGTTTGAAGCGGCTGTTCGGGCGTAAATTTCACACCATTCCGCTCGGTGCGGTCAATAATCACATGTTTAAAGTCCTTGTCCGCGGCAATCTGGATATGGTATTTCTGTATCGACTCTTGTCCCAACCAGGCAAGAACCGGTTTTTCATCGGGATCGCCGGTATAGGGTTTTGATTCCAGCAAATAGGGCGCTTCAGGATGCGAGCTCAGCACAAAATGCAGTTCCGCATGATTGCCTTCCAGCCCTTTTTCGTCGATACCGCGGACACGCAGTTGATAGTCACCGTCGGCTAACTCGGCGCTACTGATCGAAGCGGAGCTATATTTCCGGTCGAAAACAACATCGCTAAACGCGGCTGTTTTGGCGATCTGTACACGATAGCCCTGTTGCGGAGGCAAGTCGGGAAGGTTGAATTGAATCGGAACGCGGGTAAAGCGTTTGGGGACCTGCGATATATCCGGCGCAGGCAGCAAGGGAATGGGCGGCAGCGGCGGCTGATCGGGCACGGTAATGGTTCCGAAGCCTTTGGGAATTAGCTTGGATTGGCCGTTATTACTGACGGCGACGCCGCCATGCAGGACCTCGGTTCTGGACGTAACCGGTTCGGCGTTGACACGGTAATAGGTGCCGCGCACTGACGTTACCGATGCCGGCGTGGTGATTTGAAAACGGGTTGCCGTACCTTTTCTCGGCGCAACCTGGGTTTCCAGTCGGCCTTGTTGCAACTTCAGCCGGGTATCGGTCATGCCGGTATTGTTATATTGCCCCAAATGATCCAGCGCCAAATAGCTGTCGGCCATCAATGACAGGCTGGAGCCGTCAATAAATTTCAGCACCAGTGCGCTATCGGCTTTGGTGCGCACGGCGTCGCCCTGCTGCACGGTTGAATCAATATGCAACAGGCTGGTCATTTTTGTGCTTGCAGCGATCAATTCGGCTTGGCCTTGAAGATTTTTAACAACGGCCAGCGTCGGTGAAGTGATTATCCATGGCGCGGGAATGCGTAATTTAGTCCCCGGCGGCACATGATAAGGGTCGGCGATATGATTCAATTTTTGCACACGTTGCACGTAGGACATATTGATCAGGTATTTTTCGGTCAGCGCCCAAAGATTATCGCCTGATTCGACCGTGTAAATCCATATATCGGTGTCGCTCCAGTCGTCCGCCGTCGCTTGGCACAGCTCTGCCGTAACGAGCAGGATAAGCCCGCCGAGTAATTTTATAACGCCCTTTTTCATACCATAAACTCCAATGTAGTTTTACCATGCCCCACATTAAATTGGAGGCCAAGTAACTCGCTTCGAGATGATCCGGCTATGCCATGCCCACCGTAAATTTCTGCATGGGCTTGATATTATATCCATCCAGACAGGGGAGTATTGATCCTGCATTAATCAGGACCGACCGGCAAACCGGAACAATTTATCATTTCTACCGGCTGTTTGCGCAAGTTTTCTAGGTTTTTAGCAGGTAAGGCTTCCTACATTATCAGGTATACAAGACATTGATAGAAACGCGCGAATAGGTTTGGGGGAAACTGCGAGTGTTTGCAGGCCGTTATGAACGACTAAATTAGTAGGTTGCGGAATTGATAAGCTGAAGGAAATTTTTCAACGGGGGAAGCCAACGAGAAAATTTATAAAAAGATATTCAACATGCTGAGCATACAAACGGAACGGATCGAGCGAGGCCATTCGCAAGTATCCTCGGCAAACGAACACTTTCCCATCGACGGCATTGAACGATTGGTCCTTCTGATCAGTCGTCTTGCGTTTTGGCGAGACCATTCTTTCAAGCCGGAAGAACTCTACCTTTACTACCGAACCTTAAATAATCTTATTGGGCGGGTACTTGAACATCTGATTTCGCTCGACAACTCCAGCCTGAATGAAATTTTTGACGATAAATCCGCTCTGGAAAAGTTACTCTCGCTCTATCAGGAGCTTCATATCAATACAGAGCGAAAAATGGAGGGAATATTGAAGAAAAATTCCGCCTTGCTCAATCGTTTAAATAAACACACGGCGGAAATTTCTTTACAGGCGGAACAAGCGCAGGTTTTAAGTGAATTGCATAAAAACGAAATTATCACCAACAAACTTTTTATTATCCTGAATCATGAATTGTAGAAAAATGATAGGTATTGAGCCTAACGCGCTGCCTAGTTTGTAGGTCTTGGAACTACACAGGCAGAGGTGTTTCTTCAGGTAAATGTGTAATATTAATCCGGAATTCACAATGAAATCTAAGCAAAAAAATTGGCATAATCTGCCGCCTGAAGCACTGGCAACCGACTTGCGGATTGATATTCAGCAAGGGCTAAGCGAAACGGAAGCCCAAAAGCGGCTTAAGCAATATGGCGCCAATCGCCTGACTCCGCAACGCGGCAAAAGTCCGTTGCGGTTATTGTTTGAACAAGTGAATCAGCCCTTGGTTTATATTTTGCTGATTGCGGCGGCTATCACCGGCTTTTTGGAAGAATGGGTGGACAGTAGTGTTATTTTTGGCGTGGTGCTGGTCAATACCCTTATCGGTTTTATTCAGGAAGCCAACGCCCTGAAAGCCATTGACGCGCTCAGCCGGGTTTTAACCGTCACTTCTACCGTTTTGCGCGACGGTCAACGCCGATCCATTTCAGCCACCGAGCTGACCGTCGGCGATGTGGTATTTTTGCAATCCGGTGACAAAGTGCCTGCCGACTTACGCTTGTTGCAATCCCGTGAACTGCAAATTGATGAATCCGCACTCACCGGTGAATCCGTGCCCGTAGAAAAGTCGTCGGCGACACTAGACGAAGATGTTGTCTTGGCCGATCGTTGCAATATGGCGTATTCCTCAACCCTGGTGACTTATGGCAGTGGCTTGGGTATCGTCGTGGAAGTCGGCGACCTGACTGAAATTGGGCGTATCAATAGTCTGCTTGGGAATACGCTTGAGCTGGAAACGCCACTGACGCATAAAATAAGCAAATTCAGTCAATTGTTGCTTTGGGTCATTCTGAGCTTGGCCGCAGTGACTTTTGCATTCGGGGTTTGGCGTGGACAGCCGTTACTGGAGATGTTCATGGCTTCGGTGGCTTTAGCGGTAGGAGCCATCCCCGAAGGGTTGCCGGCCGCCTTGACGATCACGCTGGCGATTGGCGTATCACGGATGGCAAAGCGCAATGCGATTATTCGTAAATTACCGGCGGTAGAAACCTTGGGCGGTACCACGGTAATCTGTTCTGATAAAACCGGTACGTTGACGCAAAACCAAATGACGGTTCAGGCGCTGTATGCGGGCGACGAATTGTTTGATATTAGCGGCAGCGGCTATACGCCGGACGGGGATATTTATCTACATGGCCAAGTGGTTGTTCACCAAAATTATCCCGCTTTAATGGAATGTCTGAAAGCGGGACTATTATGTAATGATGCGCGCTTGCTTGCAGACCTGGAAAGTTGGCGCATAGAAGGCGATCCCACCGAAGGTGCGTTGTTGGTATCGGCGCACAAGGCGGGTTTGCATCATGTCCGCGTTAGCAGCGCTCATCCGCGCCTGGATTCGATTCCGTTTGAATCACGGCATCAGTTCATGGCGACCTTGCATCACAATCAGGCTGTTGATGCCCGTCATGTGTACCTGAAAGGCTCATTAGAAAGTATTTTGGCGCGTTGCGACAAGGCGTTTGACTCGCAACTACAGCCGACGGCATTGGCTAAAACCAAGCTGCACCAACAAGTTGAAAGCCTTGCCGCACAAGGCTTGCGGGTTTTGGCGTTTGCGCGCGGCGATCATAATCATGATGCCGTACAGCACGAACAGGTAAGCGGGGGATTAACCTTTCTGGGCTTGCAAGCGATGATTGACCCGCCACGCCCGGAAGCGATCACTTCAATTGCCGCCTGTTATCGGGCAGGCATTCAAGTCAAAATGATTACCGGCGACCACCCGGTCACTGCGTTGGCAATCGCCAGGCAATTGGGAATGCGGCAAACCGAACGGGTGATGACCGGAGCGGAATTACTAGCGATAGATGAAACACGCTATCCAACGTTGGTAAACACCTGCGCCGTGTACGCCCGTATCGCGCCGGAACAAAAATTACAGTTGGTGAAAGCCTTACAGGCCAACGGGCATATCGTAGCGATGACCGGTGACGGAGTGAATGACGCGCCCGCATTGCGCCAGGCCAATATCGGCGTGGCCATGGGACGTGGCGGCACCGAGGTTGCCAAAGAAGCGGCGGCGATGGTGTTGACCGATGATTTGTTCTCTACCATTGCGGCGGCGGTAGAAGAAGGGCGCGGCGTGTTTGATAATCTGATTAAATTCATTGTCTGGACCTTGCCTACCAATGGCGGCGAAGGCCTGGTGATTAGCGCCGCTATTTTCGCCGGTGTCGCCCTGCCGATTACGCCGGTGCAAATCTTGTGGATTAATATGTCTACAGCGGTATTGCTGGGACTGATGCTGGCTTTTGAACCGAAAGAACCGAGTCTAATGCGCCGCAAACCGCGTGACCCGCAACAGCCGATTCTCAACGGCGTACTGATTTTTCGGATTTGTCTGGTTTCGGCTTTAATGTTGATGGGTGCGTTCGGACTGTTTGAATGGGAGCTGGCGCGCGGTGAATCCCTGGCCTCGGCCCGCACCGTGGCGGCTAATGTGTTTGTTTTTAGCGAAATGTTTTACTTGTTCAACTGCCGGTCTTTGGAATATTCGATGTTTCATGTCGGGGTATTTTCCAATTTATGGGTGATTTTTGGCGCCTTGACGATGACGCTGTTGCAATTGCTGTTTACTTATTGGCCCCCCATGCAAAAACTGTTTGGTACGGCGGCGTTTGCCCCCGAGCAATGGTTATTGATTTTAGGCGTTGCCATGAGTGTTTATTTGATAGTGGGGCTGGAAAAATTATTGCGACGATCATTTTTTAAAATCCAAGGTAATAAAAGAACCGATTAGCACGGTGTTTCAGCCAATTCCAAGGCCGCCGTTCCGACAGACTCACATCAGGCTATCCTGCCTTCCTCTCGGTGAGTTAATACCAATTTGTTGCGGACAGATTGGTATTAACCCAAAGATTTGTTTAAGAAGCCCTTGTGAGCTATAGCGGCGTAATCGATTTGTAGTCGAAGGCGCTAGTTGTGCTGATGGTCGATTTTCAGGACTTCCACTCTATTCCAGATGTTTTCGATAAAATCGGTATCCATTTCAGGCATGCCGTCTTTTATCCATTGCACCAGTACTTGAGCGATATTGGGGTAGGTAATCCGGGTGGCGCAGGTATCATGGAGCCAGTGTTCAATAACCGAGCTGTCCATGTCATACATGACATGGCCGTAACCCAGTTGTTGCAATGCGGCGGCATTGGAGATTTGTTCCATTTGCGCATGTAACGGTTTGGCCAGGATTTTTTTGCCCAGCTGCAAGGCTTCACTGGCAAGTTCGAATCCGGCATTGCTGATGATGCCCGCGCAGTCATATAAATCTTTCTGGAAGCCGTGCCGCGACAAGGGATTGCAAATGATATGCCCGAATGGCGATGGAACAACTTCGGAGGTATAGATGTGAAACTCAAAATTTGTGAACGGTGATAACAGCGTGATGACGTCATGTGTTTCTTCGAAAGGCAGATACACGACGATTTTATTGTTGATGATAGTTTCAGGCGTTTTCGGTGTATCAATGATGGGCGGTAAAATGGGTTGCCCAAAGTGATGCCAGTGCAAACCGATACCGATATCGACCGGTGCAAAGTATTTCATCACTCGCTCGGCGATTGGATCCGAACCGGCTCTGGGGATTTTGTGCCTGAAGGCGTATTGATGGCCCAAGCCTAAAACGGTTTTTTTATGGATTTTTGCCGCCCATGCCGTAACCGGTTCAAAATCGCTGATAACCAGATCGTAGCCTGTGAAATCCAGCGCTTTTATGTCCCGAATAAAGCTGATCGGTTTTAAGTCGCGTGCGGTTTTCAGGTAGCTGACTTGTCCGTTGTCGGTGTAAAACGTCAAGCCTGTGCGTAATTGGTGGCCGTTAAATATATCCATATCAAAATATTTATCCGCAGGGCGACCGGTAAATTGAAAGGTTACTTCCAATCCGGCGGCGTAAAGTTCTTTCGCCATGACCCTTGCCCTCGTGATATGACCGTTGCCGGTCCCCTGTACGCCATAAAAAATTCTCATTTAATAAATTAATCCCAAGCTGAAAAATGCCGTGCCGACGCCTAAAATCATCCCGACCAGAATATCGGTGGGAAAATGCACGCCCAACACGACACGGGAGAAACCGACCAAAGCCGCCCAACAATAGAGCGGGATCACGAGCGGCGGAAAAAAATAGCCAAGCAGGGTCGCCATCATGAAGGCAGCCGAAGTATGGCCGGATGGAAAGCTGAACTGATCTGAAGGCTTGATAATGCTGTGGAAGTTTTTTAATGCGGCTTCCGGACGGTTGCGCCTGAAACTATTTTTCAGGATAAAATACAGCGGTCTTTCGATTAAAAACCCGGTTAAAACGGCTTGCAAGCAAAGGTTTTCAATGCCGGCGCTCCAATACAGCAAAGCCATGATCAATAGATAGAGCTCGCCATCGCCTGTTTTTGACAGGTTGCGGCCCGATCTGGTCAAGGCGCTGTGGATTCTGGCGTTGATCAGCCAGGTGAACATAAAAACATCGTATTTATGGATGGAATAGAGTAATTTCATGGTTGCACCCTCTCAGTGAAAGTCCTGCAAAAGCGCCCCGGTATCTTTTACAGAAATGGAAATAGTGGATTTTCCGGTAATTATTGTTTTTTACTTTCGGGATAGAGATTAAAGACTTCCTGTGACAAGGAAATGAAGTTTTGTTTACCGTTGTATGAAAGTTGCGTTTGTGCGCTTATTTGATAATTGATGCGGCAGACGCCGGTTTTAAATGCTGTTGAACAGAACTGCATTACAAGCACAAACTGAACATACTGAATATATCGATGCGCTGCTGAATGATCTGGACGAGTATTAGCAGGGCGATTGCGCTATGTTAAAAACTAAGGCTTATTGTTCCCTCTCCGTCACTGCCGTTAATTTAAGAAGGAAAGCTCCCTCTCCCCAGGGGGGAGAGGGTTGGGGAGAGGGGAATAGAATAAGGAAAAATGTCTTTAAAATCCCCCTCTCCCTGGCCCTCTCGGCAACTGCTCCTGCGTTGCTCTACTTACCTACATCCATGTAGGCATCCCTCAGGGAGAGGGAAGTCTTCGCTATAGCGCGACTGCCCTGCGAGTATTAGGGGACGCTACGGTTTTGTCAGGTGGCTTCGAAGTGCCGGAAACGCCTGTTCTGCGCTAATGCGCGAACAGGTTTATTCCGGTCTGTGTCGAGTTGTTTATAACGATGAGAGCCGGAGCTTGGGAGACAACAGATGGGGAGTTATTTTTGCAAGTTACCAAAGGCGAAAAAGCCAATCTTTAAACAAGCCAAGCCTTTAGCCTATGCCATTCTCTTCAATCCTCAATTTTCAGGTTATATTTTCTCACCCGATAGCGTAATGTTTCGCGGGTTGCGCCTAATGCTCTGGCGGCGGCGGTCAGGTTATTATCGGCCCGCTCCAGCGCCGTTTTGATAATGAACCGGTCCATATCATCCAGCGCCATACTGCCGTCCAACGGCAAAAAAATACCTTGCTCGCCGGCGTCCGTCCGAACATGGGCATCCATAGTCTCGGCGGTGCGCGAAGGCTGACCCGGCAATTGCAGCCATTGTCCCGGAAAATCGGCGCCGTCGGCGAATAAAACACAGCGTTCGATCACGTTGCGTAACTCCCTGACATTACCCGGCCAATAATGCGCCTTTAACTTTTGCCAGACGTCAGCGGAAATATTCTTGACCTGTCGCCCGGCTTTGGCGTTGTACTCGGCAATAAATAGCGGCACCAGTTCATCGAGATCTTCGACCGCCTCGCGCAACGGCGGCAAAATCACCCGGAACACGCTTAAGCGATGATATAAATCGGTTCGGAAACTGCCGGCTTGCGCCATTTTTTCCAGGTCGCGATTACTGGCGGCGACAATCTGAACATCGACATTAATTTCCTTTTCACCGCCCAGGCGCCGGACCTTGTGATCCTCAATGGCTTTGAGCAATTTGGCCTGCAAATCCAGCGGCATTTCGCCGATTTCATCCATGAACAGCGTGCCGCCGTCGGCCTGTTCCAGCAAGCCGCGATGACGACCGGACGCGCCGGTAAAGGCGCCCGGCTCGTGACCGAATAATTCCGACTCCAGCAATTCCCTGGGTAATGCCGCACAATTGACTTCGATCATCGGCTGCTCCGCACGCGGGCCGCCGTAATGCAGGATGCGCGCGGTCAAACCCTTGCCGGTGCCGCTTTCGCCGCCGATAATCAGCGCGCTGAACGGCACCTGCGTCAATTTTGCCAGTAATTGCCGAACACCCTGCGCCTGTTGACTATGACCGACATAGGCTTCCGGCGCATAACGCCTGTAGCCTTGCTTGGTCTGATCAATAACCCGCCGCTGCATCGACGCACTGCGCGCGGCGCTGGACACCACCAGATCAAGACGGTCCAGGTCGCAAGGCTTTTCAAGAAAATCATAAGCCCCAAGGCGCAACGCCCTGACCGAGTCCGGCACGCTGCCGTAGCCGGTCAGGAACAGCCACTGCGCATAACCGGTATGTTTTTTCACGGCTTCCATAAAATCCAGCGCATTGCCGTCCGGCAAATTCATGTCGGAAAGGATCAACAGCGGCTCGATTCTTTTTTTAAGCAATAAAGCCTTCGCGTCGGCAAGATTGCTTGCCAGCACAACATCCCATCCGGATTGCTGATAATGACGACACAACTCGGAGCCTAACAATTTTTCATCTTCTATGATGAGTAGCGTTTCTATCACGATTTATCTCCGGGAATACAGGCGTTGGGTAATAATAAGGACACGCAGGCGCCATGGATTTGCTGGTTGCTAAGATTTATCGTGCCGCCCATCTCTTTGACAAAACGTTGCACCATCGCAAGCCCAAGACCGTTGCCGCGCTTGCGGCTGGTGCGAAACGGACGGATACCGTGCTGCAATATATCTTGGGAAAAACCGGGGCCGTCATCCAGCACATCAACGCGCAGGCCCTGATTATCGGCGCGCGCCTTGATGCAAATAGAACCGGCATTGCCTTCCAGCGCATCGGCTGCATTCAGGATCAAATTTAACAACGCTTGGCGTATGCCGCACTCCGGCAAATGCACCATTAGCGATGTCGGCGCATCAATGTCCAGTTTGATCGTTTCGGCGACCTGGTAACGAGTCAATGCGACCAGGTCACGGATCAGCACCGTCACATCAAAATCGCTAGGGACTTCCGGTGAATGGCGACTTTGGTCCAGCATGTCGTTGAGTAATCTCGCCATGCGTTTCAATTCGGTACCGATCAGGTCCATTCTTTCACACTGCTGCCGGTCATCAATTTCACGGCGTAAGTTATTGAAAGCCATCTGGATACCGGCTAAGGGATTGCGTATTTCATGCGCCAGTTCCGCCGCCACTTCGCCGATCGCCGCCAAACGCTCGGCTCGCGCCAGGCTGTATTGTTGCTCCAGTAACGCTTGCGTCGCCAACCTGACTTCCCGTTGCAAGGATTGTGCATGCAGGCGATTGGCTTCTTCCAACTCGGCAAGATGGTTGACCATCTGGTTGTAACTGTCAAAGACCGGCAATAGCAAGGGATCGAGATGATCGGTTCTGATCGGCGTGAAATTTTCTTCGGTGAGGCGCTCCAGCAGTTGTCTCAGGTCATTAAGCGGATGCAGTATCCTGAAGTGCAGGAACAGCATGGCGCCGACCAGAATAACGGTAAAGGTAACCAACGCCAGGTAGAGTTCATTTTGCGTGTCGAAACTGATTTCTTCCAATAAAGTCTCGCGCAGCAAGCCTTCGTTATCCAATGTAGCGCTCATGACATCAAGAGCGGCGATCAAGCGGCTGTGCTTTTCCTCCCTGTTCAGCTCATTGACATCGGTCAATGTGCGCCTGACTGTTTCCAGATTGGCTCGTGTGGTGGCCGACAAGTGATGCTGGTCTGCCATTAACGCATCCATTTCTTCCAGCGTTTTAGTTAAGGCCACCGGCGGGGAAGCGGGCACCGTTTCGGTCAAATATTCAATGACCGATTGCTGTAATCCCGCCGATACATTTTGAATACGATGCGAATAGTTTACATACGATAAAACCGTCTCAAAGTGATGGATATTTCGCCAGATCATGCCGCCGAGAATGGCCAGCGCCATTAACAGCAGCCCTAAAAACGCCAGGCCGCGGAGTTTGGCGGGACGATAAAATATTGATTTCATTGAGTCTTCAAAATCCGGAGTGTTCGGCGCGAGAGGAATGCGTACAAAACCCGACGCCTGGATTCAAGAGACTTTAGTCGGCGGCAACTGCACGAAAAAACCTTTTTCTTTCAGGCCGGCAATGACTTTCACCGCGTCTTCCCTGGCAAGCTTGCGTTCTGCAGACAGCTCCAGTTCCATCACAAATTCTATTTTTCCCATACTGTTAAAAAGCGCCTCAGGCACTTGCGAAAAATCGTCTTTTTTAGTGATATACAGATACAGATAGTCTTTCTTTAAGCTTTTATAGATAAAACACAGCATAGTAAAGGCAATAATGATTCAAATGGGCTATTCTAACCAATTATGTTTAGAATCCCCCACCCTTTATTTTTCAAAGTAAATCAATGGATAAGTCACTGTTCAAACTTGATGATTTTTTTAAGACCGCCTGTGTTTTTGAGGCTTCGCTTATTTTAGTTGCGGTATTGCTGGGCTGGATCGCCGACATCAACCCCTTCCAGCCGCTGTATTTTTCGGAACCGGCCATCGCTTACGGCATAGCCGGGACCATCCCGCTAATTTTAATGTTCCTGTCGCTCGAAAAACTGGAAGGCGAGTCGATAGTGGCTATCAGAAACATGCTGCTGAAAACTCTGGGCCCCGGTTTACATCGTTATCACTGGACCGATTTACTGATACTGGCGGCGATTGCCGGCATTTCCGAAGAAATCCTGTTTCGCGGTGTTATCCAGCCCTGGATGGAATCGTCTTGGGGCATAACGGCAGGCTTAATCGGCAGTAATCTTATATTCGGACTGGTGCATGCCGTAACACCGCTATACGCCGTATTAGCCGCATTGGTCGGGATTTATCTGGGCCTATCGCTGGATTACGGCGGCGATAGAAACCTGTTAACGCCGATTATAATCCACGGGCTGTATGATTTTCTGGCTTTTATAGCGCTGATGCGTGTTTACCGGGCCGGTCTGTCAAGCGATGTTAACGATTAATCGGCGGAGAAAGGAGCAATATCAGTCGTGGATGCTAGTTGACAGTGAAAAAGTAAGCTACGCCGGAAATGCCGTAACGGCGATACTCTGTCTTAATAGACGATTGTTTTTTGCCAGATGTCTGTTATGGGAATCTCTAAAGCGAGCATCGTAAATATTAGGCTGGTTTTTTAACAAACATGAGGATCGATGCCTTCTGATCGTAGCGCAGCGACTATGGCGTCGGTGAGTGTTGCGGCGATCTTCGGCTCCGTATGACCCTTGAAGCGTTGCTTGAGCGAGAGTTGTTGCTTCACGAAGATCCGCCAGTCAAGAGGCCGTCCACGGTAGCCGTCGCCTTCGTCAGTCAGGGAACTGCAACCCAGCATGAATTCAGCTTCACCGTCGATGTACTCAATAAACCAACCCCAATCTTCTTCCAGAGGGTAGCTGGTCGGCAACGCCTCACGCATGAGTGCTTGCGACAACCAAAGGGCGAGTTCGAAACCATAGACACCGGGGTTTGATTGACAAGCCTCCGGCAAGTACGGCAGGAATTTATCGCTGGAGAACTCAATGAGGATCATACGGCAAATCATCAAGTTCGCTTCGTTCTGCTTCTGTTAATTGTACAATGTATTTTTTGGGCATCCGGTTATATCTCATTTGTTTTGCAATAATGAAATATAATGTCTACTGCCCGTCAATACAAGAATGACTGTGTACTAGCCCTCAGCGAGAGGGCTAGAGCGATGGGCGTTTGAATGTCGTTTTATCAACTTCCGCCTCTATAACCGCTATTGATCGGTCTGCCCGTGAATGGTGGCTACGATTATTCTTCTACCGCCGCGGTTGCGATGCTCGCAGAGATAAATGCCCTGCCAGATACCCAGGTTAAGCCTTCCTCCGGTAACAGGCATGCTAACGCTGGAGCCGAGCAGGCAATTTTTGATGTGTGCCGGCATATCGTCGTCGCCCTCGTAATCATGTCGATAGTAAGGCGCTCTTTCAGGTACAAATTTGTTGAAGTGGCTTTCCAGGTCCTGGCGCACTGTCGGGTCGGCATTTTCATTGATGGTCAATGACGCCGATGTATGCTTGATGAAAAGATGCAGCACGCCGCACGTTATCTGTTTGAGTTCGGGAATAGCGTTCAGGATTTCATCGGTAATCAGGTGAAAGCCCCGGTTTTTTGCTGTTAATGAAAATTCTTTTTGTATCCACATGAATAAAACCTGCTTATTTGTCGGTAGACTATTGTAAAACATCCTCGGTATTCAGGTCTTTCGATGCGGGTTTTAAACCCTATCGCATACGATTTTCCGATAGCTGATATATAGCATAACAAGCAGGTCTTCATGCAGGACGATCAACGTTATTTTGATAAAAACAAGGCCAGGGAAAAGGTTTGTGCTGGCTGGTTAAAAGAGCAGGGTAAAAGCGTCCGCAAACCGGTTCTGGCTGCTGCTGTCGCGGGCATAGGCAACGGGCTTGGCGTCATTGTGCAATCAGCGTTGCTGGCATTCATAGTGCAGGCTTTAATTATTGATAAGGTGCAATGGCCGACATTGATCAATCCGTTATCAGGGTTGTTCGCCGTTTTTATTCTGCGCGCCGGCTGCATCTATTGGCAACAAACCGCAGGCTTTGAAGCCGGTGCAAAAGTCAGGGCTTCGATCAGACAACAGTTGTTCGACAAATTTGCAGCATTGGGCCCGGCGGCGGTCAAGCAACGGCAAAGCGGCGAACTGGCGGCGGTTACGTTGGAACAGGTTGACGCGCTGGAAAACTATTATTCGCGCTACCTGCCTCAGCATACGATAGTCGGCGTGTTGCCGATTTTGATGATTGCCGTGGTGATGCCGGTCAATTGGATGGTCGGGCTGATATTTTTGCTGACAGGGCCGCTGGTGCCGCTTTTTATGGCCTTGGTCGGCATGGGCGCGGCTTCGGCCAACCGCAACCAGTTTTTGACGATGGCGCGAATGAGCGGTTATTTCCTGGATCGCTTGCAGGGCTTGACGACGCTTAAACTGTTCGGCCAAGCGTGGCGGGAACTGGACAATATCAACCGGATCGCCGACGGTTTCCGGGAAAAAACGATGGCGGTATTGCGCATTGCCTTTTTATCCTCGGCTATTCTGGAGTTTTTCAGTGCGGTGGCCGTTGCTCTGGTTGCCGTTTATGTCGGACTGGGCTTGTTGGGACAGATTCATTTCGGCCCTGCGCAAACGATCACGTTGAGCGAAGCCTTGTTTGTGCTGCTGTTGGCGCCCGAGTTTTTTATGCCGCTCAGGCAGTTGGCCGTCTATTACCACGATAAGGCCGCTGCATTGGGCGCGGCGGATGCGATACTCGCTATCCTGGAACAAAATAATCCAATCCATCTGGATAAAACAGGGAATCATCAGTCAACCAAGCTCATCGAGTTTAACCAGGTCAGCAAGTGTTATGGTCAGCGTCAGGTCTTGACGGACATCGACTTGCACATTAGCGCCGGTGAAAAAATCGCGCTGGTTGGTGAGTCCGGGGCGGGAAAAACCACTTTATTAAACCTGCTGCTGGGTTTTGAAGCAGCCACCACCGGATCGGTGTTGCTCGAAGGCCAAGCCGTCAGCCGCGAACACGCCGCGCAAAGCATTGCCTGGACCGGACAGAGCGCGTTTATTTTTTACGGCAGTATTCGCGACAACATTGCTTTGGCGAATCCCGACGCCTCCGAGGAAAGCATCATTGATGCGGCAATCGCTACCGGCGTGAGCGAATTCAGCGAGCAATTGCCGGAGGGTTTGTTGACTACAGTCGGTGAGCGCGGCTTCGGCCTGTCGGGCGGGCAGGTGCAACGCATCGCTCTGGCGCGGGTGTTTTTAAAAAACGCCGATATTATCCTGCTGGATGAACCGACTGCCAATCTCGATGCCGCCAATAAAATACGCTTACTGGATACCATCGAACGATTGTTTAACGACAAGACCCTGATTATTGCCAGTCATGACGAGGAAGTCATCAAACGCATGGACAGGCGCACCGAGATTCAACAAGGGCGGCTGCTGTCATGACGGATCTGTGGTTTTTCCTGCAATTATTCAAGCCGCATCGCCTTTGGTTATCCGCCGGAATCGTGCTGTCGCTGCTGACATCGTTTGCGGCCATCGCCTTGTTAACGCTGTCGGGCTGGTTTATCAGTTCTTCCGCGCTTGCAGGCGCGACGGTTGCATTTAACTTTATGCTGCCCGCCGCGCAAATACGCGCCCTGGCGATTTGCCGCACACTGGGCCGTTATGGCGAGCGTCTGTTGACTCATGAAGCGACTTTCCGGGCCTTGGCGAGCATTCGCAGCTGGTTTTTCCGGCAGTTGATCCCGCTTGCGCCGGGGCGCTTGTCGGCCATGCGCAGCGGTGATTTATTATCGCGCATGACGTCCGATATCGACGCGCTGGACGCACTGTATCTGCGCCTGCTTGCACCTGCTGTGGTAGCGGCATTGGGTGTGCTTGTCGTAACCGGCTTTTTGTACCGTTATTCGCCGCTAATCAGCCTGACGACAGGCCTTCTATTGCTGATTGCATCGGTCTGGACGCCGTGGCTTTTTAACCGCCTGGGACGCAACGGCGCCGAGGCTTTAGTCGCGCTGACGGCCAGTTTCAGGATTCGGCAGATCGACATGATGCAGGGTCTGGCTGATTTGCTGGCTAATCAGGCATACACGCGCTTTAGCAATCACTTGGGGCAGGTATCCGAGCTGATAATCGACAACCAGCGCCAAAATAATCGATTGACGGCGATTTCATCGGCACTCACGTTGTTGCTGTCGCAAATTACCTTGTTAACGGCTCTGGTGATTGGTGCGATGTCCTTTCGGGACGGCCTATTGTCGGGTGCAGAACTGGCGCTGGTTATTTTTTGCGTGATTGCCGCTTTTGAGTTGGTGACGCCGTTGCCGCAAGCCATGCAAATGCTGGCAAAAACCCAAAAAGCCGCACGGCGGATCAGAAGCGTGGCGGAACAAGCGCCGACCGTCAACCAACCGGAACAGGCGTCGGCATTGCCTGATCGCTATGATTTGCAGTTGGACGATGTCAGCTTTCGTTATGACGAGAAACAAGCGTGGGTGCTACAGCACATCAACCTGAGCATTCCGCACGGTGCGAAAATCGCCGTTATCGGTGCGAGCGGTTCCGGTAAAACCACCTTGTTGCAGTTGATCATGCGCTATTACGACCCGGAGCACGGCAGGGTTTTATTGGGAGGACAAAGCCTCAGGCAATTCAACAGCGATGAATTATTAAGCGGCTTCGGCGTCTTGTCGCAACGCAGCCAGTTGTTCGCGGCGACGATTAAAGAAAATCTGCTCATCGCCAAACCGGACGCGACAGCGTCGGAACTCGATAGCGCCGTTAAAGCCGCCGGACTGGAAAGCTATATCCGCCGCTTACCCGAAGGCATGACCACCTGGGTCGGCGAAAGCGGCTTGCAGGTATCGGGCGGCGAAGCACGGCGCATTGCTTTGGCGCGGTTGTATCTAAAAAATGCGCCGGTGTTGATTCTCGATGAACCGACCGAAGGCCTCGACAGCGATACCGAACGTGACGTCTTTGCAGCCTTGGCTGATTTTGCCAAGGATAAGACCTTGATCATGGTGACGCATCGGGAGTCAGGTTTGGGCTTGGTGGATGATGTGTACAGCATGGAGCGGGGTGTTTTAGAGAAGATGTAAGATATGCTTCTCGGAGTATATGTAACTTTAATTCGTTATCATGCCGCATAACATAAGGTACTTTTTAGGGCCGCGAAAGTCTTAATGTTATGTCGAGTTAGGAAATAGCTGATGCGTTAATGCCAAGTGAATGGGTTTTCATGCTTTACCAAATTCTAATGACAGGTTTTGAACTGTCCATAGACAGTAATTTGGGTAACAACTCCTCGCGGTGATAAATATCCAGTTTGGTAAAAATTTTGTCGATATGGTCTTTCACTGTGGTCAACTTGATATGCAAGCGTTCTCCGATTTTCTCAGATGAAAATCCTTGCGCCAGCATTAAAGCGACTTCTTTTTGCCTGGACGACAATGGCAGATTCTGCATGGCACGTAAGATTTTCAGCACTAATGGTTCCTGATGTTCAATGGTCATACCGACCAATCCTCCCGGTTCATTGTTTTGCTTGTTCAGCCAGTAGGCGCGAAAGGTGAAGCGGCCACGGTCATTGGTATGACTCCAGGCTGGCGGAGCGGCATCTTTACCTCGAAATATGGTATCCAGATCGCGGCACAATCGCGCCAGCTTTGCCAACAGCTCATTTTTCTTAACACATGCATTGGCCGCTAATACCGGATGACAAACCAAAGCCAGCAGGTTTTTAGCCTCGTTAGTCAAATAAAGAATGGTTCCATGCGTATCCATAATCATCATGCCTAATGATCCGTTTTCACTATATTGGATGTCTTTGCCGTCAACTGTATGTAACGCATGAGTTACATAAGGCAACAAGCGCACAAAAAGGGCTTGCTCATTGCTATTGAAGGGCTTTTGTTGGCAGGGGCGATACAAGGCGACCATGCCAACTGGCTTACCCAATTGCATCACGGGAGAGTTAAGGGCATGGTGCTGATCGAAGGGGCGAAATACCAAGTTATACATATCGGATTCATAGAATGATTCATCCAATACAGTCATGTCTGTACAAACTTGGTGCTGTCTAAACCAATTAGCTCCACGACTCAATCGCTCAGGCGTATAAAAACTGGAAACGACTAAGGGGGTAACCTCATCAAATTCGGTAGGAACAAATTCAAGTAGATGATAAGAGGGGGTAAATCGCTCATCGACCCCGGTAAACGTGTTGCTACCCGATGGAATCACGGTTTGCACGGCGCGGAGAAACTCGGGAATAACGATTCCCTTGTCCAATCCCAGGCAACACAACTGACGCAAATAAGCGATAGCGTTGCTTTGCTTCAGGTTTTGATTCATAGAATTCCGCTCCTCTTATGGTTATAAGGGCTTGAGTCACAAAACGCCAGGGTCCTGTTGATCCATTGCAAACGCATTAGGTTACAAAGTATGCAAACCTGATGTCTGTAAATGCTTTCGCTAAACAAGGTGTGAGGATGGTTCATCGTTAAAAAATCAAATCGCGGTCATTATTGTCCCCACGGTTTATTTGTCCCTTGTCGAGATTTTCTTTTAAGAATCACCGGTCAAATCGATTATATACCCTCCTTAAGCAGGGTGAAAACAAGGGAAATTATTTATACCATGAAGTCGCAACACGGTCGGTCCCTACGGGCGGGCAAAAAATCTGCTGATTTTACTATTCCATACCACCTAATCATCTATTGCGAGAACATCATGAAAAAAAATATTTCCCCCTTTAATTCATTCAAACCTGCTCGCCGCTTCAAAGCGTCATTATTGACCGCCTCTGTGGCCGCAGTGCTGGCTATGACCCATGCCGGCTTATCAGAAGCATTCACCGTCACCGCTTATGGAGATGGTGCGCTTCAGAACAACAGCACAGGAGATTTCGACGTCGCCCTTGGAGATTTTGCGCTTTATTCAAATATCTCAGGAAGCTACAACACGGCCAATGGAATTTATGCGCTTTATTCAAATACCTCAGGCGGTTTCAACACCGCCAATGGAGTCAATGCCCTTTATTCAAACACCATAGGAGGTTACAACACCGCCAATGGCAGCGATGCCCTTAATGCAAACACCGAAGGTTCCAGCAATACCGCCAATGGCTATCAGGCGCTTTATTCAAACACCACCTCAAGTCTTAACACCGCCAATGGCTACCAAGCGCTTTATGCAAACATCGGAGACCGTAATACAGCCAATGGGGCGGCTGCACTTCTTCAAAATACCACGGGATTTAGCAACACAGCGACCGGACGTTCAGCGCTTGAGCAAAATATCAGCGGAAATTACAACACGGCCAATGGCATTTATGCGCTTAAATTAAACAACATAGGCGCCAACAACACCGCCAGTGGACTGGCCGCGCTGGGTTCGAACACCACAGGCTCCAACAACACCGCCGATGGAGCCAATGCGCTTTATAAAAATACGACAGGAAAATTCAACACCGCAGTAGGATACGCCGCCGATGTCGCAGCAATAAACCTTAGAAATGCGACGGCCATCGGCTATAACGCAAAAGTTAACGCCTCCAACAAAGTGAGGATAGGCAATACGACTGTCACCGTTATCGAGGGGCAAGTGCCCTGGACATCAACTTCCGATAAGCGTCTTAAAAACCACATCACCGATCTGCCACTGGGCCTGGACTTCATTGCCAAACTGCATCCTGTAGAATACATCCGCAACAATAATTCGGCGCAAACCAAAGAGTGGGGCATCATCGCCCAGGAATTGCAGAAAACACTAAACGATGTGGGTTATAAAGACGCAGGTATCGTTACCGAAGACACCTCAGCGGACAAATATCTGACAGTCCGCTATAACGATCTTCAGGCGCCCATGATTAAGGCGATTCAAGAGCAGCAAAAAACCATTGAGACCTTGCTAAAAAGAATTGAATCATTGGAGAAAAAGTAAAGGGAATCCCTATTAATTGCCATACATCTTAGTCTTCAATAAAACGGCTTAATTTTTTGGGTTTTTTCAAAATCAGGGGGGATTCTGAAGTTAGTTCTTATTCCAGAGCCCGCTTCACATCTGTTTCTTCCCTTTTTATGCCGCTACGGGCGTATCTTCCCCGCAAGTGCCCGTTAATATCGATGTAAGTGTCAATGTATACAATACGCACCCGGCAGGGCAATCGCGCAATAACAAGAAAGTCTTATAAATCAATATGAATTATTTTTATCTTTAACACTCATGGTAGAGATAGGTAATTAAAATATAAAAATAAATGATCGAACCCAATCGCCCAGCGCATTTTGAACTTAATTTAGAGGAGAAAACTCATGCTTTATACCAATAAACCGTTTCTAAAAGGTTTGTTTATCTTCGCCCTGTTTTTGCTTCCGGTTATCAAGGCGGCAGCCGACGATCTGCCTCGGCAGTTCAACCAGTTGCAAAGCCGGATGACGGAGGCAAACGAAAGAATTGCAATGCTGGCGTCAGATCAACAGAGAAGCATAAGAACGATAAACGCCTTACAAAGCCGCTTGAATACCACACATCAAGAAATCAGTAACTTGAAGAATAACGAAATATTAAAACACAATCGATTAGATGCAACTAATGCAGAAATTCACCGAACGGCAAACGGTCACGGTCGATAGAGGTGATAATAAGACTTCCGGTAGAGCAGCCTTAAGTAAATTCGCCCCCGGCAGGACGGGTTATAAAACCCGTCCGCATCGCTGTCAATGCCCATAGAAACATTAACAGTCCAGACGGTTTACAAGTCTCCCTAAATATTGCTGGGGAAGTCAACCATGACAAGGATAAATCCGGATGGTTGCGCATCCAGGCACAAGGAGCAATCAATAGAATAATTACTAGGGTAACGTCGGCAATGACTAAAATAAATTAACCTGTGACTTTCTACGAAACAGGCGCCTTCAATTTTTAACGAGGAACATAAAATGACCATCGATACATCTCGTTTCCCTTTCCGCCGTCATGCCCTTGCGCTTACCTTGGCGTTAACCTTCAGCCCTGCAAATGCAGCCACCATCAATGTGAACGGTGATTGTACGCTGGTCAATGCCATTCATAACGCCAACAGTGATGCGGATACCGACGGTGCGAACGGTTGTAGCGCAGGGAGCGGAGCGGATACGCTTAAGCTGACCGGTAACGCCGTCTACACGCTAAAGACCGCAAATAATACAACGGCCCTCGGGCCGAACGGCCTACCTATAGTGCGCAGTATCATAACCATCAATGGCAACAACGCGACCGTTAAGCGTTCCGGCGCTGTCAGCACACCGGACTTCCGTTTGTTCCATATTGCCCAACAAGGTAACCTGACGCTGAACAAGCTTAACTTAACCAACGGAAGTGTGCCGCATGACTACGATCAAGGCTTCTTCCATGGTGGCGGAATTTTTAACAGGGGCATCTTGACGCTGAATAATAGCAGCGTTTCTGGCAGCGCTTCATCTGATGGCGGCGGCATCTATAATGATGCTCACGGAAGCGTACTATTAAACAAGAGTACCGTTTCAGGAAATAGCGCCAGTGCCGGCGGGGGTATTTTCAGTCGGGGAAAACTGACACTGGATAACAGTACCATAACCGGTAATGCTTGTTCCTCAGTCGGCGGCGGGCTCTACAACCGAGATACTGCGATATTGAACAACAGCACCGTATCAAACAACAGCGCCGGTGTTTGGGGCGGCGGTTTTTATTCTCAAGGAAAGGCGACCCTCATCGGTAGCACGGTATCGGGCAATAATACCTCCGATGGGAGCGGCGGTGGCATCACTATTTTTGGAGGAAATATGATGCTCACCAACAGTACTGTTTCTGGCAACCACGCTTATCGCTATGGCGGCGGCATTCATAATCTTGGCAAGCTCACATTGGCTAATAGCACTATTTCAGGGAATAGCGCCCAAAAACACGGCGGCGGCATTAGTTTTTACGAAGGCGGCAGCGTGACGTTAAGAAACAGCCTGATCGCTAATAGCAGTCATGAAGACTGCTTTCACAGCAGTACCGGATACATCACATTGCAAGGCATCAACATCATCGAAGATGGCACTTGCAACGCTCCAATCAGTGGTGACCCGAGACTCGGGCCATTGCTGGATAACGGCGGCATAACCAAGACCCAAGCCTTGCATACAGGCAGCAAGGCTATCGACGCGGCGGACAATGCCTTGTGTACGAACACTGACCAGCGCCATATAAAACGCTCGCAATTCGCCGCCGGGCTCTGCGATATTGGCGCATTCGAGCGCATGGCGATCATACCGCAAAGCGTATCCGCTATTGTACAGTCTTTCGATTCCGAGAGTGCTTCCGGGAACATTATCGGCATAGGAAATTTCCCGCTACAAAAACTTGAGGCATTGCGTAACCAATTGCTCGCAACCGGACACTACAGATCCCGAAATCAAAATGCTCAAGCCTGTTCCCAGCTTGTTCGAACACTGGAGCGCATTGATGCAGACGCTAGCCCGGATGGCAATGATTATGTCACCGGCAGCAGTGGCTATGAATTGATAACACAGATCAATATGCTAGGTATTGATTGGATATGTAATTGAGAGGATATGTTACTTCCAGGTGATTGCCAAGACCGTAAAACCTTGGCAAAGCCATTTCGCTATTCTTAAGGTGAATTTTTGAGAGAGCTTGTATTAATCACGCTTATCGCCGCTTAGGAGGCGGGATGGGTAATTCAAACCGCCCGTAACGTTTTGCCGTATTGTCGAGCATTGTTGAAACGTTTGGGACGGGATTGCAAATCCCGTCCCGCGGTGCGACTGGCATGGTAGTCAGCTAGCTGGTGAAAGTCCAGCCATTGCCCTGTGAGAAGGGAAAATGTAGGCGAAAGCAAGGGTGTCCAAAGAAACTCCCGATAGCTACCCAACAGGGAACCACGGTTATCAGGAGCCAA
>SXGU01004148.1_pt1 | contig 24667 bp, 17 predicted proteins | sample 3174531 | NCBI WGS metagenome assembly SXGU01 (sample SAMN11356863, study PRJNA531348) | freshwater metagenome | isolation source: freshwater sample F1-140 | place: China: Fuxian Lake, Yuxi | collected 2017-12-25
CATGCGGCGGCGCAGAGGGCTCATCTGGGTCATCTGGAAACCTCCTGTCTGGGGATGGGCTGCAACACCCAATCCTCTCAGACAGGAGGTCAATCACGCGACCTCGCCACTCGCGCCGCGATAGCGGCTTCGTTCAATCCCCTTCGATTCACTCAGACAAGAAACCGCTCTAACGGCTCGTGGCGCAAGTTTCCTTCGCGACGATGCAAGGCGGTTGCTCTCGCAGAACCTGTTCGAGCTTCGAACGCGAAACCGTTCGGTTGAATAGAACCGCGCCGCCGCGATCCGTTCCGCGGACCTGAAAGCTCCGCTTCGCCATATCGATCGTAAAAAACTTGAATTTCTGCCATCTACCATATGCCTCTCCGCCTTCATGGCGCTGCCCGAGCGCCGCTCAGCAATCGTATGATGCCGCACTAAGGGGCATTCACTCCACCAGTTCGGTCTCTTCCTACTTATCCCATGCTGGGGCGCCTGCCGCTGAACACCGAAGAAAAGCGCGGAGTCGCAAGCGACGAATCGGAGTGGTCAGCTCAGGCGCGCTTGATTCCTGTCGACCGACGCATAACGATCCTCGTTGTAATGTCCGTCGACATACATCAGACTGGACCAGTTCAGCGAGGGTAAAACGAGTCGAGGCTCGTTTTTTCAAGAATGAGGTTGCCGTAAGGAGCATAAGGAGGATGATTAACCGAGCAATTTACATTCTGATTCTCGCCGTCGCTATCAGGATGAGCGGCTCCGCAGCGCTTGCGCAGGGTTGCGTGGAGACCGCCGAAGCCTATCGCAAGGCATGGGAAAGCTGCACGCCCGTCGCTTGCGTCAGTCCAAAGCTCTATAGCACAATCGCCGTCGGCTCTCCCGGCGACGTCACAACCCCTTATCCCAAGGGCTTCCAATGGGCGTGGAGCAATGGATTCGAAAATCTGGAAAAATACGCGCAATGGCGCCTGAGACAGTGCCGGCATCCGGCGTCGGGCGGAACGGTGACGCGAGATATCCTGCTCTATGTCGGCTTCAGCCCTCAATCCATCGTCGCCGGACAGGCCTATACGCTGTTGGTCATGGATCTCAGCCAGGACACAAGCCTTTTCATTCCCTCGATAGAGGCGTGGGCCAAGGCCTTTCAAAGCGCATTTGACCTGAGGTTGCCGCTCGAGACGCAAAAGCGGCTCACGCTCAGTTTGAGCGGGTCTCAGCTCAACCAGTCCGACCCCGTCAACCCGGTGAGTCCGACAAGCAATTTTTCCAGGATCACCGGATGTTCCGCCGTGTCCGCCGCGCTTTGCTCGGACGCTCCGTTAACGCTGTGCGCGCCCGATTACCGCATGGCGGCGAATGCGATCAAAGCATTTCTGCCCTACAATCCGTCGCCCAAAGCGACCACAAGGAATTGCGCCGACGCATTCAAGAAATATGTCGGCGACAGGGCCGCGACGCCGGCGGAAGCGCGAGCGATGCTCGTCTATTGCCAGGACGTCAATCCTTGCAACAGCGGGCTTGGCCTAGGGTTCAACCCATCCTATCCGGGCCCGGGCGGCGCCTTGCTTCAACATTTTACCGGCCGCGAATATGTCTTTCTGAACCAAACGGTCGAGGCGCTGAAAGCCGCAAAGATCGCCCTCTCGCCCCCTATCCCGCCAGACGATAGTCCAGGTCGAAGTCCTTTTAGCGACCACTAACGCAACGAATGGGAGAACGATCCGGCAGCCTGATCGCCTTCTGGCGTCTCTTGGCGCGACGCTCTTCGCCACGACGGCGCATGTAACGCCGGAGCGTCATCATCCGGGCGCCCGCGGCGACGGGTCGACTTGGATTGCTGTTGTCTCGGCGAGCACATTGTCATCCTCAAAGGGATCACCGACGCTGCAGCAATTCCAAAAGCAGCGATTTTCAGGATTGAATGAAGCCGCCGCTCGTCGAAGCGCAAAGCGAAATGCGGGAGATCTGGCGCGCGCTCAGCAAAAATAAATCGCTCATCAAGGCCTCCGCGAATCGATTGGCGTTGCGAATCGCGCCTCAGCCAAATTTAATAGGTTCTGAGCCTAGTTCTGTACGATGATCGTCGTCTCAGTGCGCTTAACATTGCTCTTAATTCGTTCGTCGATAGAATATGGCGTAGCCGCCTTTAGTCAATTTGGAGACATCGCAAAGATGACCCAACCAGCATCCTATCCGGGCATCTGCAATATATGCGGGTCAAAGGGAGAATTTGTCCGTGGGGAAGGCCGCTCGGTTCGTGAATCCTTCGCCTGTCCGGGATGCCGCGCTGCCTTGAGGTATCGTGACCAGGCGGCGTTGATCGTGGACGAGTTCGCGCGCGGCCGCGCCATCTTCCTGCGTAATCTTGTCTCATCGGGAATGCTCAATGAGTTCGCGATTTTCGAAGCGGCGTTACGCGGGCCGTTCGTCAATGCCTTCAGGGGCCTTAAGGGTTACGTGCAGACCTATTTCTGGCCCGACCGCCCGCTCGGAGAAATCGGCTCCGACGGCGTGCGCAACGAGGATCTCACGCGCCTGACGCTGCCGGCGAACAGTTTCGATCTCGTTATAACCAGCGACGTCATGGAGCATCTCTACGATATTCGAGGCGCCTTTTCCGAGATCGCTCGAGTTCTCAAGCCTGGCGGCGTGCATATTTTTTCGATTCCCAATGACTGGCCGTTTCCGGAACGCACGGAGCCGCGCGTCGCGCTCGTCGATGGGGTAGAGGAGCATATCAAGCCGGCTCGCCATCACGTCAGTGGAGATGGAACCCCTTGTCTCGTTTACTACGATTATGGGGCGGACATCGTTGACATCATCGCGGAGTTCAATTGTCATACGCAGGTCGTGCGGCGGCATTCGCCGCTTGACCCCTGCTATGTCAACGCAACCTTCGTTTCCCGGAAAATTCGGTAAGCGAATTGAACTGTGATGACGCCTTGACAATCACGCTGACATGCCCGGTCTGCGGCTCGAATGAATTCGTTGCATTCAATGGACGTGAGAACGCGCGCTGCGCGCGTTGCCGCTCGATGGAGCGAACGCGCCTTCTTTGGATGGTGCTAGAAAAATTCGATCTGTTCCGAATGGGGCAGCGGGTGCTGCACATCGCGCCTGAACTGGCGCTGACAAAGCGTTTCACAGAGCTGAGCGGGGACCGATATCACGCCTGCGACATTGATACTGCGCGTTATAAGTCCGCGTATGCGCCGATCAGACCAATTGATCTCTGCGTCGATCTGGCGAAAATGCCGAGCCGCAGCTTCGACCTGATCATCCATACCCACGTGTTGGAGCATATCGCTTGCGACGTCGAGAATGCGCTTCAGGAAATGGAGCGGATGCTGGCGCCCGGCGGTCATCATTTCTTCTCTGTGCCGATCCGGGGAGAAATCACGCGCGAAGACATATCTGAAGATCTGATGCCGCAACATCGCGCCATCATGTTCGGCCAAGAGGATCATCTTCGCATTTTCGGCACGAAAAGCTTGGTCGAGATGCTTTCCCGCGTTTGGGGCGATACGGAAAACCCGCTCGTCACGCCGAGGGAGCTCTTTTCGGAAGAGGAGTTGAGCGTAGCCGCAATCCCGCCCGTGGCATGGTCCGGCTATTCGAGCCATTCGATATTTCATCATGTTCGTCCCATTGTCAGTCGAGCGCATTCGCCCCCAGCGGCTGGCTCGCGTCAGCACGCCATGGAAAAGCGCGCGGAGCCATGTGCAGCGGGGCAGAAGCGGCTGTTGTTGAATATCGGCATGCCTGGCGCTCATTGCCTGCCGATCGAGAGATGGACGTCCGAGCAACATGCCGAATTGTCCGCCAGTGGCGTTGCGTGCTGGCGTCACCCCGATCGGGAAAAACTCATGTTCATGGGTTTCGCCAGCGCCCGCCGTGTCGCATCTGGCGATTTGCCATTCGCACAAACGCATAGGCAGGGCGAGAGCCCGCCCACTCCGGAATCCGGCCGTGAAGCTCTCCACACATTCCTGGAAACGCTCGACGGTCGTATTGGCTATATCGGCGCCGCGTCGTTGTGGTCCCTCACCGTCGACGAAGTGCAGTCATTGCAATCGCAGTTATCGGCTTGGGGAATAGAGACGCATGTTCTTTGCTTCGTTTATAAGCCGGACGCCTATCTTGCCGGACTAATCGAACGTCAGGCCAGCGTCGCGGGTCTCGCGCTTTCCGACCTCGGTCTTGGCGCCGTTCGGAAGCTCCGCTTTTCCTATTCGCGTCTCACCGCATGGGGGGAGGCTTTCGGAGATCGGCGATTCTCGATCTACGATGCGGCCGACGCGCCGATTTCGCAGGTCAGCGACGTCCTGCTCAAGATCGGCGCCAAGCCGATTGCAAGTCCTGGAGACGTGAACGCCGTAAGCAAAGCTGCGATCCTGACGTCGATCAAGGCCCTGCTCGCGCTCAACGAGACGCTGCGCAAAAACGGCGAAACAACGCCGCGTTACGCGTCATTGCTGACGTCGGCTCTCGCGAGAGTGGAGGGCCCGAGGTTCGTACCGCCCGAAACCTTATCTTCGCGCATGCAGACGTTGCTGAAGCAGGAAAATGCGCTACTCTTCGACCGTTTCGGCCTATCTGCCAAAGAGCGCGAAGCCGAGCGGATGGACGACCATCGGTTTCTTTATTGGACGCCAGAGGAAGTAGGCGAGTTGCTTTCCACAATCAATGCGATGCTGCTTGAGCAGGAAACAAAGAAATAAGCGTCAGTTGCCGGCCAGGGGCGTTTCGGGCTTCTTGCTCGGCAAAAGTACCCACGATTGCCGCTGGTTGCGAATTTCGAGGTTGTTTTCCTTCGCGAAGAGCTTGACGTGCTCCTGCATCCGCAGGACGCCCGTTTCGTCCGGCCACAGCCAATCGTCGCCGCAGAGCACCGCCTGGGAAAACAACTTGTGTGCGATGTCCAGATCCTCGCGGTTCTTGCCGGCGTCGATGTAAATCATCTGCGGATTGATTTCTCGAGCGTGGAGATATTCGAGCGCATCAGGCGAGCGTTGACGCACTGGAATGAATCGGTTCTTGAAAAGGCGCACATTATTGAGCGCGATTGCAAAATTGCCATGGCGACGCAGATTGGCGACGATCGCCGCAATCTGTTCGTCTGTCAGGTGAAATACCGTGCGCATTTGCAGCGGATCGACGGCGAGACGCTCGATATAGGCGGCCCAGTTGCTGTCCCAGGGATCGACTCCAATGACCGTCAGCTTATCTGACGCGCGAAGCCATTGGAGCGTCGAGCCGCAAAGGAAGCAGCCCACCTCCACCATCAGCTCGACCTTTCTTTCCCTTATGGTGTCGATGATCAATTCGCGACCGCCGCCCCATTCGCAGCCAGCCCGCCGACCACCGTCGAGCGGGAGGAAAAACGGTTCGATCTCTCCATAAATGAACTCGGGCCAGGGATTGTCGCGCCGCAATGCGTTGAGACCATTAAGGATACGGGAGACGGGCGCCGCCGGGGCTGGGGCTGGGGCAGGGGACGGTTTTTCAGCTTCGACGTTTTTCTTGTTGGTCACGCGAAGTCACTCCAGACAGCAGAAAGACGAGAGAGCAGCGATGTCGCCGTCACATTCGGCTTTCGACGCAGTGACACGAGATTACTTTGTTGTTCGACAATGTCTGCGACATCGAGCAGGCTGCGATAGTTCTTGCGGATCGACAGTGTGTCGTAAAAGTCGTGCATGAGGATGGATGTCGTCTCAGGGCAAACAAGAAGAGACGTGAGCCCACAGGCGGTACGGAAGCGGCCGTCAATCAGAACGACCTCGGGGACCCAGCCCAACTTTTCCCAGATGGGGAGGAAATAATTAGGCCAGAGTTCCAGGCGACTGCGATTGGCAGGCATGCCCCAATCCATCACGGGTCCGATATTCACGCAATCGATCGTTAGCCGACCGTTCGCTTCCGCTTGGCGAATGACTGGGTTTTGTCGCAATTTGTCAACCCATGCCGGATCGCTTTCAACGCTGAAGCAGCGGCGCACGCCGCGTTCGAGCGCGAAAATGGTGCTGCCGCCCGAACCGAACTCGAGATAGCTGACCCCGGTAACGAGGTGACGCGAGAGCATATCGATTTCTTCGGGCGCCATCGCCACTTGGAAGTCGGCGTTCGGCGTATCAGGAGCGGCGTTGCTCATCTCGTCTTAGTTCTCCCGCTGACTAGGCTGAAGGCGGAGTGGGAGCGTTACAAATTGACGGATTTCCGGCTGTTCGAACAGGCGTCCGGGCGCGTCGCCGGGGAGGATCGAAAACCGCTGGAGCAGAACGGTAAAAAAGCGCCGCGCTTGGCGCCGTGCGAATACGGCTCCGACGCATAAATGCGATCCGGCGCCGAACGCCAACGAGGGGGGGCCCCGGCGGGCGAGATCGAATCTGTCGGGGTCGGGATACGCCTCCGGATCGCGATTGGCGCTTTCGATGACGACATGCACGAGCGCTCCGTCGGGAATCGTCATGTCGCCGAGCGTCAAACCGCCTGCGCCAACGACTCGCGCGCGATGCCGCAAGGGGCCGCAAAAGCGAAGCGCCTCTTCGACGAAAGCGGAGGCAGCCTCTGGGGTACGGCGAAGCAAATCCTGCAAATCCGGCCGGTTCGCCAGAAGATGCAGAACATTTCCAAAAAAGCCCGCTATCGTCTCATTGGCGAGCGTGATGAGGAAAAACACGGCTGATTCTCTCTGCCGCGCCGGCAAGGACAGCTCGATTTCGTCGAGCCGCGCCTTCCCTCCAAGAATCGGGCAGCCGTGGCTTCGCCAGCGCGCCGTGAGACGCTCATGGATGTAGCGCGAAAGCGACTGTCGTCGCTCATATTCCCGAAGCGGCATCGCGGGCTGCCAGTCGTGGAGCACTTGTCTGCCCACAAGGCGCAGTTCGCGCATTTCGTCACTGGAAAACCCCAACGACTCTGCGAGCAGCGCGTCGGGGAGGGCGTAGCAGAGTTCGGACATGCCGTCGATTTCGCCGACTGACCGATCGAGAAGACGCGACACGGCGTGATCGATTCTTCCGTAGGAATATGCTTTCGACATTTCCCGGACGATGACGTGCAGGAAATCACGCGACGGCCGGTGCTCGGGAGGATTTTGCAAAATCGGCAGGCTGCCGACAAGCGCGGCAAGGTCCTCAAAAGCTCCGTCCAACCGGTCGGAGACGCGCGCGGCCAATTCGCTGGCGCTGGTGGCGACCGACACGTTGGGCGCCCGCAGCACGCCGATCGCATCCTCGTAACGCGTGACGATCCACGCGCCGTCCGAAGGTCTGCAATAAGGCTTGCCCACCGGTTGATAGTCGATCGAAAACGGCATGCGGGCACTTGCTCTTTGTGAAGCTCGGCTGAAGAATACAGGCGATCATATCTTCTTTCGAAGCCCACTCCAATGACGCCATCTTCCGCCACACGGGACTCCGCGCCGTTGCGCATCCTTCGCCATGCGTCAAGCGCGCCTGATCGCGAGGCTCTTATTTTCCTTGACCGAGGAGAAACGGTGTCCGCGCGCTTGACCTATGAGGGTCTCGTTTTCGAGGTGGGCAGCATGGCCCGACGCCTGGTGGCCGAAGGGTTCTCCGGCAAGGCGATCGTAATTGTGCTGCCGGCGGGCGTGGCCTTCGTGAAGCTTTTCCTCGCCTGTCTCTGGGCGCGCGCCATCGTGATCCCGGCGCCGTATCCCGGCAATGCGCAACTTCTAAATCGGCTCTACGCGTTGGTTGCCGATGCGCGACCTGTGGCGCTCGTCACGGACGCGAACGGCGTTACGAGAATCCCATCCCTGTCGCAGACAGAGGGGCCTTTGAGGATTCTGGACGTTTCATCTCTGGCGGACGAAAAATTCCCCTCGATGGAGCCGCTCGCTGGAGCGGGCGATGCGCCGGCGATCGTCCAATACACGTCGGGCTCTACTCGCGAGCCGCGCGGTGTGGTCGTCACGCATGACAATCTTCTCGCCAATCAATACATGATTCAGATCGCATTCAATCATGACGAGAACTGTGTGGCCGCCAATTGGCTTCCCCATTTTCACGACATGGGCCTTCTCGGCGTTATCCTCCAGCCTTTTTTTGTCGGCGGATCGACCGTCCTCATGGATCCGCTCGCGTTCATACAGAAGCCGATTCGTTGGCTTCGTGCGATCGACCGATTTCGCGCGACGACGGCGGGCGGACCCTGCTTCGCCTACGACCTCTGCGCGCGGCACTGCGCGCCAGAGGAAATCGCGAAGCTGGATTTATCCTCTTGGCGGGTCGCCGTCTGCGGAGCGGAGCCAATACGCCGCGCGACCCTCGACGGCTTCGCGGCGAAATGCGCCTCCGCCAGCTTCGACCTTCGCGCATTGACGCCCTGTTATGGACTCGCCGAGGCGACACTCATTGTTTCTTCGGCAAAACCCGGCGATGGCGTGCGAGAACTCCGGGCGTCGGGAATGGGACGGAACGGGACAACGACTTTGGCCGTCAGTTGTGGTTATCCGGCTCCTGAATGCAAAATTCTGGTGCGCGCCGCTGACGGCGCTCCATTGCTCGACGGGGAGGCGGGAGAAATCTGGGTCGCGGGGCCGCACGTCTCTCCCGGCGTCTGGAACGGAGAACACGGACGCGTGACGCCCTTCGACGACTCCTTCGTCGACGACGCGGGACATCGCTTCATCGCCACCGGCGATCTTGGGGCTCTGGTGACCGGCGAGGTCGTGCCTCTGGATCGGCTAAAGGACATCATCATCGTCTACGGCCAGAAGCTCCATTCGGCGGATATAGAAGCAACCTTGCTGTCGCATCCCTTGTCGGCCGAGCTGCTGGCGGCCTGCGCCTTTTCGGTAGAGGCGGCGAAGGGTGATCAGCTGGTCGTCCTGTGCGAGATGGATCGCAAGCGATTCCGGGAGGGAGCGGCCTCGGAACTCGCCGGGGAACTCAAGAAAATTGTAGCGGAGTCCTTTGGCGTCTTGCCGCAGTTGGCGATTGTTCCGTATGGTGCGTTGCCACGCACGACGAGCGGAAAAATTCAGCGTTCCGTAAGCAAGTCCGAATGGCTTGACGGCAGGATCGCGGAGGCATCGAGGCTCACGAAGGCCTGATTTCGGCAAAGTGGAGGCGAGACATGGGGGATCCGGTCGTGACACAAACGGATCGCGAGCGCGTTGTTGATTGGATGGTGCAACATATCGGCTCGGTTCTCGAAATGCCGAAAGACAACTTCCCTATCGAAGAGCGCTTCGACGCCTATGGGCTCGACTCCATCGAGGCCGTGATCATGGCGGGACTCATGGAGGAGGAATTCGGCGTCCCGATCGACCCGATGGCGTTGTTCCAGAATCCCAGCGTCGCAAAATTCGCAGATTTCTTGGCGCCACTGCTCTCTGAACGCCGCTGATGGCATGTCCCTTGAAGCGCCGGAGATTTCGCTCGTCGTCGTCTGCTATGAAATGGCGCGGGAGTTGCCGCGCACCTTGCAATCTCTCTCCACTCCCTACCAGCGCGGCGTCGATCCCGGCCAATACGAGATCGTCATCGTCGACAACGGCTCCCGCTATCCGCCGTCTCTCGCCGATTTCCCCGATATCGCCCCTCGGTTGACCATTCTTACCTGTTCCCGGAAAACGCCTTCGCCCGTGCCAGCGATCAATGAGGGAATGACGCTCGCGCGCGGCAATTTGATCGGCGTGTGGATCGACGGGGCGCGCATGGCCTCGCCGGGGTTGTTGCGATCCTGTCTTGAAGCGTCGCGCCTGCATCCCAGACCGATAATCGCGACGCTCAATTATCAGCTCGGCCCGGCCCGCCAAGCTGTCAGCGCGGACCAGGGCTATAACGATGCGGCCGAAGACGCGCTCCTTTTCGAAATCGGATGGTATGAAAACGGATATCGCCTCTTCGACGTTGCAACCCCCGAGATCGCCGAGCCGACCGCGCCGATGCTCGAGAGCAATGCTTTGTTTCTGCCGCGGGCATTGTGGGATGAACTTGGCGGGTATGACGAAGCTTTCACGTCCCGCGGCGGCGGCATGGCCAATCCCGACATTTTCGTTCGCGCCGTCGGTCTTCCCGGCGCACAGCTGATACGGATCGCCGGAGAGGGAACTTTCCATCAAATCCACGGCGGGTTGACGACGGCGGGACTTCAGTCGACTCTGAATTATGTGAAGGAGGCGAGCAGGGAATATCACGCGATACGAGGTCGCGCCCTCGCACCCGTTCGCGCCCCAGGATGGCTATACCGATCCCCCGCTACTGGTTGATGACCGCGAAAGGCGGCGCTCCCGTCAAAATTTCGATTCTGCCTCGGCGGTCCTGTTTTCTTCGGCGACCCGATGGACTCTTAGATCAGCAAGGGCCGAAGAAACGTGAGAATTTCGTCGACCCGCGCTTTCCAGCTTATTTTCTCCAGGAAGTCTCGTCGGTTTTCGACGTCGATCTTCCGAGACGCCTTGGCCAGGCAGTTCTCGATTGCCGCGGCGAACTCCTCCGGTCCATTTGCGATGGAAATCAAATCGACAAGCTCATTCAAATTCGGGATCGCCGTCGATACGACCGGGACGCCGGCTGCGAGGTAGTTATACGCTTTGAGAGGATTCATCGAATTGGTCGTATCGTTCACGACGTGGGGAACGATACCAACGTCGATCGACATCAGAAACGACGGAAGGTCGTGGTATTCGACGACGCCAAGAAACCTGACGTTTGCATACTTTGCGATTGAGGCAATTTGCGAATTTTCTTCCGCCGAACCCGCAAAAACGAACGACCATTCGGGTCGCATCCGCACGAGTTCCTCCAGGAGATCCCAGTCGATGCGGTCACGAAGATTTCCCACATAGCCGATCGTTGGCCGACCTGTCTGTGCAATCCCCTCGATGAGAGACAATTTGTCGGCGATCACGTCGAATCGTTCCGCGCCATTCGGCACGATCCGTATCGGGTTCGAGACATAGCTTTCGAAGTTGGCGGCGACCGGGGCGCAGTTCGCGAATGTCACATGTGCGACCGAAAGCGTCTGTCTGTACAGATCGTCCAGCTGCTTGCGGTAACCTTCGTGAATATCCCAGGATCGCTGGTCGTCGATGATGTCCGCGACACACGCCTTGAAGCCAACTTCCGCAAAGATTCTGGGGAACTGCCATACGACCGGACACACCCAGGCAATTGTGTCCTTTGGATCAAGGCCCGCCTCCTGCATCTCCCGGGCGACGAAGGCGGGAAAATCCGCTTCCTCAGGCAGATCGTGCCCCAAAAGCCGCGATTGCGATGCGCTCCTATGGATGAAACTCCGTTGTAAGAGACGGTCCGTGTCGAGGCGTCGCTCCAAACGCGCGATGGTGTTTCGCAAGACAAGCGCGGACTGATCCTGTGGCGCGGCGTTCGCCTTTTGGGAAAGCGAGTCAAGAGTGGCGACGCCAATTGGGGCGTCAAAAAACAGAACCCTGTCGACTTCGTTGGAAAGCAGAAGATGCTTGGCGATCATGTCTGACCGCCGGCCGTAAATCCCCGTGTCGTTCTGCTTCCAGAAAAAGACGATATTCGAGCGAGGCCGCAGCCCCTGGGGAAGGGCGGGGATCGGAAAATGTGATTTATGGGTTCGCGCGGCCGTTTCCCCGATCGCTTCCGACATCAATGCGCGCGTGTCGTGAAATACTTGTGGCAGCGGCTTGACGCGCTTGATTTCGCCAATCGCGAGTTGCAACCGAGCCCTGTTCACGGCTTCGCTGAATTCGGTAAGGAAGCCGCTTCGAATCTTGCTTCTGTCGACCTCGTCCTTCGAAGCTTTTAGTTCGAGGAGTTTATCCTTCAGCGATTCATGGCGAACCAGGTGAAGGCCCGGCAGTTCGCGCAAATCCCGCAGGGGCGGAACGTCGGTGATGAGCACAGGAACGCCCATCGCTGTCGCATCTGAAATCTTCGATGGGATTTGATGGGCGGCGATGGGATGGTCCGGGTCTTGAAGCAGCGGAATGCAGTCGGCCGCGCAAAGGAGCCAGGGCAGATTTTCAAACGACCAGCTCGGGTGCTGTACGACGCGTGCACGCTTGAAGCGCTTCAGCATTTTGCCCAAATCCGCGGGCGCGCCGTCGCCGACGATATGCAGACTGATCTTGTTGTCGTCGATCTCGTCGATCGCCTGCAAAACCTCGAGCACACCCTTGTGAGGCCGGACCGTTCCGACAAAAATTAGCGCGAACTCGTCCTCCGCCACGCACAACTCGCGACGAACCGATGCTCGATCGAAGCGCACGGGATCGAAGGCGTTCTCGTCGCGCGCGTGACGAACGATCGACCCTCCGAACCGGTCGCGAAGCACGACGTTCGAGACCGTCACGGCGTCCGCATGTTCGATGAAATTCTCGCTAAAGCGGGTAGCGATCTCTTCATAAGGCTCCATGAGCGCGGCGGGGCCGGCGCTTCTGACCTCAGCAAGATCGGCGCGCGACCGGTTTTCGAAGAATGAGAGCTCATGGTCGTCGATGTCGAGGACGAGCGGGCAGCCCGAATGCTCCTTGATCAGGAAGCCGAGAAAGAGCGACGGAAGCCTGGGCTTCGAGACATATACGAGATCGAAGCGCTCTTTCGTCGCCTCCAGCGCCGCGCGCGGATAAAAATCCAGCAGCGTGCGGCACGGGAGGACACGCGACTCCATACCTGTCTCCAGAAGAGGGGGCCACAAACCATTACCATAGCGTCGCCAACCCGGACCGATGACGACGGGACTCCAGTCTTGCGACAGAAGGCGCTGCAAGACATAGGCGCGCCCGACGGGGTTGTGTCCCATGTCCCAGGAGACAATCGCCGCGCGCCCCCCGGTAGAGCCGCGTTTCACGCAAGGCGCGTCGTTGTGTGCCCGGGCCACGTTAGCGAGGCGCTCAGTGCGCACAGATCTCAGGTCGTTTTCCAAGCGCAGGATCTGACGTTCGAGATCGTCGGCGTGGCGCATTTCGGCGCCGAGGGTCGACATCAGCAACTCGATATTTTGTGAAAGTCGACGCCCCGTCACGTTACACGATCCTCTTGCGCCGCTTGGCCTGCAAGGGAAAGACCCCATCAGGCAGCCAGGGCGAAACCCGGTTCTCGTCAAGCAGGACGAAGGCGATCACGCCCAGACGCCTCAGGTCCGACGAGTCCGAATGGTCTTCGCTCGCGTCCGTGGATAGGCGGATGCGCCGCCTTCCGCGCTCCTGCCGGATCGGTGGCGGCTTCACGATCTGTCCGCGCGGCAGGTCGACAGAAATTTGTCCGCCCTCCCATTCAAAGGACACGGCCTTGCCCGGCGCGTTGCGTTCCGGCAAATAAATCTCGAATTCGACCAAGGTCGCATCGACAACTTCGATTTCCGCCTCGGTCGCGATCCACTGATCGTGATACGCGCCGTATATCCAGTCCGCAAAGGGCGCGTCGGCATAGTCCGACTTCAGTTCGACCGTCTCGTCCATGTCTTGGCCGAGCAGCCGGACGAGCGCTTTGGTTTCATCGGTAGATATGACTTCCGCAACGCCTTGGACCCATTGCAGTGGATTATTGTCTCCCCGCGCGTCTATCAGCGTGATTGGCACATAGGGCGCGAGACGCGACGCTGTCGCCGCAGAGGAAACCAGATAAAGCCTGTTCCTGAAGGACAAAAAGGTCGAACGGGCGACCGGCGCTATCAGTAAACGTGCGGTTGTGCAAGCGTCTTCCAAGCTCATACCCGTTCCGGCCCGACGAGGGCTACGATCGTTAAGCTCCTATGACAGAATTTTTGTTAGTGGCCTCATCGACATCGGTCAATGGGCGGAAGCGAAGGTAGCGTATCCGTCTAGACGCATCTTGTGGAAATGACTTGGCGGCAAAATTTGTGGGCCAGAATTGAAAAAATTCTCAACTGGACTTCCCTGGCCTCGAGGTGCGAATCGAAATGTCAGCGCGCCAAACTCACGCGCTCCGTTTGCTCACTTCCCCGGAAACCATGCGCATCCACTTCCGAACGATGCCCGAATGACGCCGCAACGCGGCCGGATGAAACACGTCCTCGGGCGCCGTTTCGAGATCGAAGCCGCCATGGTCGCGTCCGCTCACGAGCGTCGCCGAAACGCGCTCGCTCCCGGTTTGCGTCAAGTCGCCGGCGATATAGCGAATTGTAAAGCCGACCCGACGCGGCCCGCCGGAGTTTGGTTTCGAGCCATGAATCAACAAGAGATGATGTAGGGACATCTCTCCCGGCTGCAGAACGATGTCGACGGCTTGCGACTCGTCGACGTCGAGCGCAACCTCTTCGCGGCCGGGCAGCATGTTCCATGCATCGTTCGTATCGTGGTGTGGGGCCGGCCGGGCGTGGGAGCCGGGAAGGACCCGCATGCAACCGTTCTCTGGTGCGCTCAAGGAAAAAGCAACCCACGCCGTCAGGGCGCGCGGCTCGGAAAGTCCCCAATAGGTCGCGTCCTGATGCCAGGGAACGTGCTGTGGCTCGCCAGGCCCCTTTATGAAGAAACTCGCGGCCCAGCAAAGCAGATCGGGGCCAAGAATGTCCTGAACGGGTCGAACGATGCGCTCGTCGCGCACGAGATCCCAAAGTTGCGGGATCAGCAGATGCGCCTTGATATTGAACGTCGGAGACAGCCGTCCGCCACGCTCGGCCTGGATAGCGTCGAGCCGAGCCAAATGATCGGCCATTTCTTCGGGCTCGAAGGGCCTCAGCGGAGACAGAAACCCCTCGCGGCGGTAGGCCTCAATCTGGCCGGCGTCGAGGTATGTCATTCCACTCTCTTGGTCTGGGCCCGGTCCCCATCAAAAATCAGTCGCTGGCGCGGCTCTCCCTATTCAACGGGCTGGGCGCGCCATCGAAGATAATTCGCATCCCGTCGCGGACGATGCCGGGATGACGTGCGACGGCGGCGGGATGGAATTCCCCTTCTGGTGCCTTCTCGAGTGCGAAGCTCCCGAGATTACGGCCTCGCACGAGTGTCGCGGAGTTTCGCGTCCCGGCCCTCAGCGTGTTTGCGCTGGAAATATAACGTATGGCGAAGCCGACACGGCGCAGGTGCGAATTATTATGCGCAGATCCATGGACAGCAAGGCAATGATGCAAAGACATTTCTCCCGGAGCGAGCACGAGATCGATCGCTTCCGAATCGTTAACCTCAGAGATCATCTTTTCCCCGCGACCGAGAAGATTGGCGCTGTCGCCGGAGTCCGTGTGCGCTAGCCTTTGCCGATGGGATCCTGGAACCGCCCGCACACAGCCGCTTTCCGGGACGCTCGGCGTCAGCGCCACCCAGGCAGTCGCAGCATCCGTCGTGGTTAGACCCCAGTAGGTGATGTCCTGGTGCCAGGCGACGTAGCGCGAATCGCCAGGCGACTTGGAAATGAAACTTGTTCCCCAGCACAGAAGATCCGGCCCAAGAATATCTTCGACTCGATCGACAATCCTGGGGTCGTGCACCAAGTCCCAGAGCCATGGGACGAGCAAATGCGGCTTGGCGTTGAAGACGAATGAGAGCCGACCCGCGCGTTGTGCTTCCATCGCTTCGAGCCGCGCCAGGCAATCGCCCGCTTCCTGCGGTTGGAGAACCTTGATCGGAAAAAGGAAACCATCGCGCGAAAAGCGGTCAAGTTCATTCGGGGTCAGACGATTGGCGACGCTCATTCGCCCTCCCTGCTATCGCCGCTCCCGACTGAAGCCATCGTCGGTAAAATCCGAGGTCCCTACCACTCGCATGAAAACTTGCTCCGATGCAATAATGCGGCTTCAGCGTTACGGAATCACTTCTTTAGGGAGGCAAAATCGGCCGCCCTGTGCGCAACTGGCTGCATTGCCCATCGGGGGCCGAGTTCGCGCAGGCCAAATGTGAATATCGCCGACAAGAAGCGCTGGCGCGCATCCGAGAACTTCTCAGGGGCCACGATCGCATTTTCTATGCGCCGCCAGTGCCGGTCAAGGGCGGCAAAGGTTTTTGCTGGGATCCGGCAGGCGAGCGGTTCGCCCTTTCGGGCCGCCCCCGCGCGATACGCCGCCGGCCAGTCACGCGCGAGATCTTCCAGCCGATCAATGTGTTCTAGGAAACCGGCGAACTTACGATAGGCGGGCCGGGCGACGAGGATGCCGGGAACGCCATAAGCGGCCGCGGTGACATAGCCATGTAGTGACGCTCCGACATAAAATCGTGAAAATGCGATTGCTGCGGCAACTTCTCGAAGGCTCGCGGGATCATCAAGCAATATGTGCGGAATCGGGAGATGGAGGGAGATCGCTCGCGCCAAAATGTCGTCGACATGGGCGCGTCCGACCGCGGTCAGGATTGGCGTAAGCTCCATCTCTTGCGCGAAGGCGGCCAGCATGGCCGCTGTTTCCTGGTGCGTTTGCCCGGCGAGCGAACGGTTACGAAAGTGGACCGCCACGAAGTCGGTTCGCCCCTCGAATCCCTTGCGCGCAAGTAAAGACTGGAATGGTTTGTCGAGATCGCGTTTTGTCCAGATGCGCCCGAGATCTGCAATCGGGTCGGGCACGATCTCGACCGGGACGCTGTCCGGCGCCGCCAGGAGCTCGAATCCGCCGCGGTCGCGCACCGAAACATAGGAAGACGCCCCCAAGGCTGCGTCGACGAGCGCGCGTTGCGATTGCGGGATTGGATGGGGGACGCCGGGGGCGTTCCAGGCGAGGGGGATATCGCGCAGAGCGGCGGCAAGGGCGGCGCCGAGCCACAAGCCGGCGCCGGCCCATTCGCCGACGTCCGTTCCCTGATATTCGCGCAGAATATCCATCCGATGCGTGTGAATGAGATAGCCGCCGCCGATGACGATCCCGTCGACCTTCATGTCGCCGCCCAGCATCTCGGCGATGTCGAGAGGGGCAATGGCGTCGGGAATGCCGGCATGCGCTTTCGTCGGCGCGATGGGGATGACCTCGACGCCTGCCGCGCTCAGTCGGTGCGCGGCGACCAGCGGGAACAAGAGATCCCCGTAATTCTGCATGTCGAAGACGCCAGTGAGAAAAACTCTCTTGGCGCGGTTAGACTGGAAGGGAGGCATCGAACTCTTCCTGTTTGGAGCGTCGCGATTCTCAGCTATCATAGCCAATGATTACAGGTTCGTGCGATGCCGTCGTAGTGGGCCCATCCATGCCTCGACTCATTCGCGCAAAACGAGGAACCCAATGGACGACTTGGAATCCGCGGGCGCCGAAACGGCCGTAGCCGCGGTCAATGATCCGGAAGCAACGAATGGCCAAATCGTCCGCGCCATGGAAGCGGGCGAGGGGGACGAGGCGACTCGACTCATGGCGGAGGCGCTGGCGAGGTGGCCGAACTACACCCGCCTCCAATTGACGCAGGGCGAGGTGCTCCAAAAATGCGTCGGCGTCGCCGAGGCCGCGCATTATTATGCCAGCATTCTCGATGAGCGGCCCGCTCATCCATGGGCGCTCGCCCGTCTCAAGGCCGTATTGAACGGTCAGGCGCTCTCGGCGCAGGAAGCAGACCGGATCGGCAAAGCGCTTTTCGTGGCCAAACTGGATGGCCCCGCCAGCGAGTCTATATTCGATGCGCTAGCGAAGGCAGTTCGTCCCGATGAGAGCCTGGCTTTCCTGCGAACCATAGCGCCCCGCTCGAAGATTTTCCGTCTGGAATGGAAACTCGCTGTCGCAGAAACCGAAGCGGCCGACGCCGAGGCGGCGATCCGCGTTCTCTCTGGCGCGTACGAGGAGGGGCGCTACAACGAAGCCGCGATCTCTCTTTTGTCGGAGCTGTTGGCGGTCTGCGGTCGTGAATCGGAAGCGATCGAACTACTGCGCAACGAAATCTTGCGCGCCCCCGACCGTCCAGACCCTTATCGAAAATTGTTGAGCTTTCTTCAGCGCGCCTGCGCCTTCAAGCAGGCGGGAGAAATTATGCAGGAGGCTCTCGAACGCTGGCCGCGCGACTGGCTCCTCCTGTTTCGACTGAACCGGCTTCCCGTCGAACCAAAGCGCCTGAAGTCGATCTTTCGGACGATCCGCTCCGCAGCCGACGCTGAAGCGCTCCGCGATGAGCGATTCAGATATCATTATGCGCTCGCCTGCCTTCACGCGGGGGAGTTGGAACGCGCTCGCGACTTGCTTAGGGCGCCGTTCGCGCCGCCGGTCGACGATCTGGCGGCCCCGGTCGCCAAGGCTTTCCTTTCCCGACCGATCAATTTTTGGAAACGCAGATCACGTCTTGTAGACAACCGCACGCTCGACGTTCAGATCACGCGTTCCAAGGGCGCGCGTTTGACCGTCCTGCTTCCGACCGGAATCGCCTTCGGCTTTCTGCCGCCCGCGATGATCGACGCTTTGTTCGCCGAGCACGGGGTCAATGTCGTCTACCTCCGAGATTTCCGCAAGCGGGCCTATACGAGCGGCGTCGTGAGTCTCGGGCGGGACGAGGCGGAAACCATACGCGCCCTCGAGGAGATTGTCGCGAGCCTCGGCGCCCCTCGAACTGTGACCATCGGCGCTTCCATGGGCGGTTTCGCGGCCTTTCGCTATGGCGCGTTGCTCGAAGCATACGCCGCCATGTCCTTTGCAGGGCCGACAGAATTGCGCTCTGTTTACGACACGGCCAAGAATTCCGTTTGGAACCCGGGCTATTTCGTGAAGCTTCAATTGCAACGCGAAAGTGAGATGCCGGTTGATCTCGTTCCGCTGCTTCGTCGCGGCGGCAAGACCAAATTTTTCCAGTTTTTCGGTGAGGACGCCGCCGAAGACGCGCATCAGGCGCGACGCCTCAAGGGGATCGACAACGTCACCCTGATGCCCGTGCGCGGCGTCAAGGACCACCTGGTCATCGACCACGCGATCGCCGACGGGTCGTTCGACTCAATGCTTCGGATGTTGCGAGAATGAAAGCTGCGCCCGACTGGGCGCCGCCCGCGTCCGGTCAAGTCGATGCCGCCCGCGCCGTTCTGGCCATCGATCATCCTCAGTGTTGACGGTCTTTTGCTCAGAAAACGGATAGTCGTTAGTTCCGGCTGATGACAAAAATGGACCGATCGGCGCCGATGGTTCGTCGCAGCATTCGGCCTGATCGCCAAGGCGCTGTCAGTCTTACCCTTATTGCGAAACGCTCGGCATAGCGGACGTTCGGGCAGCGGAGAGTTCCATCGCAAGACTGAGCGCTATTGCGCACCTCATCGCGGAAGAAGAAAAAGCGAACAATCTGTGCGCACGAACTGCAAACGCGCCGACTCAAATATCTGAAATCCAACTTCATTCGCTCCAATCCATCATCGGCGCCGCGGAAAAGCGAATATCGGACGCGCGAAGCGTCATTGACGGGCGAACCTTGTCATGGGCGCCAACCTGCCGTACCAAAGCGTCGCAACGCAAGCAGAAGCGGCGGCGCGGCGCGCGCCCGGAGGCGGAATGAAAGAAAAAATCGACGCATATTTGCTCAAGGAATTGAATCGCGAGCTCTGCGATCTCGAGCAGTATGACGTCGATCCGCGCACGCGTTTCATTTACGGAAAGGCGGTTGAGCTCTATTGGACGCTCTCGCGCCTCTTTGGCCTTGGCCGCCTGCATGACGGGCGCTGGCGGATGCCCGATCCCGCCAAGGCGCAGGCGCTGCGCACGCAACTCGTCGGCGCGATTCCCGCTCCCGCCGAGCGCAATCGGCTGCTCATCGATATGACGGCGACGCATCGCTTCGGCGGTCATTCGGGCGTGCAGCGCGTCGTGCGCGAAATCGCGCGCGCTTGCGTCGAATGCGGCGCGGGGATTTCCGTCTATCTCGAAGCCGGCCGACTCCATGGCCATTTCAAACATGAGAATCTGCCTGACGAAGTTGAATTGCAGTCGGGCGACACGCTGCTCTTGCTCGATTCAGGATGGGGCTACGTCGACGAATATCCGCCGCTGTTGAGCGCGGCGCGCGAGGCCGGCGCCGAAGTCGTCGGCTGCCTCTACGATCTCATCCCTCTGCGTTATCCCGCCGCCACCGCTCTAAAGAACAGCGCGCCTTTTGCGTCCTGGTTCGAGACAGTGCTGCTGCGCTGCGACGCGATCGTCTGCATCTCGCAAAGCGTCGCGCAGGACCTCGTCGCCTATTTGCGCGAAGAGCGCCTCGCGACGCCCGCCAATATGCGCATCGGCTGGTGGCCGCTCGGCGCCGATTTTGGCGCGGACGTGCTGCGGGCGCCGTCGAAAGCGGCGGAGCAAATCGCCTCGGCTTCGACGCCATTCTTCATGAGCGTCGGCACGCTCGAGCCGCGCAAGGCCTATCCGATCGCATTGGACGCGTTCGAAATTCTCTGGTCGCAGGGTTGCGATGCGCGTTACGTCATCGTCGGCCGGCCGGGGTGGCACACGCAAGCGCTGCAACGTCGCATTCGACAGCATCAGGAATTTGGACGTCGGCTGTTCTGGCTCGACAATGCGAGCGACGCCGATCTTTCCTATCTCTATCCGCGGGCGCGCGGTCTGATCTTTCCGTCCTTCGTCGAAGGTTTCGGCATGCCGCTGATCGAAGCGGCGCATCATGGCGCGCGTATCATTGCGAGCGACATTCCGGTCTTTCGCGAAATAGGCGGCGACAGCGTGGTCTATTTTGATCTTCTCGACGCTAAGGCGCTGGCGGACCGCATATGTGAGGTCAGTGTCGAAAGGACACAGACGCAGCGCGGGCTCCCCGTCCTGCGTTGGCGCGATTCAAGCGCGCTGCTGGTGACGATGCTGCGCGAAAACGCCTACCAGCTCGACGCGGCGTCGGTTCGTGACGCCCTTGCCCGACAGGACGTCGTTGCGCAGAAAGACAAGATCGGGGCCTATCTTCTATCGCAGCTATATGATGAAGTTTGCGAACGCGGCAGCCTGCGTCTCGATGCTCGATTTAAGGCGGCCTATGACCGCGCGCGCGAATTTTACTGGACCGTCTCGCGCTTTGTTCGCGCAGCGCGGGCCCGAGTCGGCCCGGCGCCGCAGCCGCAACAGAGGATTCCTCCCGACTGGATGATCGTCGAGCCTAGCGCAGCGCATTCCGGCCGCGGAAGGCTGTTGATCGACGTAACCACGACTTGGCGCGCCGATGTGCAGACCGGGATCCAGCGCGTCGTGCGCGAAGTCGCGAAAGAGTCGATCGACGCGAGCTGCGGTCTTCCCGTGGCGATCGTCGACGGTCAATTAAGCTTCTTTTCGCGCGGCGCGCCTCTGCCCCAGCCTGTCGCGATCGAACCAGGCGACAGATTTCTCATGCTGGACGCCGGGTGGATATTTGTCGAGGAATACGGCCCGGTCATGGAATCGGTGGCGGCTCAGGGCGGAGAGATTATTGTATGTCTCTATGATCTGTTTCCCTTGGTATATGCCTCGGCATTTTCGTTTTCGCTGCAAATGGGCTTTCGCAAATGGTTCGAGCGCGTGATCCTTCGCGCTGACCACATCGTTGCAATCTCGCACAGCGTCGCACGCGACTATGAGACTTATTGCGCTGAACATGACTGTGCGCGCAAGGACGGACAGAAGATACGGGTATGGTGGCTGGGCGCGGATTTCTCGAACTATGTTCAGTCGCCGCCGACGAAGCGCGCGCGCGCGATCATTGAAGCCTCCCGGCCCTTCTTCCTCAGCGTAGGAACGCTGGCGCCGAACAAGGGCCAGGCGCTCTGTCTCGCCGCTTTTGAAAAATTGTGGGCAGGCGGCGTCGAGGCGACATTAGTGATTGTCGGTCGACCTGGCTGGAGCACAACCGCTCTGCAGCGGCGCCTGCGCGAGCAACCTGAGCAGGGACGGCGATTGTTTTGGCTCAGCGACGCGAGCGACGCCGAATTGCAGTCTTTTTATCGCAGCGCGCGCGCCGTTATCTGCGCGTCCTATGCTGAAGGATTCGGCTTGCCTCTCATCGAGGCGGCTCACGCCGGCGCGCCCATCATTGCGAGCGACATCGAAATTTTTCATGAGGTCGGAGGCGATTCGATCACGTATTTCGAGATGCTCGACCCCGAGTCGTTGAGGGAGCGGATTGTCGAAATGCTCGCATCGCCAAAGCGCGCGCATCCGCTGCCGGCGCTCTCGTGGAAAGAATCGACGCAGAGGCTCTTGGATACGGTTGCCGGCGCGCAGGTTCGCGACGGCACGCTTTAGTTTCTTGAATTGACCTATCTTCGACGCCGAACCGGCAGCCGCTTTTCCAGAGAGTGCTCTAATTTTCCTGCGCCGGCGCGGGGAACTCCAAGCTGATCCCCTGCATCTTGATATGCGCCCAATTCTTGAGGTCCTTGACGGTAAAGCCCTTCAAGAACGGATTTCCGTTGACGATTTTCTCGCGGATTCTGGCCGGCTGTCCGTCGACGCTGGCGATCACCGTCGCCGCGTCGACCTCTTCGGGAGCGGACAGGATCGCCGCCGCGCCGCCCGGTCCGGCGAAATGCGCCAGATAAAGCGAGCCAGGCGTGACCGGCAGACCCTTCTTCATCAGGATTGAGGTGTTATCCTCGACATAGCGTGCCGTCATTTCCCGGGAGAGCCCGGGGTCCTTGCGCAACGCCAGAATCTCATTGTCGCTCATCGCGCCGGCAAGGTCGGGACGGTGTTTCTTGATCAGCGCCATCCATGTGGCGTTGATGAATTGTCCCAGTCCGGCCGCCGAAGAGAATTTGTTTCGCGCGTCGGCATTTCCCTGCGACTCGGACATTATGATCCGGTCGACCAAAGCTTTGAGCGACGACGCGGCCTGATCGGGAAACAGCGCAAAATGGATGTCGTGAAAGTGCAGTTTCAATCCGAACCCGACCGCAAAAATCAAAAGTAGAGCGAGGGGAGAAACGCGGATGCCGTGTTCGTCGCGGGCGCGCTTGCGAGGAGAAGCGAAACTTTCATCCTTAAAGGGCGCGCTCAGGCTGATGTATTCCGCCGACTGGGGCCGTAATCGATGACCGCTCTTGAGAGAGGACAACAGGTCTTGCAACGCGCGGTCGTCAAATCCGAGATTGATTTTGATCTCGAGCTTCCCCGGAACGTCTGAGGTCTCACAAGCGGTGACCAATGTCGCAGGCGCGCATGCCGGGATTGCGACCGCGGTCTCCAGGTCTGACGGCGCGGCTCTCTCCTCGCGCGTCCGCTTCTCGTCGTCGGCGGACGTCTCGTTTGGCGCGCCTAACTCGTCCATTGCGCTGCTCCTCGCCTACGCGACGAATGTCGAATGGCGAATGAGGGGAGCAGCATCCCGTTATGAAAGCGTAAACGAAGGCTGGCGCGAGGAGCTTGCGCGGCTAAGAGGCCAGAAGCAGCCGCGGCGCCTGAAAATTCGCCTTAATCCTCTGAGCGTCTCGCCGCGCTTGTCTATTCAGAGCGTTTCGAACTAAATTTGGCGGCGGCGGTCGTAACTGCGATGCTGACGGCTGCTGATAATTGCGATGAAATGCTGATTTTTGGAGACGGATATGAACGCGAACGCGACACGAGATTTTCCGTTTGTTTTCACAAGAGAGATTGAGGTTATCAACGAGCGTCGGCGGAAATTGGAACGACCGGAAATTCCGACCATCGACGTTAAGCCTACAACGGACCATGAGCTCGTCGGCCTGGCGCTTTCCGGCGGCGGCGTCAGATGCGCCGCCTTCTGTATGGGCGCGCTGCAGGGTCTCGACAGCGCCCGACTGATCAATCGGCTGGATTATCTTTCAACCGTTTCAGGCGGCGGCTACATCGGCTCGGCGATGACGCTCGCCATGTCGAAAGATGGCGGCAAGTTTCCCTTCGATCCGGCGAACAGCTATGACGGTGAAACGCGCCACACCAAGCATATTCGGGATAATTCGCGCTATCTCGTGCCCAATGGGCTGCGATCGGTTCCCGTTTTCGCGGCGATTTATTTGAGAGGGCTGCTCACTGGCGCGCTGATTGTTCTCCCGATCCTGCTTGCGCTTGCGGCGCTCACCATCTTCTTTATCCCGACCTATAGCGATCTGGATTCGAGAGGCTTTCTTGGCGGCGGTTTAGCCGGACTTCTCGGCGACAACCCGTTTCCGATCACGACCGCCGTGAGTTTGTTCATCGCGGGACTGCTGATTGTCTACGCACTGGCGGCGCATGGGCCGCCGAGAGACATCCGCCGGCCGATCGCCGCAATATTCGGCGCGATCGTCACTCTTATTTTGGTGGCGCTTATTTTCGAAATACAGCCGATATTTATCCTTGCCCAGTTCGAGGGCGGCGCGAGCGGCGCCGTCGCCAAGGGCATTCTCGAATTATCAAAATACTATTCGACGATTGCGGCGATCGCGAGCCCGATCGTCGTGCCCTTCATGAATCTCATCGCGAAGTCGGCGGTCGACAAGAAAAAGGACAGCCTGACTCAAAAGGCGATGAAACTCGCGAGCAAGCTCGTGATTTATATTGTCGCGCTCTTCATCCCTTTGGGTCTATGGGTGGTTTATATTCTGCTTTCATACTGGGGAATTTCGTCGTCAGCCGAACAGTGGAATTACTCGCACGCTCCCAAATTTCTTCAGTCGCTCATCGGCGCTGCTCAATTGGCCACTGGGGATAGGATCATCGCTGGCTCTTGGGGCGCGCACATCACGCCCTCAGTGATCGTCTATCTGGGAATAGCGTTCCCGATTTTCCTAGTCGTTTGGTATTTTATCGACGTCAACGCGAACTCATTGCATCAATTCTACCGGGATCGGCTGGTCGACGCCTTTCTCCTCGATCCCACGAAAAACTGGGATGAAAAACATAAGAACAGGAATGTCGCCGCGAATGA
>SXGU01195010.1_pt1 | contig 24654 bp, 15 predicted proteins | sample 3174531 | NCBI WGS metagenome assembly SXGU01 (sample SAMN11356863, study PRJNA531348) | freshwater metagenome | isolation source: freshwater sample F1-140 | place: China: Fuxian Lake, Yuxi | collected 2017-12-25
GCGCGCAGAAGATCGACCTCGTGCAGCATTGATTCTGGCACACAAACTTGCGGGCCGTGATCACGTAAACGACGGCGGTCTTTCCGAATGGCAGATCCTGAACGCGCCGTGTGTAATGGCCATGCATCCTCTCCGACGAACACCCACATTCCGGACAAATGGCGCTTGACGCAAGAAGGGCCCCTTCAACCGTGACGCCGTTGCCATCAAACTCGCAATGCGTGCACTGAAATTCCAGACCAGGCGGAAGTAGGTTCTGCAGAAAGGTTCCATCCATGATCGCTGACGGCATCCGAGCCGCTCCCAGAGTCCATTGGGACAGCGGTAGCTTGCATGGATCATGCACCCAAGCGACGAAGCCCATGTCGGTCGCAAGCACCGGGACGAAAGGAAGTCCACGTCGACTCCATAGGATAATGCCACAAGCATTTGGAGACCCGGAGGTTCGCGAGTGGAACTTCCACAGGCCTTGCGGTGGCGAGCTCATTGACGCGCGCGGCTCGAGCTACCAGGAGACATCGATGAAAATCAGGAAGGCCTGGCTTTGCTTCTTCGCCCTTCTCATCGCCTGTCCTGCTGCTTCCGCACAGGAGTTGGACGTCCTCCCCGATCTCTTCGAGGGGGGGCCACCGAAGGAGATGACGACGCGCTACCTGCGCAACCTTGCCCGCCGAGCGGTCGAGAAGCGACGCCTCACCTTCGAAGGTCTGAAGGACGCCAACGACATCAAGGCCTACCAGCAGCGCATGCGGCAGCAATTCGTGGAAAAGCTCGGTGGCTTTCCCGACAAGACCCCGCTCAATGCCAAGATCGTCGGCACGATCAAGGGGGATGGCTATCGCGTCGAGAACGTCATCTTCGAGAGCAGGCCCAAACACTACGTCGCCGCGAATTTCTACCTCCCCGACGCTGGGCGAAAAGGCCCCCACCCAGGAGCTATCCTGTCGTGCGGCCACAGCAACCTTTCCGGCAAGGCTGCGTACCAACTTGCTGGCATCCTCGCCGCCAAGCATGGCATCGCGGTGCTCTGCTATGATCCAATCGGCCAGGGGGAGCGATTTCAGATGCTCAACCCGGACGGCACGCCGCGTTATCGCCTTTCGACTTCCGAGCATAGCTACGTCGGCGTGAGCTGCATTCTCGTCGGCAAGAATGCCGCCACCTACCGCATTTGGGACGGCATGCGCGCCCTCGATTACCTGGAGACCCGGCCCGACATCATCAAGGGCAAATATGGCTGCACGGGCATCTCCGGCGGCGGCACGCTTACCGAATACCTCATGGCCCTCGACGATCGCATCTACTGCGCCGCCCCTGGTTGCGCCCCGTCGCACTTCGCTCGCCAGGTTGATAAGGGCGGCATGGGGGATGCCGAGCAGAACATCTTTGGCCAAATCGCCTGGGGGCTCGATCACCCCGATTTCACGATCATGCGTGCCCCCAGGCCGACGTTGATCCTCGCGGCGACAGGAGACTTCGTTGACATCAACGGCACCTGGGATCTCTTTCGCGAAGCGAGCCGGGTTTACGCCAAGCTTGGCCATCCCGAACGGATGGCGCTCGTGGAAACCGACGCGAAACATGGCTACTCGAAGGGGCTACGCGAAGGCATGACAGCGTGGATGCGCCGCTGGCTGCTCGGCGTCGAAGGCAACGTGATCGAGACCAACATCAAGCCACATCCCGTTGCCGAGCTGCGCTGTTCGCCGAAGGGGCAAGTGCAGCTCTTGCCAGGCGCGCGCACCGTGATGGATTTCAACATGGACCTGGTGGAGAAATACGCGCCGGCGCGCAAGGACCTATGGCGTCTCGAGAATCGCGCCAGGGCGCTTGCCGAGGTGCGCCGCATCGCGGGCATTGCGCCGCTGGAAAAGTTGCCCAAGCCCAGCGCTCGACCGGTCGGCAAGATCGAGCGCCCCGGCTATACCATCGAGAAAATCATCCTCGACTCCGAGCCAGGCATCTGGCTCCCGGCACTCTATGTCCAGCCCGTCAAGGCAACCGCGCCACGCATTCTCTATGTCCACGGCAACGGTAAGGCGACGGATACCGGACCCGGCGGCCCCATCGAAAAGCTCGTCCTCCAGGGCCATCCCGTCCTCGCCTCCGACATCCGCTCCTGCGGCGAGATCGGGCCGCAACCCGCCAAGGAATGGGGCGGCAGCTTCTACGAAATATTCATGGCCTACAAACTCGGCAAATCGTTCGTCGGCATGCGTGCGGAGGACATCCTGGTCTGCGCCCGCTTCCTGTCCGAAGCGGACACCAAGGCCCCTGCACCAATACACCTGATCGCCGTTGCCGCAGCCGGCCCCGCTGCTTTACACGCCGCCGCGGTCGAAAAACAGCTTTTTGCCCACCTAACGCTGCGCGATTCGATGACGACCTGGATTCCAACGGTCCGCGACCCCACGTCGCCCGGGCAGCTTGTCCAAACCGTCCACGGCGCATTGCAAGCCTACGACTTGGCGGACCTGCTGGCCTCAGTGCCTAAGGAATCGCTCACGGTCGAAGCGGGCTCCAAATAGGTGTCCGAACTGCGACGGTCAGAGAGCGGGAACAGTTAATCACTGCGCCGGACAGGTTGCTTCCGCTGCGTATTCCAATTTCACCCGCACCACCCGGCGATTGACGGTGTCGGCGATGTAGGCATAACGAGCGGAGACGGCAACGTACGTCGGCCAGGCCAGTGGGATGTCGGATTGCTGCGCGTGCGCATCTTCGTTGCCGTATTTGCCAAAGGTTGTGATTGGGTTGTTGTTGGTGTCAACGACTTCGATGCGGAACTGGCCGAGGTTGGGGAAAAAGACCCGGCCAAACGGATCGACATCGAAGCCGGAGCCTTCACACATGCAATGGCTCGTGTTGCCCGACATGTGCGACGAATACGGAGAATAACCGAACCGCGTCCAGAGGGCCCCCTGAATTTCACCGGTGAGGTGCGGCGAGTAGGCATAGTGGCGTTTGAAGGGAATCTTGGGTTTGGCGAGCAAATCGGCGGGCGGTTCGCCGAGAGCGCTCTTGGGGAGCTTCGGATCGTGCCAGATGGCGCCGCCGGTCGGGGGGAACTTGATGATGCTGCCGTACATGTAGCTGTACCAGAACAGATCGCCGCCGCCGATATTCTTGGGAGGCGGCGGGAGCTTGCCGTCAAAGAACTCCGGATACGAGCGGTCCACCGGCTTGACCAGGTCGGCGATGTAGATGTTGCCCTTGGAATCCATGCGCGGGATCGCGCCATTGAGGCATTGCCAGATGAGGGTACGTTTCGTTTTTCCGTCCTGTCCGATTGCATTGAGCGTGAGAAATCGGCCCGCGTCCTTGGGGTTCTTCGTCAGGTAGTCGGCATTGGCGATCAGGTAGACCTCATTGGCGGGGGCGAATGGCTTGAGCGCCAAATAGCGCATCTGGAAGTTCATCATGCCGCTGATGGGAATCTTGTGGGTATCGAGGCCGTCCCAGTTTTTCGGTTTGCCGTCGCGATCAAGCCGCCAGAGGCCGGTGGTCCAGGTAAAGACGTAGAGATCGCCGTCGTGGCTTGGGACCATTTGGGCAGCGAGGACGGTGCCGGGGTGGATGCGAGCGATGTCGATTACCTTGGTGACTTCGCCGGATTGTTCGTCAAGGCGATACATCTTGTTGCCGTTGCCCTGGATGTAGACCTCGCCGTGAGTACGATCGACCGTGATGTCACGCGGACCTTCAACCTGTAGCGTCTCGAGCCGTCGCGGATCGCCCTTAAAGACGAACTTGTCGCCCGCGTCCTCATAGCAGTGCAGCCGGGTCGCGCTGCCGTACAGCGACGGCAGGTAGATCTTGACAGGCTGCGCGCTAGCGTCGACGGCGATGCGATGTTCGCCGACATTGGGGCTTTGGCCGGTGCGCGGCAGCTTGATGCGGTACAATTCCTTGCCTCCGAGCCCGTCGAACTTGATCAAATCGGCATCTTGCGCCAAGTTTGGATAAGCACAGACGTAGACGGCCCCCGTAGCCGGATCGACGCCGAGAGCCTGCGGATGGTCCACGGCAATTTCCCCCGCGAACGATCCGTCGGCCTCCTTGAAGACGGCCACGCGATTGGCGCCCCGATCGGCCACATAAATGAGTCCCTTGGCGACCGCCAGCCCGCGCGGCGATGTCAGCATGCCTTTCTTAGTCCCCGGCTCGTCAAGCTTGCCGAGAAAAACTTCCGCCGACCCACGCTTGGCCGCATCGACGCGGAAGACGCACGGCAATGGCTTTGCCTTCTTGTAGTCGCCGTGGCCGACGTTGAGGCCCGCAAAGTAGACATACTTGTCGTCGGAACTGACCGCCAGGCTCGGCAGGTCGGACCAGTAGTGGTAGTTCTCGCTTGCCAGCCGCAGTTCCTTGATGTCGGGAAGCAGCTTCGGGCCGAGGAAAGATTCGAACGGGATGCCGCCGTCGGCATCGATCGCGGCCAGGCACGGGCCCTTGACGAGCCAATAGACGCGCCCCTTCGAATCGACCGCCGGGCAGCTGTACTCCGGCATGTCGCGTCCACGCACGCCGACGTTGTCCGGGTAGAAGCTCAAGGTTTCCCAGTTATGAAGGTGCGGCACAAGGGCGCCGTCCGCAGTCCGGAATGTGCCGAGAGCCTTGACCTTGTCGAAGGCGATATCCGCGGGAAACGGCGTCAGGATTTTTTGATGCTTGCCGTCACGGCTATAGACTTTGATCTTGTGCCCGCCCATGTTGCCGTTGACCGTGCCATCGCGGTGAAAAACATAGAGCACGCCGCCTGGTCCGACGGCGATTGCGCTAATCGGCCCACTGCCGTGCGGGTTGTGCAGCAAGAAGCGATCGAATTTGGGCTGCATGCCGAGCTGCACGCGTACCTGGAAGGGACCGTCGCCGGCCAGCTTGCCGAAGTCATTTTTTCCGTCCCACAAGAGCGACTGCGCAAGTAAGTCCGACTTGAGTGGCTCCGGTGCATTTTTTCCAAGTCTACCGGCCGCCAGATGGCGAACGATTTTCCCTTTGCCATCCTCGATAGTCACTGCCACGTCAGTCGCATGATCGACGCTGAAGTCAACCTTCGTCTGTTCGCCAGAGCGCGTCGCCGTCGGTTTCTTGACAAACGCGGGCTGCGCCTTGGCACTGGAGAGTGTCAAGGAAAGCACAAGGCACGGGATGGGTAGGAGAGTGGTACGCATTGCGTCTCCCTGGCGAAACACGGTGATCAATTCTCGGCTCTGCCCTGTATGAGGGCTCATTCTCCCGCATCAATCACGGGTCCCAGCCGACATCACGGCAAAGGACCGCTCAATTCGGCTAAGGTTGCCCTGATTATCCTGTACGGATACTTCGATCTTGCCACGCGGCAATTTCCCAACCGAACGTGACAGCTTCCATTCCCAGACCCCTGATGCCGTCGACTTGAACCTGGATGCCAAGTCCTGTCTCGCGGGGACTCCGTCCACCTCGAAATCGGCGACGACGCGAAACGTCTTCATGTCCAGGCCGCTATCGTAATCGTGCATGCCGATGAGAAGTCGAATCAGATCGGTGTTGGCGCCCGCGCGAGGGTACGTCATGGTCAAAGTCGGGCGATTGTCGTCTTGCAGCCAGCCCTTGCCTCGGGCTGCGGGCGCGGTCGGATCGAAATCGAGATCGATCGGACATCCCAGATCGATCCACCGGACGAGGTTCATGCGGTCGTCGTCGCTGAGCGGCGCGACCTTGATCTTTTTGCCGTCGGGGCTTTGGTAGGTTCCCGCAACGGCTTCCAACGGGGGCATGACACCCCCTTGATAGGCAAGGTTTACGAGTCTATTGTTGCCGCCCATCTTGGGGTTGAAGGGTTTGCCTTGAAAAAACAATGATGCGGGATCGCCGGGGATGGTCTCATGGGCGAAGTCGTCGTCGCGAAAGCCATCGAGCCGGGCACCGAAGATTTTCCAGATGAGCAAACTTCGCCTTGCCTGGAACGAGCGCACGTAGCGCGAGGCCTGCGGGTGAGGCCAATTACCGACCGGCGACTTTCGCCCAAACTTGCCGGCGTGATCGAGCGCGAGACGGAAGTAGGTTCCCGCCACCTTCGACGTGGGCCCCGCGACCAATCCGCCCAGGCTTTGCGGCCCTTGCATCAGGGAGTCGTCGTCGAGCACCAGGTCGGCAGCGGGCTTTTCGTTCTTGTGCGAATGGCAAGCGGCACAACTGCGGTCGAAGATCGGCTTGATGTCGCGGAAATACTCGATGTTCTTGACGCCTTTTTCGAAACGCAGGCCGCTGGTGTCGGCGCCATCCCACTGCTTGCCCGATGAATCGTTTTTCTTACTCGTGAGGAGCGGCGTCGCTTTGGTCAGATCGAACGGAACGTAGTCCGCCCGAGCCGCCGCTGTCTTCTCGAACGGCGTCGGCGCCTGGCTGTGCGCATGACAGCCACCGCAATCGGCGCGTACTTCACCCGGACGAAGCTGATGCCAAGTTTGCGCCGAGTTGAGGACCATGCCATTCTTGTCGAGTGTCTGGAATGTCCATGCAATGTCAGCCGGAATCTTGACGAGAAAGCTGGTATCGGGATTGTTGTCGGGATCGAACCGTTGCGTCTTCTTGTCGAAGTGACGCACGGGGATCTCGCCCAGGATGCGCAGTCGCTCGTGGCCGACGTTCCACCAGAGGCGTTTTCCCTTGTCCGTGTAACGCGGGCTGGTGGTTGGCTCGGTAACGAGAATGCGGACGGCGTGGATTTCGCCATTCTCATAGCGGCAGGTGTCCGAACCTTGCACAAACCAATTGCCGGCGATGCCCGTATACGCCAACGTGCCGAGTCCGCGGAAAGGATCGTTCCCGCCCTGGTATTCTGCCGTGACCTTGCCCTTGGGAATGACTCCGTGCGGATAGCTTTCGCGTTTGTAGAGGCTGCTCGTGCCAACCAAGCCAAAGGGCGTTCCTTCCGGCAAGTGGGGCGAGCGTTTTCCGTCGTTGGCGATTGGCGTAAGATTCGCCGGTTCTTTAACGGCATAGATACGTTCATACGGAACCAAAGCGCGCGGCCACTGTTCGTTGAATTTGGGATCGTTCTTGATCAGCAGCATCTTGCCGGGCTCGGAAATGGGTTGGCCCGATGGGATCACGTAGATGCCGCTGTCGATGGCGGGCTTTTTCAGGCCATTGTTGCTGTTGACCGGTCCGGGCGACCAGACTGTGAGCAAATGGTTGTCCGGTGCCGCGGACGGATGGGTCACTTTGCCGACGCGCATCGAGTCGGGATTCTTCGGATCGGAGAGCCTCGCCGGAGCGTCGAAGGCGGTGCAGAACGGCGTCAACCATTCCATTTTGCGCGGCGTGAACGGGATGCGGTTGTAGCTGGTTCCGTTGTAACCGAGATTGCGTGGATCCTTCGTGGAGGCGGGCCCGAAGGATGGTTCGTCCGCGGGCGCCTTGGCTGGAAACTTGTAATAGGTGCCAAAGCCTTGGTTGTTGAGATTGTAATATTCCTCGACGACGATCGATTCGTCGGAAAGTTGCGTCATGAAGTGATACGCGGTGTCTCCCGATGGCCCGAACGCACTGACAAGCGGCTCCCAATTTGAACCGTCGGGATGAATACTCCACAAGGCCCAGAGCCGCAGATCGCGCAAGCCTTGCGATTCGTAGCTGGTGAACATCACCCGGCCATCCTTGAGAATCGTCGGGTGCAATGCGCTGTTGATGTTGAGATGGCCGACGAGTTCGACGTTGCTGCCGTCGTCGTCCATGACGAAGAGCTGGAGGACGGTCGGCGTGTAGCCTTTGGTCGGATCATAGCCATTGCGATTGCTGGTGAACATGACTTTGCCGCCGGGCAGCGGGCAGGGGCCGAGATTGTAAACGCCTTCGGGCCGCCTACCTTTGCCGGCGACGCCCGTATTCGGTGTGAATTCTTGCGTGGTCAACTGGTTGATTTTGCGAGACTTCACGTGGATCTTGAAAATATCGGCGCTTACGGAGACGGGCTTGGCGGCGCCGGGCTTATCGACGTTGCGATAGCGGGCGAAGTAAACCGATTGGCCATCGAATGAAACGAAGGGGTCGGTGATCGCGTCGTTGCCGGCGGCGATCAGCACCTCCTCGGTCCCGTCGGGATGCAGCAACATCAAATCGGAACCCGGCTCCGCTCGCAACGGCGCGAATACCTCGGACCAGGCAATTTGCTTGTCGTCGCCGTAGCGCGGCGCGCGAACGTAAACGATGTCGTAATCGTACTGGATCGCCCTTGCCTTCGAAATGTGGGGTGGATTCACATTCAGCGTCTGGTCTTTCAGGCTCTGGCCCGACGCCAGCGAAGCGAGAACTAAGAGCGGTATCGCTGCAATGAAATGTTTCATGGCATGTTTCCGTTGGATGAAGAAGCGACCCCCAGAGGAGGAACGTAATTCATCAAGATAGTTCGTGGCATCCCTAGATTCGCAGTCAGCGGCTGGAGGCGGTCCGCGTCAGACGGCTCCCCGCCCGCAACTTCTTGGAGGCAACTGATCCTTGGTGTTCAGCGGCTAAGTGCTGCGGTCTTCCTTCTTGCGGAGAATTCAACGAACTACTTCGGCGTTTTGGCCGCGGCCATTTCCGCGATGGTGCTGTCCGCCATGCCGCTCTTATACGCGATGGCTTTGAGGGTCGCTCCGACCGGCATGTGGATCATGCCGCAATAAACGTAGCCGCGCGTGCGCGTCGGCGGCGTGCCATCGAGCGTGTAGCGGAACCAAGCGCCCGGCGTCTTCGAGGTGAGCGTCAACGTCTTGCCTGCCGCCACGAATTCGGGCGCGGCGACTGGCGTGGTCCCCTCTTCATACAGGCCGCAATCGGGATAGTTCTTAACCACGTCCCAGGCCAGCTTCTGCATCACCTCCGCCTGTTCGGCGGTCAGGCCCGTGCCCGTCGGCAGCATCTTGCCCTCGGGCGATTCGCGGTAGAAGGCGGCGTACCAAGTCAGATCCACGAGATAGCCGCCTTTGACGTTGGGATGAACGCCGTCCGAAAAAAGCAGCGGATATAACGAATCTTTCTCGGCGCCGGGCAGCTTTCCCTGATCGATCATGTTCTTGATCCAGCCCATCGCGATGCAACTCGGCAGCACGCGCGGCCGTTTGCCTTCCTTGTACGTTTCGACGACCTTGGCCTGCAAGTCTTCGTTGTACAGCAGCATGGCCGACATCGATTCTTCCCACGATAGCGCGGGGTACGTCTGCTTCATCTGTCGGCTAGGTATCTTTCCTTGGTCGGTCGGTCGGCCGCGGTTCTTCTCAACCCATTCGGCGTAGAACCACGGCTGCATGTCAGGCGAGTGCTTGCGGATGACGTCAAAGAATTTGATGGCGTACTCCGCTTCGTGGTCGACACTGTTCTTGGTGAAATCGCGAGGCTGCACCGTGAAGTGGTCGATCCGTTTGTAACTGGCGAGCTTCGCGTCCCATTCCTTTTGCCGTTTCGGCAATTGGTTGTCCCAGAGTTGCCAGGTCAGGTGGCCGCCGGCGGTGAAGCTCTGATACTTGTGAGCAATCCCCGCGGTGCGCACGAAGTCGGGGAATTTGGCGGTCGTGTTCGTGAGGCTGTTGCCGATGTGGAACGTGGCCAGGCCCTCCTTGTCTTTGCTCTTGTCCTGGGCATTCGCTTCGCCCAAAAACCCCGCAGCCAGGCAAGCAACGAACGAGGCAGCCATCATCCAACTTGGTCTCATAGTCATTCTCCGTTTGAACTTGGTGGCGATTTCGAGGACGCACTATCTCGCCGGTCCGGACAGATGATGACACGAGCTTCGCCAGTTCAAATCAGTTCCGCAATCGGCTCGCGTTCATCCAGCAGGTACATGGGACGACCGCTGGCATTGGCGAAGGTGAGGAGCGGGTTGACGCCAAGGGCGCGGTAGAGGGTGGCGGTCATCATTTGCGGGGTAATCGCCCGGCCGTTGACTTGTTCGCCGCGAGCGTCGCTGGCGCCGACTACTTGGCCGGTCCGGAAACCGCCGCCGGCCATGACGGTGATGCCGGTCTGGTTCCAGTGATCTCGGCCCGCTCGTTCGCGCGTGATGCGAGGCGTTCGGCCCATTTCGCCGCCCATGATGATGGCGACGTCGTCAAGCATGCCGCGTGCTTCCAGATCGGTGATCAGGGCGGTAAACGCCTGGTCCATGATCGGCAGTTGTCGGCGGAGTGTCTCGAAGTTATTCTCGTGCGTGTCCCAGCCGTGGATGCACAGGCTGACGACGCGCACGCCAGCCTCGATGAGCCGGCGGGCCATGAGGAATTCGTTGCCGGGGACGAAGTTGAACGCCGCCGGCGCGGTGCCGTAGGTGGCGCGGATCTGGGCAGACTCTCGGTTGGTGTCGAAAGCGTCGCGCACATGGTTGGAGGTGAGAATCTCGAACGCGCGCGCCTGGCTGGCGTCAAGGCTCTCCATGATCCCATTGTTATCGATATCGCGCCGCATGTCGTCGAAGGAACGCAGCATCGTTTCGCGGTCCGCCAGGCGCTCGCGGGTGATGCCGGCGGGCAGACGCAGGTTGTCCAGGCCTTGCAACGGTTGTCCCTGCCGGCGATGGGTGCGGAAAGGCTGATGGCCGCCGCCCAAATAGTAAGGATGTTCCCATGTGGCGTTGTCATGCAAGCTAACGTACGGAGGCATGGCATTCCGGCTGCCCCAGAGCCGGCTGACCACCGAACCCACCGCCGGTCGGCGTTGGTTGTCGGCGCGCAGCGGCTTGCCTTCTTCGTAGGCGAACCCGCTGAAGAACTCATTGCCGGTGTGATTGCCGACGGTATGCACGCCGCGCAGGATGGCCAGCTTGTCGGTCATCCGTGCTTGCAACGGCATATGCTCGCAGAAGTGAATGCCGGGGACATTGGTCTGGATGGGGCTGAATTCACCGCGAAACTCTTCTGGCGCGTTTGGCTTCATGTCATACGTATCAAGATGCGACGGCCCACCGCTCAGGAAGATCATGATGGCGGCTTTATTCGTCGATTGCGGAGCGACCGCGCCCTGAGCTTGAAGCCGTAGCAAGTCGGCGAGGGTAAGCCCGCCCATGCCCAGCGTGCCGACACGAAGGAAATCACGGCGATTGAAGCCGTCGCAAAGGCGTTGGCCTTTTCCGAAGATATTGAGCACGGGAAGTCCTCTGCAGGTATGGTGAGCTCGAGGCAGGAAAGGGAATCTTAACGCCAGGTCGGCACCTTAGCAAGGGCCGCTTGCCCCAATCATTCCGCGCCACGTACCGGTCGAGTCTGCCTTACTACAATACCGTCGTTGGTGTGTTGTCGGCTTTGCCCTGCCGGTCTCACCGGGGGAGCGGGGCAAAATGTATCCCACAGGAGCAATACCATGTCAGCAATGAAATTCGGAATGGCCCGTTGGCTGCTCGTCGGAGCGATCGCGGTGAGTGTTGCGTCGTCGATCGAGGCGCAGGAACGCGGCGGGCTTGTGAGGGCGGCGCGAACCGAAGTGAGCGGCATTTTCAAGTCGGCCGGCGCCGGCACGATTACCCTCACGATCCTTGGCGAGGGGCGCGGCGGCCGCGAAGGCCGCGAACCGGTTCAGTCCGTGGACAAGACCTACACCCTGTCCAAGAATGCGGAAGTGGTGGTTCGAGCCGGCAGCCGTGGCGAAACCAACATCGGTCGCGGCAGCAGTGGCGGCTTCTTCCAGGAAGCGAAGGTGACCGACTTCGCCGCCGGCATCCGCGTTGTCCTCACCCTGACGCCCGATCAGAAGACTGTCGAAAGTGTCGTCGGCGAGGGGCCGATGATCCGCGGCGTCATCAAAGCGGTCGATGCCGAAAAGAAGACCGTCACAGTTCAGCTTCCGTCCCAGGCCGCCCGCGAACGCGGCGCCGAGGCGCCCGCAGCGGAAGAGAAAACGTACTCCCTGGCCCCCGACGCCGAGATCTCCATCGACGACGGCCGCGGCGCACGCTTCTCCATCCGCGAAGCGAAGTCGACCGACCTCGCGCAAGGCGCGCTGGTCTCGGTCCGATTGTCGGTCAACCTGAAGCAGATCCAGGCCCTTCACGCCGAAGGGCCGACGCTGACCGGCACGGTCAAGGCAGTCGATCCCGCCAAAAAGTCGTTGACCATTTCCGGCGGCCCCCAAGGCCGCGGCGGCGAGGCGGCCGAGGAGCAGCGGCTGATCGTCGCGCCCGACGCCGTTATCTTCCTCGATAACGGCAAAGGCCAGCGTCTCTCGATCAAGCCGGGCAAACTCGCCGACGTGCCGGTCGGCGCGATCGTCACGGTCCGGCTCGCTGTCGATCAGAGTTTCGTCATGTTCCTCAGGGCCGAAGGCGGCACCTTGACCGGCCATCTCAAGTCGGTTGATGCCGACAAGGGAATCGTGGTGTTGACCTTCCCCAAGGGACGCGGCGAAGCTCCCGAGGAGAAAACGTTGACACTGGCCAAGGACGCCCGCATCAGGCTCGACGGCAAGGACGCAAAGCTCACCGACTTCAAAACAGGGGACGATGCCCCCACCGTCCAGGTCCGATTCGCGCTCGATTCGGGAACCGTTCAAGCGATCAGCGCCAACACGGCGCAGCGACGTGAACGTTGACCTGCGATCAGGAGTCAGGGATACCAGATCCCTGACTCCTGGAGACTCACCATGTCCGGTCTTACCCCACCACCGAGTTGAACGACCTCGCGAAAAACCGCATCGACTACAAGCAAATGATCAAGGCCACGATCCTCTCGGTCGAAGGCGGGATTATCCGCACCCGCTCGAGACGACGTCGTCGTCGGGCGATGGTTGATAGAATTTTGGAGAGTATCCGCCTATGCGATTCCGTCTTCTGGGCCAGACCGGCTTGCGGCTTCCCTGGCTGAGCTTTGGCGCCTCATCGTTGGGGCAGGAGTTTCGCCAGGTCGACCTCGGCGAGGCGCTGCGCGCGGTTCACACCGCGCTTGAGCTCGGCATGAACTTCATCGACACGTCGCCGTTTTATGGCCGGGGCTTGAGCGAATGCCTGCTCGGCGTCGCCTTGCGAGGGGTGCCACGCGATCGCTATCTGCTAGGGACGAAGCTGGGCCGTTATGACTCGGGGCATTTCGATTTTTCCGCCCGGCGCGTCGTCGAAAGTATCGACGTCAGCCTGCACCGCATGGGGGTGGACCACCTCGACATCGTGCTTTGCCACGACATCGAATTCGTGGACATGCGGCAGATCGTGGACGAAACGCTGCCGGCACTGCGCAAAATCCAGCAGCAAGGGAAGGTTCGCTTCGTCGGCATCAGCGGATACCCGATGAACGCCTTCCGCTACATCCTCGATCGCACGGAACTGGACGTCATCCTTTCGTACAATCATTACACGCTGCAAAATACCATGTTGGCCGACCTGATTCCGTATTTGAAAAGGAAGGGTGTCGGCATCATGAACGCGGCCCCGTTTTCGGCGCGGCTCTTGACCAACTCGACGCTGCCCCCCTGGCACAAGGCGACCGCCGAGGTGCGTGACATCTGTCAGCAGGCGGCGGCACACTGTACTGCACGCGGCGTGGACATTGCCCAGCTCGCTTTGCAGTTCTCGCTGGCGAACCCGGAGATGGCGACCTGCGTCGTCGGTTCTGCCAATCCGGATAACGTCCGCAAGTGGGCCGCGTGGGCCGACCTGCCGCTCGATCAGGAGCTCTTGAGCGAAGTGCTTAATATCTTAAGTCCCATCCATAATTGGTTCTACATCGAAGGCAGGCCGGAAAACAATGATCCGCAAAAGTAGTCATCACGCTGCGCGTGATGAGCGCTGGAGATTTCCATGAAAGCTCTCTTGCTCGAAGCTCCCAAGCTGTGGAAGCAAATCGACGTACCCGCGCCCGACAAGCCCGGGCCCGGCGAGGCCCTCGTCCGCGTCCATCAAGTCGGCATTTGCGGCACCGACCTCAGTGGCTACCTCGGCAAGATGCCCTTCTTCACCTACCCGCGCATCCCAGGCCATGAACTTGGTGTCGAAGTGCTCGATGTCGGTGCCGATGTCGCCAACGTTCGGCCGGGAGATCGCTGCTCGGTGGAACCTTACATCAACTGTCAAAAGTGCTACGCTTGCATCCGCGGCCACACCAATTGTTGCGAAAAACATCAGACGCTCGGCGTCCACTGCGACGGCGGTCTGCGTCCCTTCTTCATCGTGCCGGCGCGAAAGCTGCACGTTTCGCGCAAGCTCGCCTTCGAGCAACTCGCCCTTGTGGAGACACTCGCCATCGGCTGCCATGCCGTCAACCGCGCGGCGCTGCAAGCTCACGAATCGTGCCTGATCATCGGCGCCGGTCCGATCGGGCTGGCGACGCTGGAGTTCGCCAAGCTGACCGGGGCGAAGGTCATCATGCTCGACGTCAACGAGCAACGTCTCGAGTTTTGCCGACGGGTAATGGGATTGGCGCACACGATCCAGTTGTCCGACCACGTCGAGCAGGAGCTGCGCGAGTTTACCGATGGCCATCTTCCCGATGTGGTCATTGACGCTACCGGCAACAGCAATTCGATGGCTAGCGCCTTCGGCCTCATCACCCACGCGGGCCGACTGGTCTTCGTCGGCATCACCACCGAGGAGGTTCGCTTTCGGCATCCCATTTTTCACAAGCCGGAGGGAACGCTGCTCTGTTCGCGAAACGCTCTGTCGGCGGATTTCGCGCGCATCATCAAGCTCATCGAGGACGGACGCATCGACACGACGCCGTGGATCACGCATCGCACCGCCTTCGAGGACATGATCGACGTGTTCCCATCGTACACCCGGCCCGAAACCGGCGTCCTCAAGGCGGTCGTGGCCATCGGCGAGTAAGTCGGTCCGCCGCTTGCGGCTTAGCGCTCGCAAGTCGCCCTGTGAGCGCTACGCCGCAAGCGGCAGACCGCGGAAGGACTATCCAAATGATCCGATCCAGTGTAACCATAAGTCTCGTTCCCGAAGTGCGGGGCGGACCATTCGTCTTTTGGGACGACTTGCCCGGCGCGTGCCAAAAGGCGAAACACCTCGGCTTCGATGCCGTGGAAGTCTTCCCGCCCGCCGCCGACGCAGTGGACTGCAAGGAACTCGCCAAGCTGCTCAACGGGCACGGCCTCGCTCTCGCAGCGGTCGGCACTGGGGCCGGCTGGGTTAAGGGGCGTTTGCACCTTTGTCTGCCCGACTCGGCGGCGCGGACCAAGGCACGCGATTTCATTCGGTCGATCATCGACCTGGCCGGCTCGCTGCACGCCCCGGCCATCATCGGCTCGATGCAGGGCCGTAGCGGCGACGGCGTCGATCACGCCACCGCGACCGGCTATCTCAGCGATGCACTCGAAGAACTCGGTGAACATGGCAGGCAGTACAACGTGCCGCTCATCTTCGAACCGCTCAACCGCTACGAAACCAACATGGTAAACACGGTCGAACGGGGCGTGCGGTTGCTGAAGGGCCTGTCCACGAAAAACGTCGCGCTCTTGGCCGACCTGTTTCATATGAACATCGAGGAAGCCAACATCGCGTCGGCGCTCCGGGCGGGCGCGGGCCACATCGGGCACGTCCATTTCGTCGATTCCAACCGTCGCCCGGCCGGACTGGGCCATCTCGATTATCCGCCGATCGTCACGGCACTCCGCGAGATCGGCTACAGCAGCTTCTGCTCCGCCGAGGCGTTTCCGTATCCCGATCCCGATGCCGCCGCCCGCCAAACGATTGCCGCGTTCCGCAAGTATTTTCAAGCGTGAGTCCGCCAATGCTGAAACACCTGCTCCTTCATCCGAAAATCAACGAAGTGCTTGGCCGCGCCGGGCATCATGCGAAAATCCTGATCGCGGATGGCAATTATCCCGCCTCGTCCAAGCGAGGACCCAACGCGGAATTGGTTTGCCTCAACTTGATGCCAGGCGTCGTCACCTGTGCTCAGGCGTTGCGGGCCGTCCTCTCGGCGGTGCCGATCGACCAGGTCAACACGATGATGTACACCAAGGACGATCCGTACACTCTGGATCGCGATCCGCCCGCCTGGGATGAGTTCCGCGCCGTCCTTCGTGACGCCGGGCTTGGCTTGAAACTTGAACCGATCGACAAGTGGGACTTTTACAAAGCGGTCGAAACCTCCGATCATGTGCTGACGATACAGACCGGAGACCAGCAACGTTTCGCCAACGTGCTCTTGTCGATCGGTGTCCGCCTGGAAGGATGAACGCTGCGACGATTGATGGAATCGGCCCATTCCTCAGGAAATACAAGCCATGAACACGAAACCAACAGTCACTCGCGGTTCGATCGGCATCCTCCTGCCCATTGCCTTGGCTGTTACCTCCGGCCTGCTGGGGACGATATCGGCGCAGGCTTGGCAAGAGCAACGGCCGCAAGAACCTGTCGCTGGGCCGTGGGGCATCAGTTCTTCAGCGGGGTCCACACGCAATGTAGCCGAGTGGTTTCCAAAAATGTCCGCGGCTGGCGTGACCACAGTTCGTCTGTTTCCCGAGTGGCGTGACTTCGAGCCGACGAAGGGAACGTGGAAATGGGAGCGCGCCGACGCGTTGGTGGACGCCGCCGCGAAGAACAAAATCGAGATCAACGCCATCTTGATGGGATCGTCGCCGGGCGACAAAAAGGTCCATGCCTTTCCGATGGACGATTTGGAAGGTTGGTCCAACTATGTCTCGACCGTCGTGGGCCGCTACAAGAAGCGGATTCACTGCTGGGAAGTCTGGAACGAAGGCAATGGCGGGTTCAATGACGGCAAGCACACGACAACGGATTACGCGAAACTGGCGATCGCAACCTATGCGGCGGCGAAGAAAGCCGATCCCCACGCCAAAGTCGGCCTAACGGTGGCCAGCTTCGACGCGCCTTATCTCAACCAGGCCATCCTGGCGATGGCGAAGGAGGGCAAGCCGAACCGTTTTGATTATCTCTGCATCCATCCTTATGAGATTGCCGATCACTTGGGTGAAGTCGATGGCGAAATTCCGTTCTTGTGGATGACGCGACTGTTGCGGGACATGCTCAAGGCCAGCGCGCCGGAGCGAGCCGGCGCCGAGATCTGGATCACGGAGGTGGCACGCCGCGTCGAGAAGAAGAAAGCACACGTCGTCACCGAAGAGGATGCCGCGAAGGCGCTGGCAAAGATCTACACGATGGCCATCGCTCAGGGAATCGCACGTACACAGTGGTTCGAGGCTCAGGATCCGGTCGGCGAAGATCAGGGCTTTGGTCTGCTGGCACGCAACGGCGCCGCGCGGGCCTCGTATGGGACCTTCAAGACCTTGACGGCCCATCTTGGCCCGGCGCCCAAATACCTGGGCTGGCTCGCACTGGGTGAGGCCGGCAAGGGCTATGGCTTCCTCTTCCAGGGGAAGAACGCTCCCGTCCTCATTGCGTGGATGCCGGTTGGTCACTCCGAAAGTGTACTTGCCTTCGCCAGCAAAGTGAAAGTAATCGATCCGTTCAGTGGCGCCGTGACGGTATCCCATCAGCCTTTCCGTTTCAACGACACGCCGATCCTGGTGACCGACCTGCCTGACGAAACCGTCAGGCTGGCGCAGACAAACGCTGGCAAGAACTTCCCGTGGGGCGGCGATTACTCGGCGGCAAAGGCCGTCCACTGCGAACCGGGCCTCACCGATGGAAACCGGGGGGTCTTCCAGATTCAGCGTGCCGTAACGCCGACCGTCAAGTTCGCGGACGGCTCGACCGGCGTCCTCTCGCGCGGCGATATCGGTCAGGCGGTGAGCTTCTGGGTCCATCCGTCGTTCGCGAATTTCCAGACGAAGGAATATTTCATTCGCGTCCGCGTTCGTCGAATCGCCCCCGGAAACGTCGGCATGAATCTGAACTACGAGGTCGCCGACAGTCAGGGGCGCAATCCTTACAAAAATCGTGGTCAATGGTTCGGCCTCACAGCGGACGACGCCTGGCAGATGTATACCTGGCATGTCACCGATGCATGCTTCACCAAGATGTGGGGATACGACTTCAGCTTGCGCCCGGAGCAATCCGTCCCCTTCGTCATTGGCAAGATCGAGGTCAGCACCATCCCATTCAAATAACGGTCAAGAGCAACCGATCGGTGTGAGTCGGTGTGAACGATGCGCGCCGCGCTATGCTTATGATCACGCTTCTCAGCTTTCGAGGCCGCGCATCGTCCCCGTGCTCGTGGCAAAGCGGTCGGTCTCGATGCCCAGGCGCTGGAGCATCGAGACAAAGAGGTTCGGCAACGGATAGTTGCGCTGACGATCGAAGGCGAGATGGCCGGCATGCCGAAAACCGCCGCCGGCGAGGAGGATCGGCAAATTGGTGTTGGCGTGGCTATTGGCGTTTCCCATCGGCGTGCCGTAAAGGACCATGGTCCGATCCAGGAGCGGTTCGCCTCCTTCGCGGATCGCGTTCAGGCCTGCCAGGAAGCCGGCAAGCGCCTTGATCTGTTCCGATTCGATGATGAAAAGCTGCGCGAGCGCCTCCTGCCGACCGCCATGATGCGTGATGCTATGCGTCTCGGCCGTCACTCCCGGCAGGTCCGCAACGATGCTGTAGGTGTTGATGAACAGCGACACGACACGCGTCGAATCGGATTGAAAGGCAAGCTTCGCGACATCGAACATGAGCCGAATCCGCTCGATCAGCTTTCGTCTTTCCGTCTCGTCAACCAAGGGCCGGGCGGCGGTCGCTGGCCTAGGTCGGCGCTCCCAAGCTTGGGTCTGCTCCAGTTGCCGTTCAAGGTCACGCAGCGCATTGAAATATTGATCGAGACGATCGCGATCGGCAGGCCCCACTTTTTTCCCAAGCTGCCGGGCATCGTCGGCAACGAAATCGAGCAGGCTTCGGCCGCGCCGCAGGTCGGCCACGCGTGCGTCCACCTCGGCAGTGCTCCCCTGCACGAACATCGCCCGAAACAGGGCCGCAGGGCTCTTCTCACCGGGAATTTTAACGCCGCTGCGCGAATACGACATTCCCTGGGTCCCCTCGCCGTTCACATCGAGAACGAACGACGGAAACCGCGTTACCGGACCGAGCCGCTCAGCAGCGAACTGATCGACAGAGATCGTGTTTCGGAAACCAGCTCCGCCTGGATGGGGGGCGGCGGAAAGAAAGGATCGTTCCGCCTCGTGTGCCCCGTCGACGGCCGGATGAGAGACGCCGCTGAAGACGGTCATGCGCTCCTTGAATTCTTCCAGGAAGCGCAGATAGGGGGTAAGCGTGTAGTTCCGCCCCGCGTCGGCCGGAAAGAAATTCTGCGGCAGGATGCCGGTGTTCGTCTGCACGGCAATCATGCGCCGCGGCGGCGAAGCGTTGGCCTGTCCGCGGCCGACCGCCGGCATCATGGCGTCGAGGAGCGGCAGCGAGAGGGCGACACCGGCGCCACGCAAGAAGGTTCGGCGCGAGAGGGAACGGGCATGAATCATCGGTTCTCCAGTCAGACGAGACTTACTTCTTGGGCTTCTTCTTCAGGCTTTTCTTGACGACCGCCAGATCGATCTCCAGTGTCTGAGCAATGTCGTCGGGCGTAATCCCGCGCTTGGACATTTTCCCAATCACCTCAACGAGAGTTGCTTGACGGGTTGCTTCAGACGCTTCTTCCCAGGTTTCCTTGTATGCCCGCGACTTTTTATAGTCGCCCAAGTTCAACATGATACCTATCTCCTCTCTTGAAAGATCTGGAAATTTCGAGGTTACGATGTATTCTATCAGCGCCAAAAATTTTTCGCGATCACCGTCTGAGTGCACTTCATCCGTAACGCGATCGGCGAGTTGTCTCGTCTTGGCCACGGTTCGCGATTTTGGCGTACTTGCCAACTTCAAAATACACAAGCCGACGCCGCTTCGGGCGGTTTCTGGCACCTCGTCGAGATACACGCGATGAACCCAGCCGCTTGTCAGCAACGGCGTATACGCGGACAAATCGGTTGGCTCCAGCGATCTTCTCTCGAACAGCATCGCTACGCGCCAAGGATGCGTCGGCACCTGCTCCAATTTCAAGAAGAGCTTCGCGAACACGTTCGCGTAGGCATTCTCCTTCTTGTAGAAGAGAATCTCCGAAAAGTAGAGCGGACGACTTGCGTCCTTCGGCTCGAAATAGCCATCGACGCGACGCTCCACGGCTTTCAAGTCGACGGCATGAAAGACGTAGTGCTTCGCCTCGCTTCTCGGTTGGCCCAGGATCTCGAAGAAGCTGCCGGGATCGACGGCGAAGATCTCGTAGGCGAGTTTATCGGTGTCCATCGCAGGTCTTATTCTTGTTTTGGTTTGCGTTTGCGAATCGATCGCCCGCGTTTGACGGATGTTACTGTCGACGGTTCGGCCACGACGCGGCCGCCGTTGCCGAAGGCCGGAATTTCGACGTGCAGCGCCGCGTACGTGTAGAGATCGATTTCGGAGCTTTCATTGCCAAAGTACCCCCAGGGACAGTAGTCGCACGAGTGGAGGAGCGCCGCCGCCGGAAGTTCTGAATCGCCCTCCTTTTCGGTTCGCCGCGACGATTTGTCAGACGTGGGAGGAGGCTCCAGCCAGGTGACGCCGAAGGTGCCTTCCTGTTCGGAACTTGCACGAATTGGCAAAGCTTTTTCGAGGCGCGCCGAATCCATCTGCCGACGCAGTTTCGCTTTTTCAGCGGCTGTCGGAAAGCGATCGAGTTGCCAGGTTTCATCGGCGCAGTTTTCGAACATATAGGGGTTGAAGTTGACTGCCAATCCGGCCTGAAGCGCGGTTGCCGCGACCATATAATCACGTCCTTTGAGCATGGTCGCCGATGCCTGCGAGATCGGGCGTTGCTGCTGCTGAAAGCGTGCATCTTGATGGTAGAGATGGCAACAGGGATAGGCGAGGGGGCCGCCCTTCGGCAGGAAATTCTCATCCGCCAGCAAGGCGAGCCAGGCTTCGTGAACGCGAGGGGAGAGATCTTCGCCTGCGACCTCCGCGGACGACGCCCCGCCTTCGCCGCGCCGGAGCAGATAGGTCAATGTGACCCGTGCCCCGCTCCAGATTCGTTCGATCTGATGATCCACGTCGCCGAAGAACGCGGCCCAATGAAGCTGATTCGGCTCCTTTTGTTGTGCAATCGCATCTGCCCAGTCGAACTTCTTAACGACTCCCCGGTGAGTCAATACCAGATCGCCCTTCCTGAATTGTGCCGGCAGACACACGACCAACGTGGCAAACATGTCATTGCCACGCGGAGTATCCTTGTGGGGTGCGAAGTGGCCGCCATCGGCATAGACGTTAACGGTGTAAAGTTCCGCCGAGATGGGATTCGGATCGTGTGGAACGAGTTCATGCTGAATCTTCGTCAAGATACCGGCTGATACCGGGTCGAAGTTCTCGATCAAGAACCCTTTCCCCTCGGCCTTGAGTTGAAGGGCGTCGCGCACCGTCCGATCGTACCGCGTCTTTTTTCCATCGCCAAACGGCGCCGGCTTGCATTGATGAAGTAATGGCTTTAGCTCGTTCGTTTGCTCGAACGCATTTTTCGCGCGAACGACTTCGAACCGAGTCTTATCCTTGAAAACAAATGTCACGGGCTTGTCCGGGACGAATGTGCCTTCGCACGCAAACGGAGCCGTCACACCATGGATTGCGAGCTGCAAATTTTCCAGTGCAGAATGTGCTTTCTTACTCATGATTTTCGGTATCCTTGACTACTTGATCTGAAAGATCGAACTCTGCACCACTTCGTGAAGCAGCTCTTTCAGCCCGGGGTTGTCGCCGCCGGCCTTGTCCAGAATCCGCTCGATGGCCGCTCGATCGCCGAAGCTGATCGGCGCGCCCGTCGAGTAGATGACCAGTTGATTCGCCAGGTTGCGGGCGAGCTGGCGCTGTTTAAGACGATCCGACACCAGCATTTTACGATATTCCATCAAGCCTGAGAACTTCGTGCCGTAGGTCAGTTCGCCGCTCGGATCCGTCGGTGGGCCGACGCGATAGGTGGCGTGGTTCCTGAATTTGCCGTCAGGGCTCAACAGACCGGGATAGATCGCCTCGAAGTCCGGGCGTTTTTTGCCCTCGGTGGCGCGATACCATTCGCGGTAACCGCCGATGACGTCGTAACTCTCCAGGGCGAATCCCGGCGGATCGAGTTTCGCATGGCAACTCGCGCAGGCGGCGTTGTCGCGATGCTTTGCAAGTTGCGCGCGGATCGAAGTGGCGCCGGTCACGTCCGGTTCGATGGCCGCAATGTCGGGCGGCGGCGGAGAAATCGGTGTGCCGAGAATTTTCTTGTTGACCCACGCGCCACGCTTCACCGGCGTGGTCGTCGTGCCGTTGGCCGTCACCTTCATGGTTGCCGCCATGGTCAAGAACCCGCCGCGCGGCAGTTTGTTCACATCCACGTCGCGACGGCGAAAGCGAACCCCTTCAACGCCCGTGATCCCATAGTGCTCGGCCAGACGCTGATTCACCAGGTTGATGCCGGTATGCACCAGTGTCGATACCGGCAGGTTCGATCCAAGGACGTGCCCAAAGAACTCCGCCGGCTCGCGGCGAATCGCGTCCTCCAGGTGCGGTGTGTATTCGGGATAAAGCTTGCGGTCCGGGCTGGTCGCGTCAAAGTCGCGCAGTTCCAGCCATTGATCGAGGAAGTCTTGCACGAAGCGTTTGGCCTTTGGCGACGCCAGCAGCCGATCGGTTTCCGCTTTGAGCGTGGCCGGCTCGGTTAACTTGCCCGCCTTGGCCAGGGCAGTGAGTTGATCGTCCGGCATCGAATTCCACAGGAAGTAGGAAAGCCGATTCGCCAGCGCGTACGCATCGAGTTTTCCGGCGGGCTCGTGTAACAGGAGAAAGTGCGGACTAAGGAGTACCGCCTTGTACGCCGCCTTCATCGCGTCTTCGAAGCAAAACCCGTCCGCGATTCGCTCGTCGGCCAGTTTCGCGTACCGTTCCATTTCGTCCTTTTCGACCGGGCGTCGAAAAGCTCGTGGCAGAAATTCGCCGAGCAAGCGACGGCTATCTTTGGCCGGATCGTCGCTCAAAACCGTTCCAGGCACGATTCGGCCGGGTTGATTTCTGGCCGAGATGACTTTTTGCCTGACCGGTTCGCGTTTCGGCTTCGATTGGTCCTTGGCAAGTGTATGGAGCGGCGCCACACGGAGATTCCCGAAGAGACGCCGATGGCTCGGCGGCGGCCATTCGTCCAGCAGGGGGCCTTCCACCATGACGTAATCGAGGGCCACGCCAGGACCCGTATAGCGGGCGATCTGCCCTTGGCTGAAATAAACATGGGCGTCCCAGAACGAAATCCCTGCGGCCTTGATGAAGCCGTTCTCCTGCGGCATCATCTCGACCATGATCTCCGAGTAGGTCGGTTTCAAGGGCGGAGCATCGAACGTTCCCAGCAGGTTGCCTCCAAGATAGACGCCCACCGCCCCGGAACGCGGCGCCGGTTTGATCTCCCCCTTGTCCCACCAATACGACCAGGCCGACACGCCGATTCGATATCGGCCTGAATGGATCGGCGCGAATCCCATGCGGCCCTGAAACGATTCGCCAAACGTGCGGGTCATACCGACGGTCGAAGGCTCTTTGAAAACTCCGGCTCGCTCCGCTTCACCGAGTCCAGCATACTTTCCGCCGAAGCCCCACTTTCCTTTGGGAAAAGGTCCGTCGGCGTTGGTGGCGGCAGGCATGGGAAATCGGGAGTCGTCGTATTTTTGATCCTTCGTCAACATCACCGCGTCGCCGCCGCTCATCAGAACCTTGTAGTCATACTGCTGATTGGCGTACAACTTCTCGCGGAAGATTTCGGGAGGAATGGCATACTTGGCGGTGGCCGAGTCGAGGGCGAGATCAATGGCCTCGCCGACTTTCGCCAGGAAGATCGGGGAGACGTCGAGGGCCGCGGCGGATCGGGTGTAGCCGTTGTCGCGGCCGTCATCGGGGAGCAGATCCTTGACTTCCAGCCAAGGTAGATCGAGGAGGTCGCGCAACGTGTTTTCGAATTCGACACGGCTGAGCCGACGCATCACGGTGCGACCACGCTCTTGCTGCCGTTTCTGGTCGGCCGACGTCAACGCGTCCCCGAGCGCCATGAGTGCCGGCGCCGTCTCCTTGGGGCCAAGCTTCTTTTTTGGCGGCATCTCTCCGGCCTTGACGCGATCGTGAACTTTCACCCACATCCCAAATGCCGCCGGATCGGCGAAGGCGCCCGTCAATTGATCAAGCCGAAGTTTCGCCTTCTGGACCGTCGGCCCATGGCAATCGACGCAATGGTTGGCAATCAACTCCCGAACGGCGGCCGGAGGCTCATCCGCGCCAAACCCGACCGAAGGTGCCGAAACAATAACACCGACTGTCAAGAAAATACGAATCATGCGTAATCCCCTGGATTACCTTCGTTTGCACGTTGTTTGCTACTTCTTGCCGAACAGCAATTCCCGTCGGCCGCAGCGGCAGCATCGAAATAAACAATCCAACTGCAACCCCCGACATCAGTGCGGTGAAGGTGCGTGGTCGAGAAACATTCTCATGCAATTCATCATAGCCCAGCGCCGACGCTGTGCCGCCCAGGGAATCGGCAACACCGTGATTTTTTTGGCTGTTCCGTTTTTAGGTGCAAGCCGCGGAGAAAATGGGCCGGAACACGGCCACGGTCGCGCGAATCGCTTCGATCGTCTGGCCCACCGCCTCGGCCGCCAAGTTCAGGTCCAGCACCAGACGCGTCCATAAGCTTGATGCCGATTTCAACCCATACGCCCGCTTGGTGATCACCCGCGCCTTGTTGTTGATCCCTTCCA